>Ga0070701_10000362_pt1 | contig 15123 bp, 21 predicted proteins | sample KBSK5102metaG_FD_65451 | JGI IMG/M metagenome (GOLD analysis project Ga0070701, IMG submission 65451) | Corn, switchgrass and miscanthus rhizosphere microbial communities from Kellogg Biological Station, Michigan, USA - KBS K5-10-2 metaG | ecosystem: Host-associated > Plants > Roots >... | reverse complement strand
GTTGACGATGTCGGCGAGCGCGGCACGGTCGGACTGCGAGATTGCCTCGTTTCCGCCGTCGATCACCGGTTTGGCTTCGTCACCCATGTCACCCCTCGTCGTCAACCACTGCGTCGAGCGCGCCGTCGTTCACTTGGCCGTCAACAGCGGCTTCGTGTTCGGCTCGCGCTTCGTCGAGCATTGGTGTTTCGGTCTGAGGGAGTGCTCCGGCCTGCCAACGATCGTACATGTCGCTCGCGTCCTCTACGGTTTCGCGAAGCAACTGCGGATCGTCTTCTAGCCGGGGCGGGGGAGGCTCGTAGCTGAGGTACCGCTGAGAGTACTCCGACGCGGTCACCATTTCAAGACCGCGCTCGCGAACAATCCGATCGTGTTCCTCTCGCGACGCCACCGGGACACCGAGCTGCGACGAGATCACGTCGCGCTTGCGCGGATCGAATGTGGCGCCGGCGGCGATGTGCCCGGCCGTCGTTCGCGTCCGGAACTCGCGCGGCATGTTGTCGTTCGTACGGATTGCGGGCGCGGCGATCAACCGGGCGGCGTAGACGCCGCAGCATCGCGCCTGTATAGCGGTGCCGCTCGCAGTGACGCTCGTCAGCTCCTCCCACCGGCGGCCACACTTCCCCTGACAACGCCAGTCGATCATCCGTAGCGGCATGTCAGAGCTCCGTCGGCCGAATCGGCGTCTTCACAAGCGTCGTCTGCGCCTGCGAAGTCACCTGCGAGTACTTCCCGCAACGACCACACTCGACGATGCCGAGACCGAATTTCGTTTCGCCCTCGAGCTGGCTCTTACAGTTCGCGCATTCGATCTGCACGTTGCGAAGTTTGAAGTTGAAGCTCTCGTTCATCGTGTTCTCCTCATATGTTCGTTCGTCCAGCCGCCGCGGATCCTGCTGCGGCCGCAGCCTCACCGCGCGTCGCCGGCGACGGCAACGAGCCGGTTCCTCCGCCGTCGTCGGCGCCGTTTATCGGGCCGCCTGGCGCGCCCTGATTCATCGCCGCGGCGAGTTCCTTCATGCCCTCCGGGCCGAGAACCGCTGCAAGCAGTTGCGACGTGAGCTCGCTCCGTTCGTGCGCGACCTCGGGCAGCGTCGGATCCACCTGTCCGCCCATGACGCCAGCCTGCAACGCGCCGAGTTTCTTCGCGATGTCTTTCGCGCCCGGCCGCAGCGACGTGACCGTGATCCCCTGCAGATCGAACAGCCGCCGGATGATCTCCATCAGCGCGTCGGTCTCACCGAGGAACTGCAGGACCGGCAGCGCGATCGCAGCCGACTCCTTCAGCGCGAACAGCTCGCTCTGCGTATCGCGCGGTCGGCTCGAGCCGACGCGATGCGTGTAGGCGAGGTCAATGTTCCGGACCTTCTGCGCGTTGAACTGCCGCCACACGCCTTTGTTGCCGGACGTCGAGTCGACGTAAGCGATCGGCAATTGCTGATTCGCCTTCAGCAGCAACCAGTACTTCGCTGTGATCGCGTCATAGATCCGTCCCGCCTGATTCGCACGAGCTCGCGCGCGCTGATCCTTCGCCGCCTGCAGCCCGGCGGATTCAGTCGCCGTCTTCGATGGCGCAAGACCGTACCGCGAGCCGGGACCCTGTCCGAGCACTTCCGCGATCGTGTTCATCACACGCTCGATCGCTTCCTCGTGCTTGACCATCGCCGCAGCTTCGTCCTGCGGCAGCAGCATGATGAGATCGCGGAGAGTGAATTTGTCGGCGTTGAGGAAGCCCGCGGCGACGAGGTGCTCTTTGACTTTCGTCAGGTCGACCGCCGTGCCGGTGCGGGTCTTGTCACTCGCAATCGCGTTCCATTCCTCGGCGCCGATGAGCCCCTGCACGTAGAGATACTTGAGCGTCGAGAGCGTCGCCGCTTCCATCAGGATGCCGAAGAGGCGGTTCAGCTCCTCGAGCTGATCGGCGACGAGCTGAATGTCGGGCAGCGGCCACCAGCCATCGATGAACTTCTCATCCTCCGGCACTCGGTTAAACGCCACCATCGTGGCCGGCAAGTCGTCCGACTCGATGAACTCGCGCGGCCACGGGTTGTCCTCCGGCCCGACGTCGAAGCTCGCGCCTACCGGCTGGTGAAGGATCTGATGATTTGGCCGGTCCCACGTCTCGCGCAGACGCAACTTCACGAACTTCGGGTCGGTTTCGGCGAAACCGCGCTCCGTCACGAGCGCGTCGCCCGAAACCTGCTGGCGATCGCCGCGCGCCCATTCGCGCAGCATTCGCTTTCCTTCGTCAGTGAACAGCGGGTGGTCCAGCGCCTGCTGCAGCGTCAGCGTGTAATCACGGCTGATCCACGTGAAATCTTTGAAATCCCACCGTCGCCCCTGCGGGTCACCGCGGAAGAGGAACGGCGAGACGTACTCGCCGCAGATCCGCTGTCGATCGACGTCGATTCGTCCGCCATCGCCGTCGCGATCGATCTGATCGAAGTACGCCCAATGCAGCGCGAATCCAGCCCATGCAGACGTCTGCATGGCCTGCCGCATGATGCCTTCGGTGTCCGTGTCCTTGTGGATCGTGTTTGTGACGTCCGTGAGAACCCGCGATAGGTCGCCGTTAGGATCACCGCCGCGCGCCTGAATGAGCGTCTCCGGGTTTTGGAAGTACGTGTCATCGATCATCCCGTTGATGACCGACCACCCCATCGCGACGGTTTCCGACCAAGCCTTCACCGTCTCGACGTTCTCGTAAACAGAGACGTAAAGCGCGCGGAGATACGCCCACCTGGCGCGCTTCTGCGCGTGGATGGTTTCCGCCGCGTCGTGGCGCTCCTTCCAGACCTTTCCACGCTCCGTGGTGAGCTCGCCGGGCTTTGTTCTCGTCATCGCGTCGGACGTCAATTCACACCCCCACTCCGCCCCCACGTCGTCTGCCTCGGCTGCAGCATCTTCGCGAGCATCGGCCCCATTGCGATCAGCGGGTTACCGTTCTCGCTCTCGGTAATCGGCGCCTCTCCCTTCGTCGTTGCGCGCGGCGCCGGCAGCGTGCGGATGTAGTCGATGGCGTTCGCCGTCGCATCCGGATAGTCGTCGTGATCGCTGATGAGGTATTCGCAGAACTGCGAGATGAACAGTTCAATCTCGGCGGCGTCGCCGGCGCTGTCGAGGATGTTGACGCCGCGGCGAAAGTACGGCTCGAGCTCTTCGATTCGCTGCTGCTTAGAAACGATCCGCTTCGGCTTCACGAACCGCATCGGCATCATCACCGGCTGCCCGACGGTCTTCGACTTCTCGATCGCAAAGTCGTTCCACGCCTTCTCGACGCCGCTGTCCTGAACGATCTCCCAGATGAAGATCAGCGGCTTGTTGTAGAGCGTTGCGGCGTACGCCTCTTCCTTCTGCTGCTGCGCGCTCCACTGACCAGAACGCAGCCGCGTCACCCAGATCCCGCCAGCGTGGTCGAAGCGAAGGCACGGGATCGCCGTGCGATCGCCACGCTTCGACGCGAGCTCGCGGCCAGCCGGATCGCCAAGGTTGATCGCGAACACCCGTTTGCCTTCCTCTGCCAGTTGCGCGAGATCTTCCTCGTAGCGCGCGATCGCCTCATCGTCGGCGAGAATTCCGAGACCGCAGCGCACCTCGAGCGGGACGGCGCGCGTCAACGGCACCCTCTTGAACCACTCTCGCTTGAATGTTTGCTTGTCAGGATCCTGAGGCTCATTCATGAGCTCATTCCAGAAGTCGCGCTCGGAGTGCTTCAGCCGCTGCTCGGCCAAGAACGCTTCATCGATGCGAGGCTTGCCGGTGCCGTCGACCGGGAAGTAGTACTGCACCTCTCCGCAATCTGGACATACCCACGATGCGCGCCGGTGGAGGATGAAGTAGAACTGCCGCTGCGGCATCTTCTCGATGTCGCCCGATGCGTCGTCGAGGTGCTTCCGCGTGTCCACCCAGATCCACAGGCCGCCGTGCTCGAGCTGTTTTTCGTACTCCGCGGCCTTGGCTTTGATCTCGATGCGCTTTTCGATTTTGTCCGAGTTCTTGCGCGTGCACAGGTCGTCGACGATCGTGATGTCGGCACGCTCACCCGTCGACTCCGAGTCCGCACCGAGCGCCATCAGCGAGTGTGTTGCGTACGACATCGGATCGTCCTGCAGCCAGCGCAGCCAAACGATGCCCTGCACGTTGTCGATGGCGCCGCGCGTATGAATGAGCGAGATCCGGCGACGCTGCTTCTTGCCTTCTGGTCCGTATTCCTCGGTACCACCGAACAACTCGAAAAGCCGTCCCACCGTGCGGCCCCACACCTGCTTGGCTGCGCGCACGTACCTTTTCTTTCCCAGCTTCGTCGTCGACGACGGGACGTTGATGCGCAGGTTGACGGTGTTCTTCACGAAGCGGTAATGAAGATGCTCGAACGTCGCGAGCGCGAAGAGCGTCCCGGTCTTGATCGACTCGCGCGGCGCCTCCCACTTTTTCTGCCGGCGCGTCGTCGTTTCCTTCGACCGCAGCGGTAGCGCCGCGAGCCGATATCGCCGCTGCGCTTTCGGCGTATTCATTTCGAGATCGTCTTCGTTGAAATCCCAGTTCGCGAGGAACTCGCACGACTCCCAGAAGTGCCACGGCGTCACGGCTGGGTTCTCGAGGCAGTACTTGAAGCACGCGTAGAAACACCACACGAAGAGGTTGCGCTGTGCGTCTGCGAAAGACTCGAAAGGGATGAAGATCTCGTGCTCGATCAGGTGTCGGCGCACAAAGTCCGCATAGCTCTCGCCGGCGCGCGGCTCACATTGAAACGGCGTAGGGCAGTGGCGCGAACCGTCCGTCACGAACAGACGCCCCTCGACGAGGTGCGTCGTATTGACGCGAATCTCGTCCGGCGTCCACAGAACTTCCGCCGGTTCGCACATGGCGCCTCAGCTGAGGCCCACCGCCGCCGCCATCTGCTCCATATCGACGCCGACATCAGCCAGCGCGGCGTCCTGCGCGTCAGGCGCGCTGCGCCGCCACGATGGCGTCGGCGTGGTGCCGTCGTACTGAATGCCAGGGACGGGAACCGGATCCCCCACGCCGGCTGGGGCGGCAAGGGAAAGGCTTCCGGTTGCTCGCAGGCCGCGCGGTACAGGCGTCTGCACGTCGATGGTATTGCTTGAACCGAAAACGGCCGGCTGCGGCGATTGCCGGCTCACGCGGCGCTGTACCGCGGCATCGGCGGTGAAGATGAAGAGCGTGTCCTGCTCGCTGGAGACAGCAAAATCAGCTTCCAACGCGGCCGCATCTCCTTCAATCGTCACTTTGAAGCCGCCGTCGAGGCGGTAAACGCGCGCCTCACCGAACTTCCGCGGCAACATCGCTGCGTCGGGGCGAGTACATGACTCGGAAAACTCGTCGATTACCCTCTCGCGCTCCGCGTAGAACGCCGGCGCGGTGTCGCCCACGACTGGCGGCTTAGCAGGGGCGCTCGGAACGACCCGTCGGGCACCGGCGCGATGCTTATTTTTTCTCTTTCTCATTCGCGTTACCCCCAGAGGACGACACGAACGTCGTATGCGGCCGGTGTCGCGACGTGCAAACGTTTAAGCAGGGCGAGCGAATTACGAACGCGGTACCGATCACCTGCACCGATTTGGTCTACGTTCGCGTCCGCCGCGGTGCCATCGTTCTCGATGTAGAGGGTGCCCGCGAGGACAAGCACGTCGCAGCCGGTGACGCCGTCTGGGAAAGCAGGCAGCCCGAGAGCGCCGAGCAGGGAGGTGTCAGCGAGTGCGCCGGCGCCGGTCAGCCTGGTAGTTCCGTAGCCGGTCGCCGCCGCTTCGAGTGACGTGTTCATGCCCATCGTGGCCTACCTTCCGCCGCACCAGTACTGCAGCCCATAGGCTGCGCCGGCCGTAACATTCGACGAGTTGTTGTCCCATGTGAACGAGTGACTCGTTGTGAGCGCACCGCCGGCGGTCGCAATTACGGTCGCTCGCGCGTTCCACGTGCCGGAGGCTGTGTTTGCGAGTATCGCGACGCAATCCGAAGCGTTTGTGCCGTATGCGCTACCGGTCGAGAACGTGACTACGATCGTGCCGCTGGCACCCGGCGTCGTGCCAGCTGTAATTTGAAAGCGCCCGTGCAGGTCGGTCGACCCCGCCAGCAGCGAAACCGTCGGTGAAGAGCCGAATCCCGTGACGCTTGCCGTCGCAACGAGGCCGGCTGCCGAAACGAGGCGATCGTGCTTGCTGGTGCTGAACGTATGCGTCGCCGTAACGGTCTGCGCGGAGTTGGTGCTGAGCGGAACGATGTCCGCATCAGGTGGCGTAATCGTGCGCGCCGCGGTTAGTGACGCGGTCGACAATCGCATCGCTGCCGCGGAGTTGTTGTCGATTTGCAGCACCCCGGCCGCGATACGCGTGACGCGAAGGTCCGGTGTCGCGGTCGCGTCGGTGCCGGACGAGCTGAACGAAACCGCCCCCCCGGAATTCAGCGCGACGCTCTGTGACAGCGCCAGCTGCGTGTTGGTGCCGTCGCCAAGCAAAAACGCCGGCGCCGACGACCACCGCCAACCGTGCGTGGAGTTACCCGAGCGCGACAACGCCGGCGTGGCGAGCGAACCGTCGGGTAGACGGACGGCGCCTGTCATTGTGCAGCCCGACAGCTGGCAATACAGTCCGTTGGCGATCGCGCGCGACAGCGCGCCGACATTAACGTCACCGTGGGCAGGGAGTGCCCAGGTCGCCAGACCGATGATTAAGATCGCGCGTTTTATTTTGTGCATGTCAGTTCATCGTTACCGTCACTCGGACCGTGTATGGCAAGTTGTTGCGCAGGGTCATGCCCGCCGCGCCACCGTCGAGGCACAGCTTGCCGGCGACATTTCCGGCAGCCGCATTCGGGCTACCCGTAACGAGCGTTGGCGCCGCACTGAACGAGCTGACGACAAAACGGCCATGCTCGATGACGCCCGCCATGGTCACCGAGTCTTCACTCGTGACGGTGACGTTCGAGGGGCCGACCGTGGCGGACGACGGCAGGTTGACGGCTGCTCCGGCCGCCACCACAAACACACGGCCCCACTTCGGGACGCCACCAAACGCGCCTACTTCAAGCGACCCGTTTGCGAGGCGCTTTGCAAACTGAGCGAATCCGTACGTCTTGATACCACCGACCGCAGCCGTCGTTTTGACCTGAAGGATTGAAGCCTCCAGAAGTGGACTGATCGAGTGCGTCGCAAGCGGATCCGAGGTGAACGACGAGTCGACAAACGTAAGGAAGTCGTTCGTCGAATCGATGTCGATCTCTGTGCGCGCGATCGTGATCGCGCCGAGCATGATGCATCGCTCGAAAATTACGCCGTAGAGATTTCGAAGAAGCCATCCTTGCGCGCCGTCTGACCCCGTGTAGCAATTTTTGAATGCGATCCGACCATTGAACACCGCACCTGATGGATACGCCGTCGCTTTGATCAGAAAAAAGTTGCCCCACGGAACGGCGGCTGTCTGCGTTCCGTTCGGTTCCCATCGAATGTTCGCGAACGTGTTGTTGGTGAACGCCGCCAGGTTCGTACCGCCGGAGTTGTCGTACAAGAATCCGTATCCGCCGCCGAGCCACGTCTGCTTGCCGCCGAAAACCGAGTTCGTCAGACTCACGCTTGGCGCGACGTACACCAACGGTTTCGTGTTCGAAGGCGAAGTCAGCGTCAGATCGACGAACTGCATGTGGTCGATCGGACCGGTGAGGCCGGCGGTCGATGCGAGCTCGAGAGACAACGGCGTCGACGCTTCGAGATGGCAGCCGTGAATAAGCGACTGATCCCAGCCTTTGAGCTGGAGCGCGATGTCATTTGCGTGGCCCTGCAGATAAACCGTGACGTCATCAACGACGCCGTTCGACATGCCGTCGAGAGAGATCCCGACTTTAGGGACTCCACTCGTGCCGTCGATTCGGAAACCGCTCAGCCGCAGACCATTCGAGGTGGTCTGACCGGCGGCAGGCGATATACCAAACGGCGAATCCCCCGAAGGAATGATGTGGTTCAGTTTCGTCTGCTGCTGGCCATCCCCTACGATCGCTATGTTCTGGGAGCCATCGAACAGGATGCGATCGAGTAGTGAGTACTCACCAGCGGGCATGTAGAGGATTCCGCGGTTGCCAGACGCTGCTTCGGCGGCAGCCTTCGCCGCGAGAAACGCGGCCGTGTCGATCGATGACGACAGGCCGCCGAGACCAAGGGCACCGTAATCCCGCACGTTGAACCGTTGCCCGAGCGACGATTGCCGCACGTAACTAGCCGAGCCCGCGACAGCAAAGGGGCTGCGAACAGCCACGGTTGCGGGCGATCCACTCATGCGGTCACCGGCGCGGTGATGTTCTGCTGTGTGGTCGGCGTAAAAAGATGACCGGTGGCGTCCTTCGCGACGCTGAAACGCGGAACGCACAGCTTCCCGGCCGTCCAGACTCCGCCGGAGGTAAATCGAACGAATTTCGCCACACCGAACGGGAACTGAAGCGGGCCGGCCGGCGTGGAGTAAGCCGTTGCGTCCGTCCGGATACTCGTCGACGCTTTCACGTACGCGTTGTCGTTCGAGTATTGAACCGTGACCGCATCGACGAAGTCGCCGTCGAGGTTGAAGCAGACGTCTGAAGCTGCAGCCGAGAGGTCGAACCACTCGGTTGGCTGATTTGCGCCGTTGATCTGCAGCGACATGCGCTATTTCTTGCCTTTACGGATCGCGTTGTAGCTGGTGATGGCGATCTCGACGAGGAAATCGTCGTAGGAGTTCGACGACGCGGCGGCGGCGGCGCGTGCCTTGGCCTGCACGAAACGCGTTTTGGCGCCGTTGCTCCACTCGCCGTGGGTGGCGGCTTCCTCCACGCCGTCTTTGATCACCGTGACGACCGCCGGATTGATGAAGTGAGAGATGAGGCCGAAAACCAGCATTGCACGATTCATTTCGCCGCCTTTTTCTCGATGTGGTACGGATCGTTAAGGGACTCGAGCCGATCGACGCCGACCGGCACTCCGTTGCCATTCCAGTCGGCGCCCCAGCGAAGACCGTGCAGCTCAGCGAGCAGCCCGATGAACGCGTAAAGCGCCTTGCGCAGCGAGTCCGGGAAGTCAGGAATCGTGTCGATGTACGCGCCGTCAGACTTGCGGAAAATGCCGCCATCGATTGCGCGCGTCGGGATCACGTTGTGTCCGCTCACCTTCTCCACGCCGTCGCAATTCGAGCGATGCGACGTGAACTCGACGAGCTGCTCTGACGGCGATCGGTAGACCGTCGTCAATCGCCACACGAAGTCGGGGAAGTAGGCGTCGAATACGGGCTTTGCGAACGCGTAGAAGCGGTGGAGCTCAACGTCGGCTTGCGTGATGTCGCGCGTCGGCACCCGGACACTCCCTCCCAAACAACCGCGGTACCCCTCGTGCTGCACCTCAGCTGCAGCCCGCCCGTTCTTCCCCAAGAACGCACCACCACGAGGGGTACCGCGTAACCGTGAACAACCTGAAATCTTCGATTCGGACGATGCGCGAGACCGAGGTCCCGCGCGAGTGATCCGAAATTAGCTGGACGGCGAAAAAGCGCAAGGGGTGTACTCCCGCTTTCGCTAAATCGCGACGCGGACTCGGTAGCGCGAGCCGTCGCCGCACAGTGACGTGGCGACTGTGACGTGATCGCAGAGCGCGTGCTCTTCGTAAAGGCGCTGCCCCAACCCGCACGCTGTGGCGAAGACACACGCAGCGAGATTACAGCCGGCGATTCTCACAGCCAGATCAGAGCAGATTAGACCGGCGCCGAGCAGATACGCATAGACGATCGTCCCGCCATCGTCCTGATTTTTCCACAGCATCTTTGCGCCGGGAACGCTCACGGTCGACATACCTGACTGGTCGTAGGAGATAGCAACCACGTGTCCGCCGCGTTCGCTGACGGCGGCTGCCTCTTTTTCGATGGCCGCGATCAGGCCGGCGTCTTGCGCGGCCGTGAAAGACACCTGCATGTCGACGATCACGAGAACTTCCGTCATTCAGGCTCCGGATCTTTCCCGTAGAGTCGATCTGCGATCTGCTCTGCGATTGACCGCCCCATTTTCTCGCTGAAAAAGTCGCCGGCAGTCTTCACGTCGCGTGGAACCTCGAGCGCGACCGTGTCGCTCAAGTTGACCGTGCGCATCATTGCGGCCGCCTCCGCGGGAGTCACATCCGGCGTGAGCGCGAGCGAAACGGTACCCGCCTCCGACGTCGCAACCACCCCGGACCCGTCCGCACCGAAGTCATGTGTCTCGATCGAGCCGACGTTGATTACGTCGTCGGATTCGGCACCGACCGTGAGCGGTAGCACCACCTGCTCGCCCTTGAAAATGGCGCGCTTGGCGACGAAAACGAGTTGCTTCACGCCGGCCTCCCGACGAAGCAGGGGCCGCAATCGTCGGCGGGCATCGGAACGAAGCGGGGATCGCCTTCGCGAATGACGACCGTCGACGGCCGCGTCAACGTCGTCTTGCCGAGGACTTCGTTAAGCCACGCCATCCGCTCGCCGATCGTCGCTGCGATCTCGAAGCGGCGCTGGGCAACTTGCACTTGATCGCCGGCGCGCAGGTGTATCTGCAGCAGCTCGTGCGTCGCAGGCGGCGCCTGAAACTGCGCGACGACCCATCGCAGGCAGCGAGCAATCACAGCGACCACCGCAACGATTCGTCAGGCTGGATCGCCGGTAAAACGATCTCCATCGCAGCGTACGGCGACAAAACGCGATGGCGATCTCTTCGCTCCTCGCTCAGCGCCTCGCGGATTGCTTCCTCGGCAGCGAGCTCCACCGCGTCGCGTCCGAGTCGCTGCGCATCAATCAGCGAGTACCCGACTGCGCACGCGAAGATGTCTCCGGCTTCCGTGACAAGCCATCCGGCGCAATACCTCGCCAACGGCTGACCCACAACTCCTTCGTGCCGCGTTCCGATTTCGCCCAGCGGGAAGCTCACTCCGATTCCGTTCGTCACGGCTCGGTCACCTTCGCGAAGTCGCGGCGACTGCGCTTCACCACCGCGCGCATGCGACACTGGTTGTCCTGGACGACGACGACGCGACGACCGTGGAACTCGCGACGCACCAGCACGCGGCGATGCTTCATGCACCGGCGATCGAGATCTTCGCGGTTCACCCACTGCCAGCCCTTCTCGTGACCCCAGCGGCCAGCTTTCTGGTAGAAGCTCGGGTCCTCTTTCGCGCGGTCTCGACGTGTCGCCGCTTTCATGCTGCCGAGACTCCGCCGGAAACGTCACTTTTTCAAGGGGTGTACTCCCGCTTTCAGCCGCCAGAGGGACCCGCGGCCGATGGGACCCACCGCTCATGCTGACCGCATAACACGAACACCCCACCCCTGAATCGAAAGTGAGATGAGGTCAGACCCACAATTACAGATGGAACCATCGCGGCGCGCGAGGGGGTCACCCCACCCCACCCGGAGGGTCGAAATCACGAATCCTTGACGGTGCCCGTTGACGAATCGTTGACCGGCTCTCGGCCCCTATGGGAAATCCATGGAAACAGGGCCATCGCTTACGTTGCAAGTCATTGAAAACAAATGACGTGATGGTATGAGGCGACGGGATAAATCCCCGCATCCATTGATCGAGTCACGGATTCACGATGCATTGACGGTAAAACTTGCGCATGAAAATGGCTCTAAATCTTTGTAAATTACTGATTACAGGCGACTTGCATCTCGATCCGCTTTATTTTCCCTTTTCCTGTCTCTATAGCGCGCGATAGGTCTAGGTGTAGGTAGAAATTACCGTTACGGGTGTTCGAAGTAGGGAGATAGTAACCCTGCGGGATTTTGGCGAAATTACGTGTTTCGCGGAGTAAACGCTTGCTGGTCAACGAGTTGGGATGGTAATTCGCAAGCAACCTATGAAGATTCCGCCGCCGCTTGCGTGTCGATGCGCACCGCGGTGTTGTTCGTCCGGGGCGTCGTCGTCCACGATCGGAAACGCGCCTTCGTCGCGCTGTTCGTCGGGGTCCATCGTGCACTGGCACCCGTCGGCGCGGCATTCGATGTAGTCATAGCCGGCGACGTGTTCGGTGAGCGCGTGCGGGCAGAGGGGGCAACCCCGCGCATTCAGCCGTTCCACCTCGGCGAGCAGCGCATCGATGTCGGCCTTGCCCGGTCGGTCGGTGACTACACCATCCGGGTGACGATGTGAGGGGCATTCGCAATTTGCGAACTCTCGTTCCGCGCGCGGAGCGCCCTCAGCTCATCGTCGGTCATGCGTCACTGCTCACTTTCTCGCCCGGGATGAAATCGACTTCCGGCCGCCTCTCGCCGCCAGTGACGCAGGCGCCATCGAAGAAGTGAACGAGCACGTCGCCGAGGCGCGCGGGGTCTACCATCGCGTCGCAGTTCGGGCACTTCTCCATTTCATCCGTACGCGTCGTCTCGCTTTCGATCATCGCGGAAAGATCCTCCTCTCAGGGTCGAACACGTCGACCAGCGCGCGGGCTTTCGGATGGAGCTCAAAATTGTAGCCTTTCCGTCCCGCCTCGCCCGCGCGGCGCAACACGCGGACGTCGGCCAGCCCTTCGAGCGGCCCGGAGTAGATCTTGCGCGTAGATCCGACCGCCTCGAGCAGATCGCCGAATCGCCACGGCTGCGCGAGATTGTCCAACGCATAGCGGAGGATCTTGTGTTCCTGCAGAGGGAGCTGCGACAGCACGAGACGGATGCCGTGCGCGACGTCAATCGAGTTGCAGCTCTGCCGCCCTTGCATGAACGCCATCATTCGAACGATCTGGACGACGCGCCGCATCAGGCGCACACCCGGATCGTTGCTGCGACCAGCGCCGAGTACTCGCTGAACAAGGGTGATCGCCGCGGTGATTCGGTCGACGTCGGCGCGCGCAATCGTGACCTGCGGGAACTCGGCGATGTGCTCGAGCACGTGGTCGAGCAGCGCGTGAACCGTCGCTTGCGCGTGAGCGCGATGGTGCGACTGGTCGCTCATGTCGTTGATCGACGTGAGGTGGCCGTAATCGTCCCACTCGCGCTTCGCGTCAGGCAGGTAGTAGCACATGAACCGCGAGCCGAATTGAAACCAGCGCTCCTGGAATTGATAGAAGCGCTCTGTCGCCGATCCTATGAAGCCGAGGCGCTCGGCCGCCGGCTTCGGACCGTACACGAGCTGCTCGGCCGCGAAGCCGGTGCGGTGAACGAGGTGACCGTCGTGAATCGCGATTAGGTAGCTGTACAGCGGACCGGCATCACGGATGTCCATTGAGACGACGCCGGCGAGATCGTCGACATAGAGCAGGCGTGCGCCGGACGTATCGATCTCATGGAGGGTCGAGAATCTTCCGGTGCGCGCGGCGAAGAAATAGCCGGCGGAGACTCGAGCGGGCAACGCCCACGTGTGCTTCCACGTCCGAATGAGCGAAGTGAGCTCCGTCTTACCGCTCGATGGCGAGCCAACGATCACGAGCCACACCGGAATCTGCCTCTCAGGATCGAAATTCGCAAGCGCGGCCGCGAGGAACACGAGATCGACGATCTCATCGTCCGGCAGCTTCAGCATGTGTCGGATGGAGCTGCGCGCACTCTGCAGATAGAGAGGATCGATCATTCGCGTGAAGGCGGTATCGAGTGCTGAGTGCTGAGTGCTGAGTGCTGAGCGAAATGCCCGCACGCGCACGCGCACGTTGCGTCGCAGAACTTGCAGGCGCGGCAACATTCATCATGGCGGCCATGAACGCACGCGGTCGACACGTACACGTGAATTGCTGGCGGCGTATGCGTGACGGTCGGCGGATCCGCGGATAAGTCGACGTTCGTTCGAGGAATCGATTCGTCATAAGCGGCTATATACCGACGGTCCGCGTCGAGAACTTGGCTTATATCCGGGGTACCTTCGGTGGCGTGGGTGTCGGCGCGCTCAAACTCACGGAGGATGCGATATGTGTCCGCACCTACCTGCGCGAAGTACTCGTCCTCATCGTTCTGTTGAGTGCTCATCGGTTAGTCCCGTGCCATCTTTGCGAGACAGCGCTTGCAGGTAACGCCGCTCGTTCCGCGCGTTGTTGATAGCTGCTTCGACATGACCCGCCGCATCCACGTCTTTTCGATGCCGCAGAGCGTTTGAAGGAACTTTCCAGTGCCTTTGTGAACAACCCGTGAATTCGCCATCGTCGTTACTCTCCTCGTATCAGGGGGTCAGGCGCGTTGATGTTTACGGCGACGGAATAGCGGTGCATCCCGTGCTCGGACGAAAGATGTACTCGATCAAAATGGCACCTCCGTTCCGTATTCCGACAGCGCCAGCAGCATTAGCGCGATCGCGTCGGCCTCGTTGTCGTCTGCCGGCGTGTAGCCCTTCGCCACGATGCAGGCGACGACGTCGGGCTTTTTCGCGTTGCCCTTCCCTGTAATGTGCTTCTTGATCTCCGTCGGCGCGTATCCGCGGTAGTTGATCGATCGCCGCGTGCAAAAGCGCTCAATGACGCCAACGAACTTAGCGTGTGAGACGAGCGCGAGCCGATGCGGCGTGTGCAGCGCGGGCGTCTCGTACACGACCAGACCGACCCCGGCTTTTGCCACTTCGACGAGTTTCGACTCGAGCCGGAGCAGCTTCATACCGGCTGACTCGTCGCGACGCGTGGAAAGGTCCCACGTACCCGACGCTGCGTATTCGCCGCCATCGGCTATTGCCCATCCGCAGGTCGCTGCCGGGTCGATGGCGAGGATCTTCATTTGCCGCCTGCCGCTCGAAGTCTTCTCGGTGACGACGCATCCTTTTCGTCATCACCGATCGGCAGAAAGTTTGTCGACCGCTCGGCGCCTGTTGCGCGGACGAACGCTACTTCGACCTTGGCCGACTCGACGATCACTTTCCCGACATTCGCGATCTCGCGAGCTCGCGCGAGATCCATCGGCTTCTCATCGTCCTGCAGCGCTTCAAGCGTCGCGAAAAGGTGATTCCGTAAGTCTTCAATCGTGTTCTTCACGGCGAACCTCCATTCGTCGGTTGATCTGCCGCTTCAGTGCGCCGAGAAGCTGAATCGTTTCGGCGAGCGGCTTCGGAAGGTTGTGAACGGTGTTGCGCGCCATTAGCTCGCGGCGCGGAATGCATTCGAGGTTGTGCAGGCCGATGTCGTTCCTGTCGCCGTTAATGAAAACGAGCGCGTGGTCAGGCGGG
>Ga0070701_10000360_pt1 | contig 15134 bp, 7 predicted proteins | sample KBSK5102metaG_FD_65451 | JGI IMG/M metagenome (GOLD analysis project Ga0070701, IMG submission 65451) | Corn, switchgrass and miscanthus rhizosphere microbial communities from Kellogg Biological Station, Michigan, USA - KBS K5-10-2 metaG | ecosystem: Host-associated > Plants > Roots >... | reverse complement strand
ACGGCGCCCATCGGGTCGCCGGTGAGATCGGCGAAACGGTTCGGATCGATTTTGATGCCGGCCTTCTGCAGTTCCGAGGCGAGCTGCGGAATCTGCTGCGGCATCCACATTCCTTCGCCGGCAAATGCAGCAGCGGCGAGGCAAAGCATGGTGGCGGTGAATACTTTCTTCACGTTCTCTCCTTCAAGCGGGCGAAAAGTCGGCGAATGGTGTCACACATTCCGCGGCGCGGCCGTGCCTGGTAGGACTTGCGCGGTCTCGCGACACTCCTCAGCCGGAGGCGTTCATGGATCTCGACAAAGTAGCGTGGTGCAGCATCTATCCGCCGATCGGTATCGCGCGGGTGGGCGGCAGCAAAACGGAGTACTTCATCGGCCCCGAGGTGGCGGGACAGGATCGGACGCCGCCGGGACCGAACGGCTGGAAAGATGCGGATGGCTTGCTGCTTCGTCAGGTCGCCCGCTTCCGTCTCTACGCCTACGACACCAACAACAACCTCCTCGGCGAGCTCAAAGCCGGCGATGCGAAAGTCGACGTCGAATGGCGCGTGCACGTCGCGAATCACAAAGCCGCCTGGTACAACTTCGACATGGCGATGGACATCCCGGAGTTCGACGGCAGCGCAGGACTGCCGCCGAAACGGAGCGCGCGCCGCAATGCAACGGTTGCAGGCGCGGATCGCAAACAGCTCGCGATCGATCCCGGTCCGCGCACGATCAGCGGCAAAAAGACGAGCGGGAAGAAGTATCACTTCGACGGCGGAGAATTCTTCGGCACGGAAGTGTCGCTCGGCGAGCTGCGGACGGATGAAGAAGGACGTCTGCTCGTGTTCGGCGGCCACGGCATCTCGGCGTCGCATCCGAAAGATCAGCCGGCGGTGACGTTCGCAAACAACGACGGCTGGCATGACGACATCGCCGATGGTCCGGTGACCGCGACCGTGACGATCAACGGAAAACCGATGGCCGTCGAGCACGCGTGGATCGTCGTCGGACCGCCCGACTATTCGCCGGGCGTGACGCCGGTAACGACGATGTACGACATCGTGTTCGACGCCGCATGTCAGCTCGACGCGTCGCAGCGTCCGCATCTGCCGTCGTTCACGAACGACATCCTCCCGATCTTCGAACGGCTCGCCGGCTATCAGTGGGTGAACGGCGGCTTCGGAAAACTGTGGGGCTGGAAAGGCGCGGAGGATTTCGGCGCGATCGTGACGACGCTCGGGAGCAACTCCGAGTTCGCGCGGCCGATGCGCGAAGAGATCTTCGGCCGCTTCCGCAATCCCGATTTCTCGTCGATGGATGCGCCGGGAATCCCGCCGGTTTACGGCGACGGCGTCGACATTCCGGCGACGAATCCGCGGCAGTGGTACGCGGTGACGCCGCTGCAGTACGAGTTCCTGCGGCAGTGGGCAGAAGGCGCGTTCGTCAGCGATTACGATCCGAATTACAAAGCGCCGACGTCGATCGATGAGGTGCCGCTCGCCGCGCAGCCGATGGCGCTGACGAAAGCGGCGCTCGAGAACTGCATTGGCGGTCCGTTCCATCCCGGCTGCGAGATGACGTGGCCGCTGCGGCAGCCGATCATGTACTCGGCTCCGTTCCGCATCAAACTGCGAACGGAAGAGCCGCGCGATTACGGCGACTGGATGACGTCGCGCGTCGTGTTGTCCGTGGGGGGACCGCTCGACGGCAGCGGACCGGGCGACATCAGCAAGTGGATGGCGGTTCCGTGGCAGACGGATACGTCGAGCTGTTTGTACGCGTACATCGGCTATCAGGAAGGCGTGTTCCTGCCGACGTTCTGGCCGGCGCGCGTGCCGAACAACGTGCTGACCGCGGCGCAGTACAGCGTCGTCATCGATCCGAACATCTCGCCCGCGGAGCGCCAGCTTTCATTCGCGTATGACGCTCGCCAGTACTGGCTGCGCGTGTTGTCGCCGCGCGCGCAAAGCAAGAAGGTGATCAACGAGTTCGTGAAGGAGTGGAATGGCGTCGGCGTCGTCACGCAGCGGCCGGGCGCGCCTGACGATGTCGGCAATCCGCGGCCGAATTTCCCGCCGGTGATGTTCGTCGAGGAAGGCGTCTCGATCAAACCGGTGGCCGATGCGGATGGCGGCCGGCAGCCGCTGAATCTGCCGAATCCGCGCGATCTCCGTTGATGATGACAACTGACGTGGCAATTGCGGGCGGCGGCCCGGCGGCTTCGGCCGCCGCGCTGACGCTCGCACGTCACGGCCTCTCGTGCACGATCGTCGAGCGCCGCGACGACGCAGGCGCGAAGCCGGGCGAGAGCTTGCCGCCATCCGCGCGTCCACTACTGGCACAGCTCGGCGTCAGCGATCTGCTCGCAGACGGTCACCTCGCATGTCATGGCAACCGTTCCATCTGGGGCAGCGATGACGTCGACGAGCTGTCGTTCGAGCTGACGCCATACGGCCACGGATGGCACATCGATCGCCGCCGCTTCGAGCGACTGCTCATCGATCGCGCGCTCGACGCCGGCGCGTCGCGCATGACGCGGACGAACATCGAGAACGTCGAGCGCGACGGCGACGCGTGGAAGCTCACACTCGATCGCGGCGAGCTGCGCGCGCGATTCCTCCTCGACGCCACCGGCCGCGCGTCATTCATCGCACGACGGCTCGGCGCGAAACGCATTCACAGCGAGCCGCCGCAAATTGCGTACGTCTGGTTTCTCGTCACCGGCGATGAACCCGATCGCGATTCGTTCACGCTCGTGGAATCGGATCGCGATGGCTGGTGGTATTCAGCACTGCTTCCTCATCGACAACTGACGATCGCGTTCATGACCGATCCGTCGACGTCCGCTCCCGCTCTGCCCCCGCCGCATACGCGACGACGTCTGGCCGCGCGCGACTATCGCGTCCGGTCGGCGATGACGGTCGACGCCGCCGGCTCGCGACTCGATCCCGTGACCGGCGACGGCTGGGCTGCAATCGGCGACGCCGCGGCAGCGTGGGATCCGCTCTCGTCGTACGGCATCACCGCCGCGCTCGCCACAGGCATTCACGCGGCGGAAGCGATCGTCCGAAACGACTTCGCCGCGTACGAGCGCGAAGTCGAAACGATGTGGAGCGCGTACTCGGCGATGCGCGGCGATTACTACGCACCCGAAACACGGTGGGCCGAATCTTCGTATTGGATGAAGCGCGCTAAACTCGCGCCTGTAACAACTGGAGGAAACCTTGGGCTTCTTCGACAACTTGAAAAAGGAAGCGGGATCGCAGTGGATCGAGATCATCGAGTGGCTCGATGACTCCTCCGACACCCTCGTCTATCGCTTCCCCGTCTACAACCAGGAAATCAAGATGGGCGCGCAGCTCATCGTGCGCGAAAACCAGGTGGCGCTCTTCATCAACGAAGGGCAGGCCGCGGATCTCTTCACGCCCGGCACGTACACGCTGTCGACGCAGAACATCCCGATCATGACGACGCTGCGCGGCTGGAAGTACGGCTTCCAGTCGCCTTTCAAGGCCGAGGTTTATTTCTTCAATACGCGGCTGTTTACGGACCTGAAGTGGGGCACCGCGAATCCGGTGATGATGCGCGACACCGACTTCGGCATGATCCGCATCCGCGCGTTCGGCAGCTACGCGACGCGCATCGCCGATCCGAAGGTTTTCTTTTCCACCATCGTCGGCACCCAGAGCCTCACCTCCACCGCCGACATCCTCGGCCAGCTTCGCTCCACCATCATTTCGAAACTGACTGATGCGATTGCCGAGGGGAAGATTGCGGCACTCGATCTGGCGTCGAAGTACGACGAGCTGTCGCAGCTCGCGATCGAGAAAATCGGCCCGGAGTTTCAGTCGTACGGCTTCGAGCTGAAAAAATTCTTCGTCGAAAACATCTCGCTGCCGGATGAAGTCGAAGCCGCGATCGATCAGCGGACGAAGCTCGGCGTACTCGGCGACAAGATGGGCCAGTACACGCAGATGCGAACCGCGGATGCGATCGGAGTTGCTGCCGCAAATCCCGGCGGCCTCGCCGGCGCAGGCGTCGGCCTCGGCGCCGGAGTCGCGATCGGAAACGCAATGGGACAGTCGTTCGGATCGCCGTCATCGGCGTCCGCCGCTCCCCCGCCCCCGCCCGCCGGAAACGCGGCGCGCTGGTCGCTGGCAATCGACGGAAAAACGTACGGACCGTACACGGATGATGCGCTGCGGACGATGATCGCGAGCGGACAAGTGCCGCCGACGACGCAGGCGTGGCATCCCGGTTGTGCGGGCTGGGCGTCGCTCAGCGATTTCCCGGAGCTGGGTCTCGCGAATTCGATGATGCCGCCGCCTCCGCCGCCACCGCCGTCGAAGTAACCGCAGTTACGGTCTGCCGATGACGAGCAGCGTGAGGTCATCCTCGCGCGCTCCATCGGCATGACGATTCACCGCATCGAGCACAGTCGTCGCGACCGCGCGTGCAGACTTCACGCGCGGAGCGAGACGGAGCGCTCGCTCGATGCCTTCCGTGCCGAACTCGGCGCCGTCGCCGCTGGTCGCTTCCGTGACACCGTCACTGTAGAGCACGAGTTGCTCGCCTCGGCCGAGCGTGTACATCGCAGACTTCCAGCGCGAGCGCGGCACGATGCCGACGACGGGACCGGTCGACTCAATCTCATCGATCGCGCCGCTGCGACGCAGGACCAGCGGAGGACAGTGCCCGCCGTTCACGAGCATCAGCTTCCCGTCGTCACCGAGCCAGCCGATGACGGCCGTCGCGAAACGATTGCCCGGAAGAATCGGCTGCAACATTTCGTGAAGTCGCGCCATCGTCGTCGCCGGATCGCAACCGGCGCGCGCGCATGAAGTGATGCGATGTTCGAGCTCCTCCTGAATGATCGCCATCACGAGCGCGGCCGGCAGCCCTTTGCCCGAGACGTCGCCGAGCGCGAACCACAGCCGGTCATCGCTGCGATGCGTGAACCAGAAGTCGCCGGTGAACGTGCGCGCGGGCAGTGAGACCGCGTGTACGTCGAACGCGATCGGCGTTTGAAACGCGGCGAGTGCGTCGAAGAGCGGAACCTGTTGCGTCGCGCCGATCATGCGGCCACCGGCTGACAGTGACGACACGGGCGATATCCGGTTTCGAGCGCTTCGTCCGCGTCGCGAAACGGCACGGCGTTCTCTTCACGAATGCGACGCGCATCGCGGCACGTCGGGAAACAGAAGATGTGAGTCGTGCGCGAGCCGATGTAGCGAACGTGCTTCGCGGCGAGGTCGTCGAGGCGTTCGACGTCGACCCCTTCACGCTCGAGCATCGTGCGCTTCATCTCTTCGCCATAAACGTAGTTGCCGACGCCGCCCGCGGATGGAACGACGCGATGACACGGCACGAGGAACGGCACCATGTTCCGCGCGACGATGTTGCCGACTGCGCGCACGGCGCGCGGGCGTCCAACCTGGCGCGCGACCCACGCGTAGGTGCGAACTTCGCCGCGCGGAATCTTCGTCAGCATCGCGAGGACGTCGTGCTCGAGGTCACTCGTCGCTTCGAGATCGACCTTCGGAGTCGAGACGCCTTCGCCGGAAAGCGCGGCGACGACCTGGCGGCGCAATGCATCAGGAATCGATCCCGCGGTCAGCGCGCGGCAGTAGCGTTTGGCGTAAGACGCCCGCAGATCATCGATGGAATCGCCCGTTGCGATCATCCGAATGCCGCCGTTCGAGAACGCGACCCAAACGCTGCCCGAGTCGGTCTCGACGCGATCGAAGAAGTCCGCAACTTCGTGTCTGACGGCGTCACGGCACGAGTGCGGCGCGGGAATCGCGAGGACCTTGACGGCCTGCGCGAGCTCGCTGACGTCGCCCTGCGACGCGTCGCAGCTGCGGCACGTTTTCAGATGCGACTCGACCTCATGCTGCTCGATCGGAGCGAGCTCATGCGTCCGAAAAGCGTCTATCTTCGTGAGTGCGGTTTTACATTGCATACGCCACCCCCTTCTGTTCCAGCGCGTCTCGCAGGAGCTTGAGCGACCGGAACACTTTGCCGCGGAGCGCGGCCTCAGTGGAGCCCACCGTTTTCGCGATCTCCGCATAGGACATCTCCTCCATGAACCGAAGCACGATCAGCTCGCGGGCGTCGACCGGCAGCAACGCCATCGCCCGCCGCAGCAGCTCGACTTCTTCCTTTTTCTCGAGCTCCGATCCCTCGAGCCGCACGAACGGCCCAAGCCGCCCATCGTCAAAAGAATCAAGCGGTTGCTCGAGCGAGCTCCGCTTCGACCGCAACCGGTTCAGACAAAGGTTCCGCACGGTGCGAAAGAGCCAGGGCCGCAGCAACAGCTCCGCGCAACGCGCTTCGTCGTACTGCCGCGTAAGCGCCTTGTGCGCGCGAAGCATCGCGTCCTGCACGACTTCCTGCGCATCAAACGCGTTCTGCAGAATGCCGTGCGCGTAGGTGAAGAGAGAGTGCTCGAACTGATCGAGCATCCGCTCAAAAGCCCCCTCCTCACAGCGATGAACCGCAAGCGCCAGGTTCTCCGCAGCGGGCTCCCCGCCCGCCCGGCTCGTGGCCTCGCCACCGGTCCAGGAGTTCTTCATACAGGGTAGAACACGGGTGGGCGGGGTTTCGTTCGCTGGGGGGGGGGACCCGCTGAACTCAAGCTGGGAATACGCATCGCCGTACCGTGAGTAATTCCGCTGAAGCTGTCGCTGCAGACTGCGACAGATCTGCCGGTGAGATCGGGCGCGCACAAGTGCTTGAGCGCCATCGCGTAGGTCAACGTCGCTCATCGCGCTCCGCTTTTCTTTCGGCGTACTGGCTTCGACCATCTGCTGTCGCCGATGCATTCACTCGAGTTCGAACAAGTCGAGATGTGCCGCGTCGATCGACGCGCGTGAGCAGTACTTGATCTTTAGCAAGTAAACGGTAGTAACCTTCTTCATGCGCGGATCGCGTACGTGCGATCGCCGAAGTTCTAGAGACGTTCATCAGCGGCGGTCGCGGCGATCAGCATCGCGACCAGCGTCGTTGCGCTCCGGGCACCGGCTCAGCAGCCAAGGAAGGAATAGGCTCCTTCGTCACGTTGCAAAGCAGCAGCGCTGATCGGCAGAGAGCCGCTGACGTCGACTCATGAAGAGACTGATCGACGCGATTGAAGCTACGCCACCGTCGTCGAGCCAATCCTGAATGGCTATCACGCGCGAGTCCACTTCCTCAGAATCCGGGCCAATGCTTTCCACGGAACGCTACAAATCGCATTTCGATACTAGTGGAGCGGACTTTTTTATGCGGCCATGGCGCTAAACTCTCATCTTCGCTGCTTTCGCAGTTCTCCGATCACGCGGTTCCAGTAGCGTACATATTCGAAGTGCTGCTGGCGCGAGAGAACTGTTTTGTTCTTCTCGTCAGATGGGTTACCGCCTAACATCACCGGCGTGATTTCGCAGATTTCCATTCCTCGCCACTTCGCCGCGTTCAGAGAACGAAAGACTGACCTGCGCCGACTCACTGCTTCTTCACCAGCGCGTCTATGAAGTCCGTGAAGCCGTTCGCTACGGGAAGCGCGTACTTAAGATTCATACCGATGAATGGCACACGAACGATGGACCAAGCGATATCAGATGTGTCAAAGGCATATGCCTCTCCACCACCGCTGGAACCGAACAAGAGCAGACTTGGAGCGCACCTTTCCGTTTCGTACTCCTGATTGAACTGCTCGATTTCTCGCGCACGCCATAAAATGACGTATTCGTCGCCGATAAAGCCCTCGCCGCCATTTGCGCTCGCCAGGAACGCCACGTAGTCGTCAGGCAATGCGGGATAGCGCGCCTTCAATGTCGCAAGTTCCTCCTGCGATGCTTCATCGTTACGCGCGAACTCCGAAAGAGTTTTCTCATTAGGCATCGGCATCATCGGACCTTCTTCAGTAAATTGTTCCACCAAGGCGTAAGAACAGTGCGGTGGAGCGTGCGGTCAATCACGATCTTGTTCGCAACATTAACCGGATCTCCGCCGAACTTCACCGGATGAACTTCATGAACATCGACCAGTTGCCCAACCAAACCGCGACTTCTGCGAATAGAGGTATTCGCTCGATTCGCCGCAGTACGCGCTTCGTTGTAAGCAGAATCTTCTATAAGAACGAAGGGACCTTGCGGACGAGGTACGTTTTCCGGGTAGCCAGACCAGTTGAAAATCGAAAAAGTTCCCGGCGCGTACGTCTCGCCGACCGGCGGGGGCGGCCTGAACTCAGTTCCCGCCGCCCTGGCTTGGCTTAGCTGGGTATCTGACAGCGGAGAAAGATCGAAAGCCGTCGATTCAGTAATCGCTGCCTCGATCTTTGCGTTGGCGTACTTTGCTCCACCGTAGACAGCGACAGCATCCATTCCCAGACTAAACGTAGTGCGCCCAACCTGTCGACCTCCTTCGAAGTTGCCTCGGTCATATGCTTCCATAATTTGACCGGCGTTCGTAATCGTGTTTCGAAACGGAATCATCGCCAGCAGCGCTTCGCCAGAGTCGGCTTGACGTTGACGACTAACGATACCCACCTCGCGTAGCACGGCTTGGACGCCGCCGCTGCGATACGCGGAAATCGCGATCACCGCATCCGTGTACGCATCAATGGCAGAGTTCGCGGCTAGGGTGATTGGCATTGCTGCTGCCTGGCCAAACGTCGTTATGCCACTCTCAACTACCCCGACGAGCAGCCCCGCCAAACTCGCGCCGGTGCTCTTGATGTCTTTCCAACCCCACATCCCAGACGAATCAGAGCAGTTCGCCGCGTCGTCGCCACAGAATGCATCCAAGTTCGACGAATCCCGATACGACAGCGCATCGGCGGTAAGCCAACGACCAACTCCTGTATCCAGCCACCGGTCGCGCACTTGCAACAGCCCCGTTGCCGATTCCCTAAACGGGTACCCATGAAAATCAAACAGCAACTTCGTTTTCGACTCCTCACTCCCCGCGAGATACAGCGATTTCATCTCGTACAAGGGCCGATATGTCTTCGTGTCTCCGGCACCGAGGCTGTTGACAAATTCAGTGATGAGGCTGACAGGCTCGCGTTTCACCACCGGGCGCGAGGCGTTCGTCGACGTACCGCTGTAAACGCGGAGCGCCCATTCCGGCACGGGCGCGACCGGTGTGTCGCCCCAACCTTTTGAGCGCATCGCGTTGGTCACGGCGACTTCGAGATTTACGGCGCTGGCGGTTAGGTTCGCCCACTGCGTGTTTGTCAGGGTCCAGAGCGCGGTGTACGGATCCTCGAGCTCCGCGATGTTCGGGGCGTGCGCGACGACGCGGTTGTCGGCGGCGAGCGTGGTGAGCTGGAACTCGGCGAGCTTCGACTCTTCGATTCTTTCGGAGAGGTGGACTCGTATTTTTATGAACTCGACGTCCGTGCCGCCGGCTTTCTTTGCTTCGACAGTGATTTTGTCTACTACCGGACCCTGAAGGTAACGCGGGGCGTCGCCGTACGCGTCTGCGTACAGAACGCGCTCGACCAGATTGCCGGCTTCGTCGGCGATCGCTGTGAGCGAGCCGGTGCCGGCCTCGTCGAGCATCGGGTAGAACGATTTCGGGGTTTCGGTGAGCTTCTCTCGCTTCCGAACGAGAACGGGATCGTCGTAGCCGCGGTCTCCGTGGAGAACTTGGCGAAGCAGGCCGGATGATGATGTCGCGCCGCTGCCGGTGCTGGCGCCGGCGACGTAGATCGACACGAGTCGGTCGACGATCGGATCCCATACGAATGTGACGTCCGCGGGAAGACCGTCGCCCGTGAGGACCGCCGCGCGATCCTCGGTGACCCACGTCGCCGCACCGGTAAGACGATAGGCCGAACGTCCGACGAGACGATTCGACGGGCTCCACGTGTACTCGATTTTGCGATCGCCCGCGACGCTGGTCGCGGATGTCAAACGGCCGAAAATGTCGAACGAATAGTTCCAGGCGTCATCGCCGGTTCTGCGTGCGCCGAGGTCGTAGGTGTAGTGGCGGGTCGCCTTTTCTTCACCATCGAGGTAAAGAGCGCGGCTGTCGATGCGATGCGTCGTCTCGGTCTTCGTCGCCTGCCAGGTCGGAGGTTCAACCTGCAGCGCGAGAGCGTCGCCGAGGATGTTGTGCTGCTCGGCGCTAAGAATTGCTGGTGTCGTTCTTCGCGCGCGGAAGTCGGCATCGATCAGCGTGTCGGTAGTCGGAGTCGCCGTCGACGTCGACGCCTGCAGCGTCGTCTGCGTCAATCGCCCCCGGCCGTCGTAGCCGAAAGACGAGGTGCGGTTGCCGAGACCGAGCTCGCGAAGAGTGTTGAGGCGCTGCGCGCCGTCGCGCAGGTTCGACGTACCGGCGATCATCGTGCTACCGGTCGAAGTCGCGCTCCAGAGCGGCAGCCCTGACGCACGCGAGCTTCCTTCCGGAAGCGGCACGGTCGCAGGTCGCCCATCTGCAAATCCGTACGTCGTCGTCAGCGTTCCTCCGCCAGTTGTCGTGCGCGTCCGGCTGGCGATGCGGCCAACGGATCGCGGTACCGTCGACTGCACTGCGGTGCCATCGGCGGTCTGCGATGACATATTGCCACCGGCGTCGTAAGTTTCGGCGATCGTCTGCAGCCAAAGCGTCGACGGATCGGCGCTGTCGACCTCGCGGCCGGAAACCGGCATGTGCCAGCTCGACCGTTCGCCGTGCACGTTCCACACGTGCGTCTGCGTGTGCACATCCGAGATCGTCGGCGCATCGCCGAGGCCCGTGTGGTCGGCGTAACGATACGTTCTTGTCGTCGTCGCGTGGCCGAGACCGTCGTATCCGGCGTACTCGATGCCGGCGTCGACATTTCGGACCAGCTTCACACGTCCGGCGTCGTCATAGTCGTAACGGAGAATCGCGGGCGCGTTCAGATCCTGACCTGCACCAATCGCGCGAACGCGGCCCGCGTTGTCATAGATGAACGTCATCCACTCGCCGGCGCGGGTCTTCTGCGAGAACACCTGACCGGTTCCGGGCTCGTAAACCGTTTCCTCGCTGGAGCCGTCGGCGTACTCCGTCCGAACGGGCCGGCCAAGCGCGTCGTAACGATACTTCGTGACTTCGCCCGCTTCATCGGTGAAGTCGGTCACGTTCCCCAATTCGTCATATTTGTAGCCGATGGTTTTTCCGCCGGCGAACGTCCGGGTTCGCGGAAGACCTCGCGAGTCGAAAAGCGCGGAGTCCGGACCCATTCCGGGACGCTGCGTCGTCACCGAATTTCCGGCCTCGTCGTAACTCGCCGTCGAAACGTAGGCTCCCGGCTCGGTGGTCTGAATGACGCGGCCGACGCCATCGTGCGAAAGGCTGGTCGCGTAACTCACGCCCACGAGCGGCTCCGTCGCGGTCATACCGTTCGGAAGTCCGCCGGTGAAGCTCGTGGATGTGCTGGCGAAGATCTTCTCGGACGACTGGCCGGCGAAAAGCACTTCGGGCGTCTCGCCCATGATCGTGCGAACGGCCCGACCCGCGGAATCGTATTCGACCTGCGACGCGCGAACACCTTCACCGGCGAGGTTTGTCGCCGTAAGCGTAGCAGCCTCTCCAACGCGCGTGCTCGTCGCGAAGCCGCCCGCTGCTTCGATGATCTCCGTTCGGCGAACTCTCTTGGTAGCGAGTTGCTGGTTCGTCCCCTTCAACCTCCCCTGCCGCGTGTAATCGCTCGCGCTGTCAGCAATGACGACGCCCTTCGAGTCGCGCGCGCTGGCGTGGCTGACTTCGTTCCACTCGTTCCACGTCGTGTCGACGCGGGTCTTGTCTGAAGCGATCTCTGAGGTCATACGCCCGAGCCCGTCGAACAGACGAAGTGTCGCAAGACGGACCGCATCGCTCTCGTACGCGAGCTGGCCGCCGATCTCATAGCCGAGAAGTTTGATGACGCCGTTGCCGCCGCTGTCGACGCGTTCGACGAGCTGCGGACGGCCGAGAGCATCGAGCAACGTCACTTCGCGGGCGGGCGAGTCACCGCTCGCGGATGGATCGAATCGCGTGATGCTACCCGCGGTGAGATTCCACTCCGTGCGCGCAGACAACGTTGTCGGCACATCGTTGACATACGCGCCGGAGGTCGTGACCTTCGTCTCGCGGCCCATCGCGTCGTAATCGATCGTCGTCACGACGAGCGGCAGAGGCGTCTGCTGGCGCGAGTGATATCGCACCCGGCCTGCCGCGTCGTAGCCGAAGCGTTCGTCGCTGTAGATTTTTCCCGATTCGTCATCTTTGACGAGCGCACTGGTCGTGCGACCGAGGGCGTCAATAAGAGTCACCGTGCGCGTTTTCCGAACGGTATCGACGGCGTCGATCTGCACGCCGCCGGTGCTGGCGGCCGTGTATGTGAGTTCCGTTTGCGGACCGTCGTTATCGCCGCTCGCGACCACGTGCGCTTCGCCGCGCGCGATGAGAGTCGTCTCCGCATCGCCGTAATAAGTCGTCGTAGCTTTGACTACAGCGGTCTTCGGGTCGACGTGCGGATCGCCCGACGGATCCGCTGACGCCGTGACCTTCTGCGGATCGGCGGTGCCGCTGAACGTCGTACGCCCGGCGTCGTCGTACTGAACGCTGCGCGTGACGACTTCGTCGACGGTCAGCAGCTCTTTGCGCTCGCGGCTCGGCTGCCACATATCGCGCGTGACGTTGCCACGCGTAACGCTCTCGATCGTCGCGTGCGTGTTCGTGTGTTTCGTGTCGTAGTTGAACGTCGTCTGAATTGCGCTGACGCCCGGCGCCTGATCGGTCGTCGTGGCGGCGACGTTTCCCGGCGCTCCGGTCGGCGTCGTGTAGCCATTCGAAACGATGCGGTCGTTCGGCAGACGCATCAACACGCTCTGCCCTTCGGCGTTGTAAGCGAACTCGCTGACGAGCTCCTTTTTCTCGGTCGGAACGGTGTCCGGAATCTTGTCCGGCATCGCGGTGAGCGTCAGCGTCGGAACGTCGTGGACGGTGAGTTTCGCAATATGCCGGCGCTGATCCTCGGCCGTCATCAGCTCGTACGTGCGCCGCTGACGCAGAACGTCGATCGAGATCGTCTTATCAGCGGATTCATACGAGAACGTGGCCTGCTCGCCCGTCGCCCACGTCTCCGCCGTCAGTCGATCGCGTTTCGTCGCCTCTGCACTCGCGTCATAGGTGTACGTGATGCGCGGCTGCGTCGCCGAGGTGTCGTTGATTCCGACGATGTTCGTCGAGAGCTCGAGGCGATCGTTGTAGCTGTTTCCGCTGGCTGAATACGTGTATTCGATCTTCGGTCGTTTCGTGCCAGTGAGATTGAACTCGGGCGGCACGCCTTCCGCGGCGGCAGCCTGCGGCAGCAGTACTTTCGTCAGGCGGCCGTTCGGGTCATATTCGAAATCGAGCACGCGCGAACGCCAGTCGGTGACTTGTTTCAGGCGGCCCGGAAATGCGCCGGTGGCATTGTCGTTGAGTTTCCACCAGGCAAGGACCGTGGCTCGTCCGACTGCATCAACGACGCTCACCAGTTGATCGTTGGCGTCATAGGAATAGCGGTTCACGTTGCCGCCACCCTGCGGCGTATAGAAGGCGTCAGATTCAGACGTGAGACGGCCCCATTCGTCGAACTGCGTGACGCGATTCGCCTGATCGAGAATCACCCAGCCGTTCTGTCGCGCAACGAGCCTGAAGAAGTAACCGGCCGGCGACGTATAGCCGGTCGACGTCAGCGTAAATAGACGAACTTCGCCGGAGCCGTCGCGATATTCGACGTTGCCATTCGGCAGGCGACGAAGACGGCGAAGCATCGCCGAATCCCATCCCGCTCCGAATTGCGTCTCGCCGACGGTGCGCGAGAGATACGTGCGGCCGAAAACTACGTCCCATCCGGCGCGGCCGCCGGCGTCGAGGTCGATGCTGCCGGTCAGCAACTCGCCGCTGTGGACAAACACGGTGCTCTCGAGTTGTCCCGTCGCAACAGGAGGTTCCTGCGCCGCGACGATCACGCTCTTCGGCCGGACGGTATCGGCCATGACCGTTCCGATTCGCGCAAACAGCCGGCTTCTGTCGTTGATGAATTCGTATGTGCCGCTGAAGAGCCGGCCCGGACGGATGATGATGTTGCGGCCGGTCGTCAGCAGTTCGAAGTAATCAGTGTCGAGCGTTGCATTCTTCAGGAACGGCGGAATCGTGCAACGTTCGCAGCCCTGATCCGACGGCGTCACGCCGTTCCACTGGTAGCTCTTCGACGCGCGCGGATCTGCGAGCGCGACAACCCACGGCGTCACGAAGCGGTTCCACCCTTTCTGCAATCGCGCGTGCGGCAGCGCGGCTTCGTCGACGACATGCCGCAGCGTGAACGACGACGCCGGACGCGGATCGAACGGTTCGCCGGTCCGCAAATGCGACCTCGGCAGCGAAATCGGCGTCTGTTGCGCGAGTGCGCCCGGCATCCGTTCGCTCTCAATCGCAAGCAGTGGCGCAATGTTCTGTGGCGTCGATTCCGACATCGACCCCGGCAGCGTGACTTCAACGCGGAAGACAGCCGGTGACGCGTTCTCACGACACGGCGTGGGGCTGATGAGATCATGTCCCGTCGTTCCGCACAGCGGCAGTGAATCAAGCTCGGTCTGCAACGACGCCGGCAGCGGAACGCCCATCGGCGTGATCGCGCTAACGTCGGAAAGTACCGTGCGGCCGAGATTGACCTTGACGGCGACCTGCGGATCGGTCGCGGAGATGACGCCGATCTTCTTCTGCAACAACTGCCCGTTAAAGAGGAAGCCGGTTTCCGGATCGCCGACCGGCGCAAACGTCGTCGCATTGAGCGACGGTTCCGATTTCCAGATCACGCGCGGATCGTCGGTGCCGAATGCATTCGTGTCCGTATTATCCGGCCCGCTCGCAAGCGAAGCCGCGACAGATGTAAAGAGCGCGGGAGCGCATCCGTTTACCGGACATGGTTGCGGCACACGCGGATCGGCGCGCTCGTCGATGCGCGAAAGGTCGATGAGCATGGCGCGGCCACGTCCGTCCGTGGCGGTCGCGTACCGCGTTCCGGGGATGACGCGCACCGCATAAGCGCCGGCGCGGAGCCAGATCACGTCGGCGAGCGACTCGTTGGTGAGCGTCACCGACAGGTCGACCACGAGGATGCCGAACTGATTCGCGGCGACGAGCGCATACGGCGTGTGACACGTAGCGCGA
>Ga0070701_10000359_pt1 | contig 15136 bp, 16 predicted proteins | sample KBSK5102metaG_FD_65451 | JGI IMG/M metagenome (GOLD analysis project Ga0070701, IMG submission 65451) | Corn, switchgrass and miscanthus rhizosphere microbial communities from Kellogg Biological Station, Michigan, USA - KBS K5-10-2 metaG | ecosystem: Host-associated > Plants > Roots >... | reverse complement strand
TCAGTACGACGATATCGAGGTAATACGGCTGTGCCAGTGCCTTATCCAGTGTGATGACGTATTTCCCCTTGTGAGCCGGATCACTGTTTCGCGCCACGTTAACGATCGCTCGATCTTCAGAATAGAAGCCAGCCGCGTCGGCGGCGTCGCCGCGCGCGAAGGTCGGCGCGTGAATCATTCTGATGTTGTTCCCGCGAGCGAACGAACCGTCCGTGTAAATTTTCGTCGCGCCGACGAGACTGCGCTCGGCAACAAGTGAGCTCGTTCGATACATCTCATCCATTTCGACGTATAGCCGCTTCCACGCCGTGATGTTTCCTGACGATTGACAAGCCGTCGTCCAGTCGCACACAAAAGATGAGTCAGTCAGAATTCGAGGATTTGCGCTCGCCTGGACTTCGTAATTGTCTCCGGAGGCATTAAGTGAGGTCTGAAGAATGACGTCGACTCCGCCTGTTTGAGGCAGTGTAACTGTCGTTGTCTTTCCTCCGGCGATCGTTCCCCTCGCTGTATCAACGTTGTCGTTCTTCTGAGGTGGCTTACTATAAGCTGCGGAGTCCTCAGGATCGACGACTCGCAAATAAATTTGAGTTCCCGCGGGCGCGGCGCGCGTTCGCACGCTGATCGGTAATTCACCATCCGTCGTCTGGCCGTTCGGGTAGACAGCCGCATTACCGAGAGTGTCACCGAACTTGTGGGTCAACACCTTCGCACTCGGTACGATCAAATCAAACTGCGGGCATGTCGGCGAGGGCGGATCGGTGACTTCGATCGTTTTGGATTCGACGACATAACCGTTTGTGTGATCGTCAGACCAGAACGCGTACACAGTGTGCACTCCGACGGAGTTGCAACTCAGTCTTACATCGACTACCGGATTCGCCGGGCAAGCCTGACTACACTGGCCTCCGAGAGTCGGATAGTCGACGGACGCGCCGCGGCAGCACTGGTTCCCGCTGAGGCCGGAGCCGACAGTTACAATGATGTCGTTGCCTTGCGTCGCTACCTGCCACTCGCCTCCGTACGCACATGTGATTGTCGCAATGAAAATCATTGCGCAGAGTTGCTGTATACGCCACCGTTGGAATTGTGTTTTCATCGTGATTGCCTTTCTCTCTTGCCTCTTGTTCGATTTTCTCTGCCGGACGAGCCTGTAAAACCTTCCCCGGGCGTTTGAAACGACGGTTAAGTCCCGTGGAATGAAAACATCCGGCTGCTGGCAGCGGTTCGTCCGCGCGGTCGTCCAGGGTGTCGCCTGGAGGGAACGCGAGATGGCCGCGCGCCACGGCGGAGCGATACATCCATCTATCGCCGGCTGCCATGCGTGATACGTGTTCGTTCGCGTGGCGTCCAGGGGGATCCGCGCGAAGCGACGCGTCTGACAAAGTTACGGATCGCCCACGGAAGCGCGAAGGATAGGTGCAAGGGCGGATGAATGTCAACTACGGATTTGTGCAACGACACCTATGTTCCACTTCCGCATGTTCTGCTGTGTCAGCCGCTGGAAATCTGCTGCGGCTGATTGCGAATTTTTGCCACAATCGCGCCACTGAGCACAAGACGGCCGCGCTTTCGCGCACGAGGGGAAGCGCCTCGCCAGGTGTCCCGTCGCTTGAGAAGTGCCTCGGATGAATCTCAGGCCAGCGATTTCAAAGTCAGTGACACAGAACCCAAAGCGTAGGCGCGATCAAAGGCGACGTGCGCGTCGGGATAGCAGCGATGTACACCTATGTTTCTTCGTCGCGCGTGGACAGGCGGTATTCGGTGGGCGTCATACCGACGACCGACAGGAAAACCTCGTAGAACGTAGTCACGCCTCCGAAGCCGGAACGTCTGGCTATCTGCTCCGTCGATCTCCTGGTCTTTGTCAACTGGCGCTTCGCTTCCGCGATTTGCTGATCGCGGATTGCGTGCGATAAACGCTGCCCACATAGCCGATGAAAGTAACGGCTCACTTCGGTCCGCGGAAGACGCAAGTACTCGGCAAAACCGGTCGCTCGCACAGGCGCCTGCGCGGCGAAGCATCGTTTCGCGTATCGACGAAGTTGTTGCCGAAGGCCACGTGCGTTTAGCACGTGACCTCTTGTTCGTGGCGCAGGCAGGTTGCGACCTCTCGTGGCGGGATTCAGTTGGAAGCGGGATTCAGAGAGATCAGCCGCCCGGAATGCTGATGCGCCCCATGAACCAGTCCCACCACGACGCCGGAGCGAGGATGTCAAAGGTGGTTTCCGCGTGCGCGCTTGCGGCCATCAGGAGCACGACGAGACACACGGGTAGCAGCCGGGGATACCGCTGAAGAAGCTGTCGCATAAACCCTCCGCGAGCCGACCCGTGGAAGCGGATCGGAGAAATGGAGGGCGCCCTTAGTGGAGAGGAGACACCGCCGACAGCTTGTGGTTAGGGTACGGGTGGGAGCGACTACTGCGCAGGTGGCACAAACAGGAATGCGGGATCGTGCTCCAGGCAGCGAAAATACGCGCGGGCGTGATCGACGAGTTCGTCGTTAGCGTTGCCAACGGCGGCGGCCTCACGAAGAAACGCGAGTGCTTCATCTGCGTGCGCATACATGCCGGCAGCGGCGAACCGTTCGGCGAGATGCGCGCACAGTTCGACGACTGGCTCAAACTCACCCGCACGTACATGCTCTCGTGCGCGATCCATTGCGACGAGCGCAGCTTCGATGAGCATTCCTCGCTGTTCGAAAGCCTCACCAACGCGCGCGAGGCGCTTCATGCCGTCTGCCCGATCGCCGTGCTTTAGCGCGAGTAATGCGACGCTCCACGACGTTCGCAACGTTTCGACTGCCATCCCGAGATGCGCATAGACTGCTAACGCAATCTGGTAGTGGGAGGCGGCGGACACGAGATCGCCTATCGCCTGATACGCCGCAGCGATGTTGTTTTCCAGGCGCGCCGAGGTCTCCGCGTCGTCGACCGTGTTCGCTGCATGGACCAGCGACAGGAACACGGCCAACGCGCCGGCTGCGTCGCCCTTTTCAAACAGAATTCCACCTTCAAGCAAGCCCGCATCGATGAGCCGCTCATCATCGTGCCACTTACGGAAGATGGCGCCGCTCTCGCGGGCGAGTGGAAGCGCTTCATTCGGGTGGCCGGTCTCCATGAGAAGCGTGCCCCGAATGAACGTCACGCGAGCGATCTCAAAGTCGGTGATTCCGTTGAGCCGGAAGGCCGCTTCGGCGCGGTCACACGCGGCAAGCGCGTCGGGATAACGGCCTATGTAACGCAGCGCGTTCGCGCGCTCGCGCCACGCCGCGCCCTGCAAGCTGTGGATCAGCTCGCGCGTGTAATGCGGAGTGAGAAGCGTCTCGGCGATGACAACGGCCGCGTTGGCAAGCATGATCGCGAACGCCGGTTCTGTTTCTCGCTTGCGCTCGGATGCTTTGATCAACTTCCGCACGACACCTGCGGTGTGGTAGTTCGGATCATCCGTGATTTGCGCGGCTTCGAAATCGGCCGAACTCGTGATCAACGATGCGAGCAAATAGTCGGCGGCTTCGTCACTAATCCGAATCTGTTCTACTTGATCCAGGACGCGACGTGGTGATGGTGGCCCGCCTGCGAGAGCGCGAGCGCGCCATGTCTCCTTCTCGTTTAGATGATCGGCGAAGTCCAGCGCACCAGCCGTGACGTCCGAGCATGCCTCGCACGTTTCGAGATGACGCTCGATACGTTGACGTTCGTCCGCCGACAGATTCGGCGCGTCGATAACGTAGTCGTCGAGCTCTTCATCGGTGGGATGCCATGTCATGCGATTACCACCGCAGTTAACATCAGGTACAACTCGCGAGCGCGCTTGCGGCAGAGGTGAAGCAGGAGCTTCGCGTACGATGGCTTGATGGCGAACGTGTCTGCGATCTCACGCAGACTTTCGTGGTCGACGTGATGCCTGTACAGCATCTCCGCGCAGCGTTCGTCGAGGCGTGTGATTGCCGCGCTCACGGCGAGACGAGTCGGAATTCGGTTCAGTTCCTCCTCCGCTCCGGGGTCAGACCAACGGTCGAAGTCGAGCGGTAGCGGTACTTCGCGACGGTGATCGCGGTGGTGGTTTCGACTCGCGTTGCAAACGGCGGCGATCAGCCAGCCGCGCGGATCGCGGATCGCTTCGTAGTCCCGGAGCCATTTGACAAACGCGTCCTGTACAAGAGCTTCCGCGTCCGGCAGCGCGATCTCGAAACGGACGTGCGCGAGGTACAACAGGAGACTCCCCGTCCGGGTGTAGAACTGTTCGAACGGTTCCCCGAGTACAGTCGCGTGATCATCCGGCATTCGTTCTCTCCGCACGGGTGTTTCGCGCGAAGAATACGCACAAATCCAGAGTAGTGCCACGGCAGTCACCTAAAGCAGGAGTGACGCAGGGGCGGCAATCCCTACCCCGCCGCTGACACTGCTTGAGCGTCGCGGCAGGGGTGGCACGACACCGACAGCGAGTGAGGCGTCGCGCCACGAATGCCTCATGACTGCAGGCGAATCCCTGCCGCCTCGATCTTCTGAAACACCCAGTCGGGCAGAAAGAGATCGAGCTTTCCTTTCCGGCAGTTGGAGTGACAGATGATCGTCGCGACCTGGAAGCACCGCGGGAAGTCGTACGTCGTCGACGGGTAGTAGAAGATCGGATCGATGTTGTTTTTCGCACAGACATCGAGCGTGAGGTCGATGGCGGCATCGACCTGCACCTCGTCGAGCTCCGCGAAGAAGGACGCACCCCGCCAGTCGGCGGCGAAATGAAATCCGGTGAACACGGTGTCGGGCGTATTCATCCCGAACGCGTAAAGCCGGTCACCATCGAGTCTGAGCGGCCCTTCGTTCGCAAGCTCGATCGCCACAGACGCGCGATCGTAGCGACCCTTCGTCCCCTTCAACCCGAGGTGGTAAATCCAGCCGGCATCGTCGAAGGTCTGATAGATCGTTCCATCGCGGTCGACGACGTACGGCGCACCGACGCGTAGCGCGTCGAGATTCCAGGCGTCGATCGAAGTTGTTGCGCGGCCTGGCCTGCCCGACGCCGGCGTATTGCGCGTGCGGCCTTCTGTTCCATGCCATACGACGAATTGCTTCTTCGTCAGTTCTTCGTACCACTGTCCCCTCTTCATCGGGTATGACTGAATCTTCATGAAGTCCTCCGAAGTGAGCGGGGCGCTGACTACGCGCCCCGCTCGGTTGAACAGCGTTAGCTACGGCGGCGAGGCGTGATCTTCATGGTTTCAATCACGGAGTTGCCGGGACGCAGACGTGCTCTGCGAGCAGTGATGAAGCGGCCGCTGACGGCATCGCGAGCGACCTTCTGCATACGGGTCGACGCGATCGTCAGATCTGCTTTGCCGAGAGGCTTCTCGCGTTTCATCAGAGGTCCTTCCCTGCTTTGAAGTCGGCGCTCGCTTCCGGCGACGAGGCGACCGCCTCGAGCGCGGAACCGAACAGCGCCAGTGCGACGCGCCACGGCTGCGGAATCAGCGGCAACGTCGTGATGACTGCGAGCAGCGGCTTGACGCCGTTGTAGACCTTCACGAGCCGCTGCACGTTTCCGACGAGTGTCTTCGGAAGCAGCGCGTTCTCCTCTTCCATCTCGGTGACGTTGATCGTTCTGATGGACCGGTTGATTGCGGCGTAGGTCTTCGCGGCTTCCATCTCTTCCATGTGATTCTTCGAGGTACTCATGACGTAGTTCTCCTTTCGAGAAAACGTTCGGTGTGTGGTTGTTTGAGCGTTTGGTGAAGCGTCAGCGCGCCGGCCGTTGCCGCCATTTCGGCAGCTCGCGAAGCGCGGTGACTGCCACGGCGCGACGCTTGATCGGGATGCGCGGCGTGTCGAAGAGCGGCACGACGAGACCGACCTGTGACCATGCACTTGCCACGATCCGCTGAACCGGTCCGCCGTTTCCATACAGCTCACCGGCGAGGTCCACGGACGCGCGTGCGAAATCGTTGAAGTCGGCATCCGACGTGAGGCGCTGCGTCAGCGTCGCGTACCAGATGCGGCCCAGCACCTCCCACGTGTTTCCGCCGATCGCGATGGCCGCGACGTAGAAAGCGTGGTTCGGAATGCCGGAGTTGATGTGAACACCGCTGTTGTCATCAGGCGTATCGACGTAGTTGCGCATATGCGCGGGCTGCGGATCGCGTCCGAGAATCGGGTCGTCGTACGCGGTGCCCGGTGCAGCCATCGATCGAACAGCCTTGCCTTTCACAGCGGGTCCGAAAAGCTCGGCGCCGATGAGCCAGTCGGATTCCTTCGCAGACAGGCCGAGCGTGAACTGCTTGACCATGATCCCGAAAGCATCGGAGATGTGCTCGTTGAGAGCGCCGTTCTGACCGGAGTAGCCGAGAGCGGCGGTGTGCTGTGTGACACCGTGCGTCAGCTCGTGCCCGATCACGTCGAGCGAGGCGGTGAAGCGATTGAAAATCCGTCCGTCGCCATCGCCGTAGATGATCTGCCGACCGTTCCACAATGCGTTGTCGAATCTCGTTCCGTAGTGAACGGTCGAATCGAGACGCATGCCGTGGTTGTCGATCGACTTGCGGTTGAACACTTCAGCGTAGAAATCGAATGTCGCGCCGGAGCCGTCGTACGCTTCGACGACTTCGACGTCGTTGCCGCGGGGCTTGTGCTCGCTCATTACGAGCTTGCCGGGCAGCTTCTGTTGATGCCGCGCGTCGTAAACGTTACGCCGTTTTCTCGGCGGCGCTTTCGCTGCGACTGCGGTCTCACCGGTGATCGGCGTGCGAGCACGAACGACCGCCAGCTCGCGCATATGATCGAGCGTCGAACGGGCGTCGTCGTGCCCGGCGGTGTCGGGATTTTCCGCAACACGTGTGAGGATGTGCGGCGGAATGACTGCGCAGACGTGGTGCGGTTTCGTCGTCATGACATCGCTCCTTTCTCAGCGCAGAGGTCGTAGCCGCGAAATGCGCGGCGTCGACGCCTACGCCGGGTGCCCCGTCACCGGAAGCGTCGAGACGACCGGCTTCACCGCGGCTGCGGTGCGTTTCGCGCGGCCACGACGGCCGAGATCGCGCTTGAGGTTCGAGACGAGTGATGCGACGGCCGCCGCTCCGGGGTCGCGAGCGACGCCCTTCGCGATCGAGTAGATCTGAAGAGCATCGGCGGCGAGGCTGGCTTTCCGAGAAGCCATCGTGAACTTGAGGCTGTTCGCGAACGCCGTCACCTTGTCCTGCACCGGTCGAAACGCTTCGATGAACTGCAGCGTGTCGCGGGCAGCGGTAACGTCGAGCTTCTCTACACCCTGCAGTGCCGGAGTCTGCTCGACCGCGGCGATCGCCGTGGCGAGGAACTCGGTCGGAACGTTCAGGTGCGAGCGGACGAAATTCGCCGTCGCGGGATGCTGCGCTTCCAGCTTCGGAATGATTGCGGCGATCTCATCGAGCGCTTTGGAGAAATCGTCTGCGAGCTGCTGATAATGCGTCACTGTCGGTGTTCCGTTGGCAGACGGTGCCGGAGGCTCGTTGACTCCGGGCGGCGGCTGTTCGACGGCCGCTGCGTTCGTTTGGGGGGTCGCTTTGACGGGCATATTCACTCCTTTCTCCGCGACGGCGCGATGCGCGCACGACGCGGTGAATTCGCGTTACCCACCCCCACCTCGGCCAAAGGTACTGTGGGCGTTTGGCACCGGGAAGTGCCGTAAGAGGTGGACCGACCTCAACACTTAGATACACCAACGACGGAAAAAGTAACGTCACCGACGTGTCACGTACGGTCGTTTTTCGTCCCCCGCGTTCAGCCGTAACGATTTACGTTTGTTCGGTTTACGGGCGGATCGCCGGAAGTGAGATGCAACCTGAGAGTCGCCGATTACGGAAACGCGGATGTGCGTCGGCAAGTACTACGCAGACCTCGTTCGCGCCGCCCGACGTGGTGGCGAGTCCATGGAGCGCGAAAAGCCGCGGCGCACTGACGTTGCGGCGCGCGGCGGGAGCCAAGCGTGCCAAAAGGTGCAACGCACGTGACGCGGCGAGCGACGCGAACTCTCGCTTTACCCGTCGCGGAGCTCTACGACTCGGAGAATGCGACTCGCGATCGCATTCACTGTCCTCCAGGCGAGATTCTTCCGACTCGGGATCGCATGAATGCGATGCCGTGCCGCATTCACTGTCCTCAGCATGAGAAGCATGCCACGCGCGATCGGATGAATGCGATCCGCGGTGGCATTCATCCCACGCAGCGCCGCATGGATGCGATCGCGCATCGCATCGATGCGATCAGGCATGGTTTGAATGCGAATCGGCGTCGCGTGGAGAGCGCTCTGAAAGTCATTCACGCACTCACGGCTGCTCGCCGCCGCGGAGTTTGTGTTGCGCTTTCCGCCAGGTTCGGAAGCGACGCGCGAAACGACGTTCGCGTTCTGCATAGTCGAGAAGCGCACCGATGAATTCGGTTGTCCAACTACGGTAGTGCTCGGCGATGAGCTCCACAAAGTCGCTCGCGCTGAACTCCTCGTTCGTGCGTCCGAGCGCGCGGACAGCAAGGGCAGCGTCGATGATCGCTTTCAGGTCGAACTGCGCGTTGGGGTTGTGGTCCGCAAAGTGCCGCATCGTTGTCGCTCCCGTCATCGGCCATGGAATCACTCAGCCGCCGCCGGCCGGCGGCGGCTCGGCATCGGCGATCACGAGCACGATCTTTCCCGGTTCGCCGGTGATGACGACACGGCATCCATCGCGGAAACCGTACTCGGCGAGCCACTGCCCCGACATCCGGAGATACGGCACCTGCGACTCGTACGCGCCGCTGCGCCGTGCCCGGCAAAGAGACGTGACTGATATCTCACGGGCGCTGCCGGAGCCGCCGCGCCGGCTCGGCCGTCGGATCAGACGAAGCTCTGAACGGGTGACGGGTACACGCATCACTTTCTCCTGCCTGAGACGCCGCCTCAGCACGGCTGCTCGTCGACTCGGACGCGCCGCCATCCGAGCGCGTCGGCGAAGCCTGGGATCGACGCTGCGAGCTTCTCGAAATGCTCGCTTGCGAAACGGTCGAGCGCATGTGTGATGAGGTGACCCTCCGTGGTGCCGTCGCGCTCCGCGAGGTAAGCGAGCATCGCGGCGTGAACTCGCGGTAGCCGTACCGTGACGGTCTTCGTCCGCACGCCTTCCGGCAGCAGCTTCGTGGCACTGGCCGCGAGGGCGTCTTCGATCCACTCGATCGGCCAGCGCGCCACGACCTGCGCGAGCAGTTCCTGCCGTTCGATCGTGTCGCTCGTACCTGTCCGCGTCACTTCGATATGGTTCGCGGCAATGGCTCCGCGCATCTCCCCGCGTGACCACCCGAGAAGGTCCGCGGCGTCGCGGATGCTGACGTACGGTTGCGTATGTAGGAAGATGGAACGGATGCGTTGGATGAGGTCTGAATCGAGCATGTCGCGTCACCTCGCTGTGTTACTATATACAGTAACACTCGCGAGTCATTTAGTCAAGCACCGGCACAGCGCATGACTACTGTTCAGAAGGAAGCGGTGGTCTTCGGCGACGGGCTCCGCGAGCGGCGAGAGAAGCAGGATCTTTCGCTGCGAGCGCTCGCCGATCTCGCTGGAATGTCGTACACCTACATCAGCGATATGGAACGCGGACGAAGAGTGCCAAGCCTGACTACGATCATCCGGCTGGCTGTGGCTCTTGATTGCAAGGTGACGGATCTCGTCGGCATGTTCGACAAGAAGAACCTTCGATCGCTGTTGCCGGAGTAAGCAATCCCTTCGGATGGACTTCGCGGCTTTACGTGCGCTCCTTCGACCCCATGTAACGGGGCTGAGTAACATCGCGACGCACAAAACTTTACCCGACCTGTGGGAAGCGCTGGGGCTACCCGCTACCGAGATAGCGGGATCCAAACACGACCGGATGGTGGCCAGTTTCGACGCGGTGCCGGATGACCATCTGGAGGAGGTCGCTGTTCGGTTTCTACTGCGGCAGTCACCCGCTCCGGAAACGCGAAACCAAATTCAAGACGCTGTGTGGGCTCTGCGGCCGGCAATTGAGATTCCAAAACGCTCTCGCAGGGAGATCGCACGAGCGCTGCACGACGACCTGTACATTGCTGCGGCGCCATTTCTCGCCCTCTTGGAGCGTCTCTTTGTTCTCGATGACGACCCGATGCAGAGCTTCTTCGGTGGTTCTGACCGATCATTGCGTGCTGGCATCCAGCGTCACGTGCTCCGCAATTCCGATTGGTCCGCCGAAGATCTCTTCGACAAGCTCGGTGCGTTCGATGCGTCGCATTCGCGCTTCGTTCGGCTCATCGAAGGGCTGGCGAGCGCTGACGTAAGACCCGATGAGGCTGCCCAACGCCGCTTCGTGGATATCGTGAACGGTTCCCTTCACGGCTCTGGCTGCGAGCTTCAGGAAACCGACACTGCTGACGGCTATCCGATCTTCACGATGGTCCAGACCAGCGCCGCGCGGACGGGACGGCCGAAAAATCTGATTTTTGCGTCATCAGTCAAACCCGACCTTCGTTTCCGCGACGCCATCAACAACGACATCGAGATCGTCAGTAATGGCGACAGGGTACTCGTCTATGACAGGCCGGTCGGGCGGGGCGGTCTCCGATGGTCCGACCTCCAGTCGTGGTGGAGCGAGATCATGCAAATTCCGAATGATGACGAGGCGAAGACCACCCTTTACAGACGGCTCCGGGAGTGCCTTCCTGAGTCATCACCTCCGCAGGCAAACCTCTTCGACGCGTTCTATAGGGTATTCGGCCCCACCGTCCCGAGCCTTCCGGCCCTGCTCCCGGAGGTGTGGCTACATTGGGACCCGAAAACGGTTAAAGATCGCGGTGCTCAAGCCCTGCTTCGATTCCGAATGGACTTCCTTCTCCTGTTGCCGAATGGCGTGCGCGTGGTCCTCGAGGTCGACGGAAAGCAGCACTACGCGAATGAGGAGGGCCGAGCTGATCCCGCGAAGTACGGCACTCTGGTCGCCGCTGATCGGGAGTTACAGCTCGCGGGCTATCACGTCTTTCGATTCGGCGGCCACGAGCTTCGCAATAAGCCTTCTGCGCAGGTCGTAGCGAAATCGTTCTTCGAAGCGCTCTTCAGAGCCCATGGCGTGGTTCAGGGTCCGTTTTCGAAAGTGAACCATACGTGGTGAGGCGCGCTCGTCGCACGTCAAGTGCGACCACCCGGATCGTTACGGCCGTAAGGGTGCCGCCGATCTTACTGCCGTTTCTTCTTGGCGCCACGCTTCCGGCGGCTGTGACTGCTCGAAAGGCGATCGCTTCGTCGAAATGCCGTTTCATGTCCATACATGGTCAGCCGCGCGTCACGTCCACCGGCGGCCCCGCGCTGTTAGACGTTCAGGAAAGGGCGCCGCCGCGGCAAGCGTGGCGCCCGAATATTGTCCCATCTCCAAAAGCGTTTCGCTCGTGCCATCCTCGGCACCGGCCGGAAAAGGCTGTGCGAGACACTCTGTCTACCATGCGCAGAGAGAGCGAGAGCGAGATGCGCGGACTTCGCCACGTGCAGCGTTGAATGGCGCGATCGCTGCGTGTGTCCTCTCGACAGAGTCTGCTACACGCGTTGAAGCCGGTGAGACCTCTAGTCGCACTGACGATCGCCGTCGGCGGTACCATACCCAAAGGTTCTCATTCATGACCTCGGCCGCGCCGTTTGACCTGTTCCTCAGCTACAACCACGCGGATGAACAAGCCGTTCGCAAAATCCGCAAGCGACTTGCGGCGCGCGGCGTGCGCTCATTCATTGATCAAGACGATTTGAATGCGGGGAAGGCTTGGCCGGCCGAACTCGAACGTGCGTTACAGAATTCGCGCGCCGTGGCCGTATTCGTCGGCAGAACTGGATATGGCCGGTGGCAGCAGCGCGAGATCCAATACTCGCTGGTCTTGCAGACGGAATCGAACGGCAAACTTGCAGTGATCCCCGTCATTCTTGAAGGTGCCGAACTGCCAGCAGGGTTCATCGCGCTGAATACGTGGGTCGATATGCGCGGCGGGATCGACGACGCATCAATCGAGCGGCTAGTCCGTGCGATTGACATGTCGGGAGCAGCGTCAACGCCGCCGGCCGACATCACTCCGTATCGGCGCCTCGATGCATTCCGCGAAGAAGATGCGTCCCTGCTTTTCGGTCGCCAACGGGCGATCGACGCCGTCGTGAGCAGGATAGATGACGCGAGCGGATGGGACGATCGGCCGCGGTTCGTCACCGTCACGGGGCCCTCGGGCAGCGGCAAATCGTCCGTCGTCAGCGCCGGGGTTCTACCGCAGATTCGCTCACGTCGGCCGCCTCGGCTCGTCTGGGACGCCGTCGTTATGCAGCCACGACGGCATCCGTGGCTTTCTCTCGCGAGTGTTTTTGTCGCTTTGCTCGAGCCGCGGTTCTCAGAGATTGACCGAATACGCGCGTCGGGACGACTCGCCGAGGCATTGTTGGCGCCGGGCGGCATCATGAACACTATCGAACGTATTCTCCGGAAATCGCGCGGCACCGATCGATTGCTCGTAGTGGTGGATCAATTCGAGGAGCTCTTTACGCTCACCGAGGACAGCGTTGCGCGCGAGTTCGTCCGCGCGTTGCTTGAGGCTTCGCGGAATGCGCCGTTCTGCGTTCTGGCTACGCTGCGCAGCGACTACTACGGCAAGGCGATTGCGCTCGACCGCGATTTGAGTGACGCACTACCCAGCGGACAGGTCAACCTTGGACCTATGCGTCGTGAGGAGCTGCGCGATGTCATCGTCCGTCCGGCGATGATGGTTAAGCTGACGTTCGACGCCGCGCTCGTCGATCGGATTCTCGACGACGTCGGCGACGAACCGGGAAATCTTCCGCTGCTCGAATATAGTCTCAGCGAACTGTGGGATCTTCGTGCACAAGACCGGCTGACCTTTTCTGGCTATCAGGAGATCGGCGGTGTCTCGGGTGCGTTGACGCGGCGCGCCGAGAGCATTTACGGCGAGCTGTCCGACGCGCAGAAAGAGGCGACGCGCAGACTGATGATGCGCCTCGTTCGCGTTTCTCCCGCCGACGAAGAGGGCGCCGACACGCGCCGCCGTGCACGCCGTGACGAAATCGGCGAAGAGGATTGGAAACTCGTTCAGGCATTCGCCGGCGAACGGGCGCGGCTCGTCGTCGCGGCCAAGGATACGGTTTCCGGAGAAGACGGAGTGGAGGTGGCCCACGAAGCACTGATCCGCCGATGGCAGCGCCTCCGCGAATGGCTGAATGACGATCGCGAGTTCCTGCTTTGGCGCCAAGATCTCGCGCTATACCGCGCCGGATCACCCGACGGCATCCCCCAGGGTGCACTACTCAAGAAGGCGTCCAGGTGGTTGCAGGAGCGCGGAGGCGAGTTGAATTCCGCGGAACGACAGTACATCGAGAAAAGTGTCACCGTCTCTGTGCGCGCACGACGAATGCGGACATCCCTCGTCGCCGGGGCCGTCATTCTCGTCGCGTTTCTCGCGGGAGGGATCACTTATACGAGGACAGCAAGGTACGACGTGCAAACGATCCTCGCGAGAAACCCTGAAGAGCAGATCAAGAGCGAGTCGCAATCGTTTGAACCGTACGACACGAACGTTGCCTGGATGATGACGCTGCTTCGCCTCGGACGTTATGACGACGTTCGGCGCGGAATCGCAGCGCAAGCCGAAAGCGGCGAACGCGCACAGCAGCTCGCGAGACTCGCGGTGGCAATGCGTGGCACAGCACCGAATCGCAGCGAGATGATCCTGAAAGAGGCGATCGCCGAAGCGAAACGGGCGAATTATGCGCTGCCATGGCAGACGACCCTTTTTGCCCGGATCGCGAAGGCGGCAGCGCGTGCCGGTGACAAAAAGACTGCTGTCAAACTGTTAGAGGCCGCCGATAAACTTTTGCCTTCTGACGACGCGATGTTCGCTGACGGAATGATTATTGGCTATGTTCGCGGCTACCATCGTAAAGAAGTGGCCGACGCCTGGAAAGTCGTCGGTAAGCCCGAGCACGCGCGGCAAATACTAAAGCCCGTTCTCAATTTGCCGGCAGAGAGGGAGAACATCGACTTGCTCACTGTCGCCGTCGAGGAGGTCGTTGTAGTGGGCGAAACTGATCTCGCTCGGAAACTTCCGAAGTTTTCGGGCGGTGATGATGATGCGCGTAGGTTTTACGAGTTGATGCGTGTGACGGCGTATGCGACGGCGGGTGACCTCGATAAGGCGCAGGAGATCGCCGCTCGGCTGCCCAAAGCGGTTGGAGAGAGAGCTTTGGCGATCATCGCAAGGATTGACTTCAACCGACATCCTGACTTGAGCCGGACGGCGGCCCTCGTCCGGAGTGCTGAATATTCTGCAGACACTGTTTTGCTCGACTCTGTCATCGGAGAGCTTGTTCGTCTCAAGCGAGATCGTGAGGTGGAGCAATTGATCGCGCAGCCGAAACGCGAGTCTGCCCGTCGTGACATGCGCGAGCTGTTCGTTCAACACCTCATCGGCGCAGGTCGCCTCGATGATGCAGCCCGTGTCGCTGAGCTCCTAAAGGGGCACGATCCAGACAACGAGCCGCGGCCGTTACCATTCGCCCGGCTCGGCGTAGCGTTCGCTCGGATCGGCAGACGGACCGAAGCCGAAAATGCGCTCCGCTACGCGGCGAGCCACATGCCTCCTTTGTGGAGCGAATCTGCCCGCGACGACGTGAATGCCGTGCGTGCGTCCGCCGAGGCAATCCTTGGTCGCATTCACGAAGCCCGACTCATCGCCGACGGCATCGAGCAGGACCGGCGCCAGTGGGAGGCGTATTTCGAAATTCTCAACGCGTACGTAAAGCAGAAGGAACGCCCGTAGTCAGCGATGCCGTGGCAAAGGCGATGGTCGCGAGAACGCCGACACTGAACCGTTCTTGAGGTGGCACCCGCCGGCGTGTCACGCTAGGGGTCGCGGGTTCGGCGCCGTCGGCCGCGGCCGACTCAAAAGCTCTCATGCGCCGCGACAATACGCAATGGCGTATCCCCGGCAGCGACTCAACGATCCGCACCACATCCTTCTCCGCCGTGTCGCCGAGCTTCGCCTTGCTTTTCGATGATCCAGCCGTACATCTGCCGCGATGTCAACGAACGCGCCTGGAGAACCGACTCCGATTCGACGACGCGCAACATTCTGCTGCACGCGTTTTC
>Ga0070701_10000357_pt1 | contig 15161 bp, 10 predicted proteins | sample KBSK5102metaG_FD_65451 | JGI IMG/M metagenome (GOLD analysis project Ga0070701, IMG submission 65451) | Corn, switchgrass and miscanthus rhizosphere microbial communities from Kellogg Biological Station, Michigan, USA - KBS K5-10-2 metaG | ecosystem: Host-associated > Plants > Roots >... | reverse complement strand
CACCTGGGCCTGGCTCAAGCCCGGGTGTTGTGGTCCACCAATTCGGTTGGGTTCCAACTTCAGTCGACGCCGGGTCTGGGACAGCCCAATTGGCAGCCTGTGCCGTATGCCATCGTGCCAGTGGGCGAGTTCAACAGCGTCACCGTGCCGACGACGACCAACGGCGTGAGTTTCTACCGATTGGTCAAGCCGTGAGCAGCAGCGGGAGGTCCAATCCCGAAAGGATAACCCAGTCCCGAGGGATTACGTCCTCCAGCCCAAGGTTGTCCCGCTCTGCGGGGCAACCTTGGGAACGCGAATTGCATGAGAACTACCCCGACGGGGTAACGGCAGTGGTCAACTCACGATCTGAGTGGCGCGAACGAAAGATGTTCCGTACGGGGCCAAGAATCCCTTCGGGATTGGACCTTGCGTATCGTGCAACGGAGACTCGGCTTCGCGGCGGCTTGAATGACAATCGGGGTTGGCTCGAACATAGTCCTAAGATTTCCCTGGTTTTCCTCCCGGACCGCGTTAGAAGTGGCAGGGTCGCGCCCGGGAGGGCGCACCTGATGCGTCGATGTATCAAGTCACCCGCTTGCCTGACAGTCTAACGGTGGCCACGGCGGAGATGCCGCACATGGCCAGCGTGAGTCTTGGGTTGTGGGTTGGGGTGGGAGGGCGGCACGAACCTGCTGCGCTCAATGGGGTTAGCCACTTTATCGAGCACATGTTGTTCAAGGGGACCCGGCGCCGTTCCGCCAAGGCCATCTCCCAGGCCGTGGAAGGAATCGGGGGGTATCTCAATGCGTTTACGTCGGAGGAGAACACCTGTTTCTATTCCAAGGCGCGGCACGACCGGTTCGATGAGCTGCTCGACGTGCTGATGGACATGTTCCTCAACTCGGTGTTCGACCCGGGCGAAATCGATAAAGAACGCGAAGTCATCAAAGAGGAACTGGCCATGTATCTGGACCAACCCCACTACCACGTCCAGGAACTCCTGAACGAAACACTCTGGCCAGCACACCCGCTGGGCCGCTCTCTGACGGGCTCGGAGCGGTCGCTGGACGGGCTGGGGCGGCGTCAGATGCTCGCCTATCAGGCGCAGAACTACGTGACTGGCAGCGTGTTAGTCGCGGCCGCTGGAAACCTGCGTCACGAGAATGTCGTGCGGGCCGTGCGACGCAACGCGTCTCGTGTGCGCCGCGGTGGCCGGCCGGCCTTTGAGCCGTTCACTGGCCTCCAGGAGGGTCCGCGGGTCAGTCTTGTCCGCAAGCCCACGGCACAGATGCAATTGGCGCTGGGGATTCGCACTTGCTCCCGGCACGACGAGCGCCGGTTCGCGTTGCGTTTGCTGAACACGCTCCTGGGCGAAAACATGAGCTCCCGCCTGTTCCAGGTGCTGCGGGAAGATCGCGGCCTGGCCTACTCGGTCCAAAGCAACCTCAGTTTCTTCGATGATGTTGGGACGATGACCGTCAGCGCAGGGCTGGACACCGGGAATTTGCGCGAGGCGATGAAGTTAACCATGCGCGAATTGCGTCGTTGCCGCGACACGGCGCCGACAAGTGCGGAATTGCGCCGGGCGCGTGATTACCTGGTCGGGCAGCTCGACCTCAGCCTGGAAGGGACCGAGAACCAGATGATGTGGGTGGGCGAACAATGGCTGGCCTACAACTCGATTCTTTCGCCGGCCGCTGCCAAGCGCCAGTTGAGTTCGGTCACGGCGGGGCAAGTGCGTGCCGTCGCGCGCGATTTCTTCACGAGAGAACGCCTGAGCCTGGCCATGGTCAGCCCGCTCAAGTCGGCGCGCGGTTTGACCGATTTGCTGGTGCCATGAAACACATTCTTGTGCAAACCGACCCGGCAGCCCCCACCAGCGACCAGTTGAAGGAAGCGTTCCGCGGCGTGAAAGGGCTGACGGCCGTCGATGCGGCGAAGATCTCGCGTCAGGCCTACGGTGTGCTGGTGCGCGGGTTGGCCGCGGAGGATGCCGTGGCCTTGCAGCAATCGTTGCGCGGACAGGGCGTGGGCATTCAGGCCGTGCCCGAAACCGACATCCCGCAATTGCCCGAACCGAAACACACGCGGCGGCTGGAATTAACGCCCGAGGCCATGCTGGTGTACGATTCCATCGGACGCCCGGTTCCCGTGGAGTGGAAACATATCGCGCTGGTGGCGGCCGGCATCGTCCCACGCGTTAATATTGTCTCGTTCACCACGGAAGAGGTGGAGATCAGTTTGGAGATCGACGGTTGGGCCCGACGCGACGTGGTGACCAAGCTCAATCACAAGCTGGAGACAAATGCGCAATTGGTGTTGGACGTAATCGTGTCGGGCGGCAAGATGCGTTTCCAAGTGGAATCGCGGGAGTTTCTCTACAAGTACGCGGTCGACCGTCCGGACCTGGACGCGCATCAACGGCTGGGTGAACTGGTGCGGATGGTGATGGGGCGGGCGCCGCATGCGTTGTTGAATCGCGGGGCGGCGCAGTTGCGCGACAACGCGCCCTTGCCGCTGCTGTATGCGAGCAAGGCGGCGTTCGCCGATGAGTCAGCCTGGATATTGTGGCGGATGCAAAAGATGGCCGCGTAGATTCTTCTGCGGACGCGTGCGGCGGGCTACCGAAGCCACGGCATTGACGTCGCGGCTCTTGGCAGAGAGCCGCTGACTGGAAGGCGCGCTTGAGCTGCCAGGCCATGGAAGATTGCGGCGGTCTGCCGACCGCCGCTACGGTGACGAATCATGCGACCGGTGCTTCAGGAAGTTGAGACTGCGCACACGCCGGAATCGTTGGTCGAGACGGTGGGGGCGGGCGCTGGTCTGGTGCTGTTGCGGAGCCAATTGTTTGATTCGCCGCAAGCCCGCTACTCGTTTGTCGCGGCCGATCCATTTCTGATGCTGCGCGCGGCCGGCGCCCGTTGCGAGATCCAGAGCAACGGTGGTTCTTCCGTGCAATTCGGCGATCCCTGGCATGTGCTGGATGGCCTGATGGCACGTTACGAGTTGCTCGACGATTTGGATCTCCCGTTCCCCTTGGGCGGGTGCTTCGGTTACTGGGGTTATGACCTGAAGAATTTCGTCGAGCCACGCCTGGGCCGCCGCGCCGTGCACGACCTCGAGTTGCCCGATTGCCTGGTCGGCTTCTACGACAGCCTGGTGGTGTTTGATCATTGCCTGGACAAAGCCTGGGTGGTTTCGACTGGTTTGCGTGCCGACGGCTCGCGTGACCCAGGTCACGCCGCGCGGCAGTTGGAATGGTGGCGCGAACAGCTCAGGACGGAACCCGCCGTAACGCCGGCCGCGGTTTCGAGCGGGTCCGGGTTGGCCGGCTCGCCGGAGTGGCATTCGACGCTGTCGCGCGAGGCATTTGTCTCGGCGGTCGAATCCGCTCAGCGTTACATTCGCGCGGGTGACATTTACCAGGTGAACCTGTCCCATCGATTGACCGCGGGGCTGCGGTGTTCGGGTTGGGAATTCTACCAGCGTTTGAAGGCCGTCTCTCCGGCGCCGTTCTCCGCTTACTTGGACGGCGGCGACTTTCAATTGGCCTCCGCGTCACCCGAGATGTTCCTCCGGCTGAGTGGTCCGCACGTGGTCACGCGCCCCATTAAAGGGACGCGCCCGCGTTCCGCCGATCCCACCCGCGACGCGCAGCTCAGTTACGAGTTGCAAACCAGCCCCAAGGAATTGGCGGAGCTGCTGATGATCACCGATCTGCTGCGCAATGATCTGGGACGGGTCTGCGAGTATGGGACGGTGCAGGTGCCCGAGTTGGTGAAGCTGGAACGGTATCCGCAAGTGCAACACTTGGTCTCCACGGTGGAAGGGCGGCTATGGCCGGGGTTGACTCATTTCGAGGCGTTCGCCCGCTGCTTTCCGGGCGGGAGCATCACGGGCGCACCGAAGATTCGCGCCATGGAAATCATCGACGAACTCGAGCCGGTGGCGCGCGGTCCTTACACGGGCTGCCTGGGATACCTCGGATTCAACCGCGAAAGCCAATTGAGCATTGTGATCCGGACGGCGATTTGTCAGGGCGGCCAGGTCCATTATTACGCGGGGGCCGGCATCGTGGCCGACTCGAATCCGTTGGCGGAGTACGAGGAGACGCTCGCGAAAGCCGGCGGCTTTTTGCGGGTGCTTGCCACGGACGCCGCGCTCCACCCGTCGCAGACCAGGCGCCACCAACGCGACGTGAAGTGCCATCCGCGAATGGACGAGGATTGAGGCAGAGCACGGAATTCGGCGACCACAGAGGTCCCCGCGCAGATTCGTTGCCACCGAAGCAGCACGGGATTTCGACCGCGAATGGACGGGAATGGGCAAGGTGCTTCCCCGATTCTTAACCACGGATGGCACTCCATCCCTCGGTGCCCGCTACAGGCGCGAGTGGCGGAGTTGTTGCAACTCCAGCTTCAGGGGTGCCCAATAGACCCGGTCCGCGGCGCGCTCGGCCTGCTCCTCTCGCAGGAGAGTGTCTTCGAGAGCGGCTTCGTCGCCCGCCAGGGCTGCATGCAATAGCGGACGGACTTGTGCTGCGAGTTGCCGGGCTTCATCGGGGAACGCGCGCGCCACCTCAACCAGGAGCGCTACGGTTCGGCCTTCGCGGAGCCAAAACTGGACTTGGGCCGCTGAGGGTGTTCCAACACATGCGATTCGATCCGCTTCAATGAGTCGACGGAGCATGGGCCAGTCCTTCTCGCGCTGCGTTTTTTTAGCCTGGACCAAATCGGGGAGTGCCATCAGTTCGTAAATGGTGCCATCATCCGCTTCGATGGTGGTCCGGCGTTCCCAAAGCTCTGCGAATTCAGCCACTCCCCGCATGCGGGCCATCACATCGACGCGCAGTCCGGCGGCTTCAGCATGCTGGCACCGGAAGTGGACGGCATGACCGCGCTGAAGGTACTCCAGGGAGAGCGGAGGCACGGCGATGACCCTTGCCTGCAACACCGCCATCGCCATTAGCAGCCGCTCGAGGTTGGCGGCGTCGGCAAGAATGACGAAGTCCGTGTCGCGGCTAAACTCCGCCGCGCCGTAGAACACGCAGGCCTGGCCGCCCATCAATAGGGCGCGTACCTCGCAGCTCTGGAAAGTCGAAAGGACTTTGTGAATCGGGTTCGGGATCAAGGCTGCCTCCCATAGCGAGATACTGAGCCCATAATTTCATGCTCTCGCGCCAACGCTCCAGCGGCGTCAGCCGGAACCATTCCTGCCATTCGTCTGCCGGGTCGTCTTGCATCGCTCCCAGCTTGCCATGCGGTCCCGGTGATGCCAACGACCTTTTCCCAGCATACCCGTCTATTCGCGGTTTCGGTTTATGTGGCGGACCCGCTCGAAAACCGCTACAACGCCACGCCTATGACTCTGCGTGAATTCTTGCTGCTGTTGGCGGCGTTCGGTGGGTTGAGTTCAGGTCTTTCCGTGAGCGCCGCCGCCGCGGCGGAGCGCAAAACCGCGTCGGCGGCAGAAATTGCGGCGGCCAAGAAGACCTGGGATTCCTGGAACACGCCCGTCCCGCCGTTTCGCATCATTGGCAACGTTCATTACGTGGGCGCGTCGGGCGTGAGTTCATTTCTCATCACAACGCCGCAAGGGCATATCTTGCTGGATACCGGCTTTGAAAGCACGGTGCCGCGCATCCAGGAAAGCGTGACGAAGCTGGGATTTCGTCTCGCTGACATCAAGCTGCTGTTGAGCAGTCATGCGCATCTGGATCACACTGGCGGCCATGCCCGGATGAAAGAGCTGACGGGGGCATCGATTGTGATGAGCGAAGCCGATGCCGCGCTGCTGGCCAGCGGTGGGGCGAATGATTTCCCGCCGAATGAGTCGGGCATGATGAACTATCGGCCGGCCAAGGCAGAGCGCCTCGTGCGCGATGGCCAGAAGGTCACACTGGGCGACACAACGCTGGTGTGCCATCTCACGCCTGGACACACCAAAGGCTGCACGTCCTGGAGCATGGAAGTGACCGACAACGGGGCCGTGCATCATGTGGTGTTCTTCGGCAGCACGACGATCCTCACGGGCGTTCCGCTGGTGAACAACGCGAAGTACCCCGAAATTGCCAATGATTTAAAGAAGACTTACCAGACTCTCAAAGCGCTGCCGTGTGATGTCTTTCTCGCGCCGCATGCGGGATTCTTTGGGATGGCAGAGAAGGTGGAACGGATGCAATCCGGGAAGGCGAATCCGTTCGTGGAGCCCGGCGAGTTCCGCGCGTACCTGGTCAAGGCGGAGAAAAACTTTTTGGAGCAGTTGGCGGCGGAGCAGGGGAAATAACGGTGCTGTCGCGGCGGTCAGGAGACCGCCGGACTTTGGGGAAGCAGGACGAGAGATGCGCGGCGCGGAGCAGTTGGAGAGCAGCGGCTACTTTGGCGGAGTTGGGTCCGCCGTCGCTTGCGCCAGACGCGTTTCGTGGGCTTTCTTCCAGAGCTCGCCGAGTTCCTCCACCGTTTTGCCGGTTAAGTCTTTCCAAAGCTGTTCCGAATATTTTCCTTCCCGCCCTGCGGTATTGAGCTTGCGCACGAGGTCGCGAGCGTAGGTTTGTGTGACCCAATTCAGAAAGTTTCCCGTGATGCGATAGCTCGCATCGTACTTGGCGCGAGACAGGTTGCGGGCCGTAATCTCGGCGCCCTTGGTCTCAGGTTCGTAGATGAACCAACGGATGTAATCGGGAATACCTTCGACCAGCCAGCCGGGCATGCGTGGGGCATCCGGATTCGTGCGGCGGGCGCGTCCGTAGCTCTGGACGACATGCACCATCTCATGCACGACCGACCCGCGCGCTTCGCGCTTCAGTTCGCGACGGAACCAGTCGCTGTTCATGTTGATGCGCCCGCCGCCGGCGGAGGCCGGCGTGCCGCGCATGTCATTGCGGAATCGCAGGGTGATGTTCGTCGGCGCCTCGAAGCCGTCGCTCGGCAGCATCTGAACCAGCTTCGGATACCACTCCTGCACCACCGGTTTCAGCTCGCGCTCAGCCCATTCCATCAAGTCCGGGGCGGAAGTGGCATCGATGGTGAACTGATACACGCCGTGAGCGGCGTCAAAGCGGCTTAAGATGGGCGTCTCCTCGCGCGCGGCGGCGAGGGCCGTCGGCACCGGGCCGTTCGCGTCCATGACATCAACCTCGCTGTAGAACGTGTTGCCGAAGGCGTCACGGTCTTCGGTGCGCATCACGTCCAGCAATAAATAACGGTAGCGCCCGAGGGAGTTTGTTTCGGAATCGGTGATGGCCACGCCAAGTTGACCGCCATCGTTGCCGAGCGCTTTGCGGGTGTCGACGGATGCCAATTGCCGCCAGCCGCATTTCTCCGGGTCGACCCCGGCGGCCGGGGCGTTGGTGAATCCGGCGCGCTCGCCGTCACTCGCGTATAGACGATAAACCTGGGCCGCCCGGTTGCCGCCATGCCAGGAGTAAGTGCTGATGCGCTGGATGGAGACTGTCTGGCGCAAATCAATCCGGAGGCGTCCGCCCTCGGAGCCGGCGCGGAAGAAAAAGTTTTGGGCGGGTTGATCTTCGTTCTGAGGCAGGCGCCCGTCCTGGAGGGCGGTTAACTCGGCGCCGTTGGGGTCGCGTTCGCCCGCCAGCAGCGTGAACTCGGCCTGGCTGGCGGCATCGTTGCTGACCGGGGCGGGCACGGTCTTGAACTGGAATGCGGGGCTGGGCCGTTCGCTGGCTTCGGCGGAGATTTTGATGGCGGCGTGGGCGGCCGGAACGAACAAGCCGAGGCAAGAGGTCACAAGGAGCAGATGAGTGCGCATAACATCTTGAGGCAAGTGCGGAGGATGGTTCCAGAAGCCGAGGTTGGCGGCAAGCCACATGATGTAGCGGCGGTCGGCCGACCGCCGCTACGGCATCTTTGCACTTTCCAGCAAGCGCGGAAAGGAGCAGCGTACTATTCAACTGAACATTCGTGCTCTGATGCGCCTGCGTTTGATTTTTTCATTTCTTCTGGCTTGGCTGCTCCCGCCCTTGCTACCAGGCACCACCGGAGCAGCCGAAGCTAGCGTCGACTTGGAAGCAACCATGCGCGGCACGGTGCGGCCTTTCCTCGAAACGTACTGCACCGGCTGTCACGGAAAGGAGAAAAAAAAGGGCAAACTCGACCTGAGCGCTTATCAGTCTCCTGCGGACGTCGCCCAGGACTATCGCCGGTGGGAAACGGTGGTGGACCGGCTCCGTTCGGGCGAAATGCCTCCAGAAGAAGCCAGGAAACATCCGACACCGGAAATGCGCCAAAAGGTCATCGCGTGGGCGCAGACCGTGCGCCGTCAGGAAGCGCAGAAGAACGCTGGCGATCCAGGCGTGGTGTTGGCGCGTCGACTCAGCAATGCGGAATACGACTACTCCGTCCGCGATCTCACGGGCATCGACTTCCGGTTGGCGCGCGAGTTTCCTGTCGATCCCGCCAATGAAGCTGGCTTCGACAACTCCGGCGAATCGCTGGCCATGTCGCCCGTGCTGCTGAAAAAACAGTTGGAAGCGGCGCGACGCATCGCGGAGTGCGTCGTGCTCAAGCCGGACGGGTTCGACTTCGCTCCTCATCCGATGGTGACCGAACCGGACCGCGACAAGTATTGCGTCCAACGCATCGTGGAGTTTTATCAGCGACAGCCCACCAACTACGCGGATTACTTTTTTGCGGCGTGGCGATATCGGGGGCGGGTCGCGCTCAGAGAACCCGGAGCAGCTCTGGACGAATTCGCGGCCTCCATGGGCCTGAGTTCCAGGTATCTCACGCCGATTTACGCGGTGCTCACAATGGCGGAACCCGAGTTCGGCCCGTTTGCGGTGTTGCGCGCCATGTGGCGGGAGATGCCGAAAGCCGCGCCCGATGCGGTGAGCGCGGCGCGAGCGGGGGCGAGCCGGATGTCCGACGTGGTGGCGTTGCTGCGCGAACAGGTGAAGCCGGGCGTGACAAATCTTCGAGTCCGGGGCATTGCACCCGGGTCGCAACCGTTCGTGCTTTGGAAAGCTCGGAAGATGGCGAAGGGGCGAATGAGGTACTCCGGCACCTGGCAGGCGCCAACAAACGAAGCCGCGCTGGAGAAGTTGGGGGTGAGCACCTGGCTCAAGCATCCTGCGCTGGCGATTCCGAGTGAGGCCACCCGCTCGCGCTATGACGAGGAGTGGGTTCGGTTCTGCCGACTGTTTCCTGACGCCTTTTATGTCTCGGAACGCGGCCTGAGCTTCGACGGCGCCGAGAAACACGAGGGGAAAGGACGTCTCTTGAGCGCGGGGTTTCACCTGATGACGGGATATTTCCGGGACGATGCGCCGCTGGAGGAATTGCTTCTCAACGAGGCGGAGGCGCGTGAACTGCGTCAACTCTGGGCCGAACTTGATTTCATCACGCTGGCGCCCATCCGGCAGTACAAGGATTTCATCTTCTTCGAGCGGGCTGAGCCGCCCCGATTCATGTTCGGGGCGGAGTTTGATTTTGCGCGGAGCGAGGACAAAGACGCCGCGGCCCAGGGGAAGATTCGGCGGCTGGCGGAAGCGTATTTGGCCAAGGCGCTGACCAACGGCGCCACGGGCGATGCCGTGGTCGCGCTCGAGGATTACTTCCGAAACATCGCCGCTGAAATCAACCACGTGGAAGGCAGGCGGGCCGAGGCGGAGCCGAGCCATCTGAAGGCGCTGCTGGACTTCGCCGGTCGCGCCTACCGGCGCTCGTTGCTGGAAGAAGAGCGGGCGGATTTGCTGGCGTTCTACCGCACACAGCGCGAGAAGGAGGGATTGAGCCATGAGGATGCGATTCGCGAGTCGCTGGTGGGCGTGTTGATGTCGCCGCATTTCAATTACCGAGCCCAGCCGCCACCGTCCGGGCGCGGAGTGCAGCTGCTGCCCGATGTGGCGCTGGCGAGTCGTTTGAGTTATTTCCTCTGGTCGAGTTTGCCCGACCTCGCGCTTTTGTCCTACGCCCGAAGTGGTGAGTTGCACGAGCCGGAACAGATCCTGGCGCAGACGCGCCGGATGCTGCGAGACGAACGGGCGCGGGCGTTGGCGGTCGAGTTTGGGGGCAACTGGCTCGATTTCCGTCGCTTCGAGGAGCACAACAGCGTCGATCGCCAACGGTTTCCGAGCTTCGACAACAATTTGCGCGCTGCGATGTTCGAGGAACCGGTACGGTTCTTCATGAATATCGTGCGCGAAGATCGGTCCGTGCTCGAGTTCCTCTATGGGAATTACACCTTCGTGAATGACGCTCTGGCCACCCATTACGGCATGCTCCCGCGGGACAAAGGGGCAGGTTCGGAAGCCTGGTGGCGAGTGGAGGAGGCCGGGCAGTTCGGGCGCGGCGGGCTGTTGCCCATGTCGGTGTTTCTCACGCAAAACTCACCCGGGCTCCGGACCAGCCCGGTGAAGCGCGGGTATTGGGTGGTGCGCCGGTTATTGGGCGAAGTCATTCCGCCGCCGCCGGCCACCGTTCCTGAGTTGCCGGCGGATGAGGCGAAGCTGGGTGAATTGACCCTAAGCGAAACAATCGCGCGGCATCGGGCCGACAAGGCTTGCCGCGGATGCCATGAGCGCTTTGATGCGTTCGGGCTGGTTTTCGAGGGCTACGGGCCGATTGGCGAGCGGCGGGAGAAAGATTTGGCGAATCACCCGGTGCAAGTGAAGGCCACGTTTCCGGGCGGAAGTGAGCGCGTCGGGCTGCAGGGATTGCGCGATTACGTGCGCGCAATGCGGCAGGATGACTTCCTCGACAATCTTTGCCGGAAACTGTTAGCCTTTGCTCTGGGACGGACCTTGGTGCTGACCGACGATCCGTTGATTGAAGAGTTGCGCAGGCGGTTGGCGGCGGATGGGTATCGGTTCTCCACGCTGGTGGAAGGGATCGTCACGAGCCGGCAGTTCCGGTTCGCGCGCGGGCAGGAAGATGTGGCGGCAAAATGAATCAGCAGAGCCATCCAGAGTCGGACTCAGGGCGAGCGCATCTCGCGCGAAGAACCTCGCGGCGCACGTTTCTGCGCGGGGCGGGCGTGGCCATGGCATTGCCGTGGCTGGAATCCGTCTCGGCCTGGGGCGCGACGGCTGCGGCAGGGGATGCAGCCGGGCCGTTCCCCAAACGGTTCGCCGCGCTCTTCATGGGCAATGGCATCAATGCGAAGCATTGGTGGGCGAAAGGCTCGGGCGCCGAGATGGAACTGGGCAGGAGCCTTGAGCCGATGGCGCCGTTCAAGGCGCGGATGAATTTCATCACCGGTTTGTTCAACCGGCACGCGACCGGGGTTGGGATTCATCCAGGCCAGACCGGCAATATTCTTTCGGGGGCGTCGTTGCAACGCGGCGCCACGTTGCGCGGCGGGGTGAGCATGGACCAGGTGCTGGCCGAGCGCATCGGGCAGGAGAGTGTGCAGCCCAGTTTGGTGTTGGGCTGTGAACAACCGATCACGGGCTATCACGAGACGAACTTCTCGATGGCTTACAGCTCGCACGTCTCGTGGCAGAACGCGACGTCGCCGGTCCCGATGGAGGTGTATCCGGCGCTGGCGTTCGACAGCCTGTTCGAGAACCGCGGGCGCGAGCGCACGCGGAGCATTCTCGACCGCGTGAAAGAGCAGGCCGAACGGTTGAGCCGGCGGGTGAGCGCGGCCGACAAAGCCAAGCTGGACGAATACCTGACCAGCGTGCGGGAAGTGGAGCGGCGGCTCGACCCGATGCGCACGACGCAGGCGAAAGCCGCGGAACGGGCGGCCCAACGCGGCCCCGCGGTCCTTTCGATGAAACGACCCGATAACGGGTTGCCGGAAGATATTCGCGAGCATATGCGATTGATGTGCGATTTGGTGGCGTTGGCTTTTCAGACCGACAAAACGCGCGTGGCGACCTTGCTCTTGTGCCGGGATTTATCCGGGCTGTTTTATCCCTTTCTGGATGTGCGGATGGCGCATCATCCGGCCTCGCATGACGATCAGTCCGACGCCTACGAGCGGGTGTCGCGCTACTATTGCAGTCAGTTGGCGTATCTCACCGGGCGCCTGGCCGCGATGAAAGAAGGCGAGGGGAGTGTCCTGGACAACTCCTGTCTGCTGTTCATATCGAACATGTGGTCGGGCACGCGGCATGATTCCTCCAAAGTGCCGGTGTTGCTGGCAGGAAACCTCGGCGGCACGCTCGAGAGCGGGCGTGTGCTGGATTACGCCGAGCGCGGCGACGACAACCGCAAGCTCTGCAGCCTGTATCTGTCCATCATGGACCGGATGGGCGTGACACTCGAACGGTTTGGCGACGCGGAAACGCGGCTGGCGGCGCTGTGAAGGTCCGTGTGCTGTGGCACTCGCTTCGGCCTCTCGCCTTATTTTTCGACGTAGCCTTCGTCGACTTTTTCTTCAATGATCCGCGCAGCGGCATTGGCGGCCGCGGCGGCGTCGGGGAAGGTTTTGGTTTTTGACTGACCTGCACTGCCGATCCGTCCCCAACGGGTAGTCATGGTGCTGGCTTGCTGCGAGATTTCCCAGAATTTGTTGGAACTGCCCTCACTCAACTCGAAGTAGCGCGGCTTGCCTCCACCGGCAGGTGTTGCGCTTACATTCGGAGCGGGAACGGTCGCTGGCTTCGGCGCCGCTTTGGTCACTTGAATGGCTTTGTCCAGGCGCACGCCCACGTAACTCGGGAAGCGCGGCACGCCTGCGTCGGACAGTTCCTGGTACCGGAATGTCACGGTGGCCCCGACGTCCGGGGGGGTCGCGCGTTCTTTGTCGCTGAAGCCGGTGCCGACGGAGAAGTTGGTTCCATCCGGCAGGCGCACAAGGAGAGCTCCGAGCCGTCCGACGTGCTTGCCGGCACCGGCCTGATGACCGACCACGATGGCTTCAGCGTCGTGAAACGTTTTGATTTTCAGGAGAGTGGAGGAGCGTCCGACGGCGTACTTCGAGCCGGGTTCGCGGAGCATGAGACCTTCGCCGCCGAGGGCTTCGACGCGGGCCAGTTCGGCCTTGAGCGCTTCGAGGCCGCGGCAACGTTCGTGGGCATGCTGCTGGGCAAACTTGGGCGCGTGTTTGGCCACTGCGTCTTGGAGAAACTTCAAGCGCTCCTCGAATCCACCTTCCGCCTGAGGCGCATCGAAAATCAAAAACCGCAACTCTTTCCAGAGTTCACTTTTGTCCTGCCGGCGAACGATGCTGACGGTGCGCTGAAACCTCTTTCGATCGAGCCAAAGTTCGCCGTCGAGCGGGACCTCAGGCAACCCGGCGACAAACCAATCCGGGGCATGAAACAAATTGCCTTGGCGGGAAAGAAATTGTTGACCATCCCAGTAGGCTCGGACGCCGTCGAGTTTCTCGCTCATCCACCAATCGGTGAGGTCGGCGGCGTTGTCCCATCTCTCGGCGAGCAGCAGGGGCGGGCCGCCCGCGTCGTCCTCGCCGTCGCCGGAGGAAGCAGTCCGGGTGGGTCGTTGGGGCTCTGCGCTGCCGCAGCGTTCCTTTTCGGCGGCGTCGCCCCGCAGTTTCCGGAGATGTTTGCAGCTGCGTCGTTCGATGGGCGTGGATTGGTTGCGCCAGGCGGGGCAACTGCAGGAATAAACGCCTCCGGTGTTCTTGAGCACATAGGGCGTCGCCGCCGAGCCCTTCATCTCCACTGACTCGCCGTCCGCAAGGTCAGGCATAAACAGGATGGGGTTAAGCGACGGCGAGTTTAGCCGCAGTGCAGCGCCGCCACAACCGAAACAGCATGGAATCCCAATAGTCCAATTGCCAAGCGCGAATGAACGAATGAAGGGGAATGAGGAGTTACCTCGTGCGGGTGTTTTGGTGATGGACGTGTGGGCACATGATACGACTCGTCGGTTGAAAACTGAGCTCGGGCCGAGTCGAGCACGAATTATGTTCCGTACGGAACATAATTCGTCATGGGACCGGGAAGGTGCGCGGCGCTCGGCCGACCGCCGCGACGTCAGTTGAGGCGGAGGCGGTAGAAGCGGGCGGCGTTGGCGGTGGTGACGCGGAAGGGGCTGGCGGCGCCGGCGATGTCGAACCATGGGCCGGTCAGGGCGGCGGCTTGCTGGAGCACGCCGATTTCCCAGAGCAAATCGATTTGGCCGGCGGGGACACCCACGGTGCGGACGCGGACGGCATCGGAGACTTCGTGGTCGTAGAGGCGGACAAGGTGCGGGCGCGAGAAGCCGGCGAACTTGGTGAAATTACCAGCAACGAGGATGCCGCCATGGCTTTCGACGGCGAGATCCAGGATGGCGGTGGCGTCGATGAGTTGACCGTACTCGTCGACGCGGAGGGAGCCGTCGGTGGGGCCATCGCCGGAATGGAAGGAGAGATCGAGATCGCCCTGGCGAAGGAAACGGGCGATGTGATTGCGCACGAATGGGCCGGCTTCGGTGAAGGCGCCCGCCGCGACGAAGTTGCCATCGCGCTGCAAAGCGAGGCGAGTGACGAGGTTCAGGGGCGGCACGAGTGGATTGAAGGTGGGATCCAGCCCGCCGTCGGAACGAATGCGGCCGAGCCGGCGCACGGGCTGTTGGTTGATGCTGGTGAAGTTACCGCCCAACAACGCGGCTCCGTCGGGTTGCAATTCGAGCGAGGCGACGACGTCATTGATGAAGATGCGCTGGAAGGGAGGGTCGAGTCTGCCATCGGGCAACAAGCGGAGCAGGCGAGAGACGTTCAAGCCGCCCGGCGAAATGAGCACTCCTGAGATCAGGATTTTTGCGTCGGACTGGAGCTGGAGGTCAGTGATGGAACTGCCCGGATCGATGGCGGCGTGGAAGTTGGTGTCGAGGGCTCCATGGCTGAAGACTTGAGCAAGGCCAGGAACAAAGCTTCCGTCGATGGAGTAAAGGATGCCGCCCACCAGGATGGAGCCGTTCGTCTGCACGGCCAGCGCGCGGATGCCGCCGGTGTAAGTCGTATGGAAATCGAAGGTGGGGTCAAGCGCGCCATCGGGTTGCAGCCGGGCAAGGACAGTTTTGGGAACGCTGCCGATGGCGGAGAACTCGCCGGCGATGAGGATTCGGCCTTGCGGATCCTGCGCCAGCACCTGGACGGGGCCGTTGGGGCCGGCGCCGGGATTGAAGCTGGGATCGACTTCGCCATTCGGCAGCAACCGGGCCACGCGGCTTCGCGGTTGTCCGTCAAAACTCGTGAATGCCCCGCCAATCACGATCTTGCCATCCGGCTGAAGCAGGATGGCATCGACTTCGTCATTCGGC
>Ga0070701_10000352_pt1 | contig 15292 bp, 24 predicted proteins | sample KBSK5102metaG_FD_65451 | JGI IMG/M metagenome (GOLD analysis project Ga0070701, IMG submission 65451) | Corn, switchgrass and miscanthus rhizosphere microbial communities from Kellogg Biological Station, Michigan, USA - KBS K5-10-2 metaG | ecosystem: Host-associated > Plants > Roots >... | reverse complement strand
TCAAGCCGGAGGCGAGAGACGGTCTGCTGACCATACCACTCCCAGAACGTGTTGACGGGGTGATCGTAAAAGTCGGCAGCAGCGTTGTAGGTGGACATCGCTCTCTGCTTCGCATCGACGGGCGTAGCCATCTCCAAGCCTCCCTATCGAACGATGATACCAGCCAATCAACCGATCCGGCCATCACGGCCAGTAGGATCGCTATCAAAATGCCGGCCGATGTCCGCTATTGGCCCTTAGCGGACATCGCTAGCTGCACTGCACATGTCCGTTTTCGGGGGTAAAGCGGACATGGCAGCGCGTAAGCCGTTCAGGCCGGTATTAAGAACGGCAGTGCGAGAAACAGCGCGAACCCGGTGAGCACTAGGATTTGCTCAATGTGGCTGCGATTGAATAATTCAGGAGACATCGGCTACCGCCTTCAGTCTGCAAACAGCAATTCCAGCTACGTCTAACGTAATCGGTCGTTCGGGGTCTCGAATGTGAAGTAGCCCACACGAACGAGGGACAGCAAAACGCCCTAGGACGTCTTCACTTTGACGAGATCCCGCATTTCGTCCTGCGCGACCTCGGACAGGCCCATCCAAACGATGAGCGGTAAGTAGAATAACAGCGGCATTTTGCACCTCGCATTCGTTCGAAAAAAATGATCCGCGCCCCGCTTGGGCGCGGTCCAGCTTCTCGATCAGATGATGTAACTCTGCCAGAGCCACCTCGCGGCTTTTGCCTGGGCTTCGACCCTGCCGAAGGGCAGATGGTAGTCGCCTGGCATTGTCGACTCATTCCAGTTTTCTGGGCGGCGATATTCTGCGATCCGTCCTGCAATAACGATGCGACTGGTCCAGTTTGGGAAGCTGTTCGGCATTGGCGTGTCCTGCATTCGTGGAGTCAAATGGGCGTAGCTATAAAGGAGATCGTAAGACGGCCTTGGCTATTCCCGGCATTTGCGCGCCGACGCTTCACAAGATTGCGAAGACACCAGCAACAGACTTTTCGAGCCATTGCGAATGACCGCTTTTGGCCGTCGCACCAAGCCGACGGCGGCTCTCAAGATGCCTTCGGATACCGCTCGCGGCGCTGAAGAGGCCTCTCTGAGATGTTCAACCACCGATCATAGAAACGTTATCGGAAAGTGAAGCGCTCGCCGCCAACTTAAAGGAATAACCGAACGTGTTTTGCAGTCTCCTCCCGTGCAAATCCAATCACAGGAGAAGCAACATGAATAAGTTTCTAGTCACCTCGGTTGTACTGACTCTTCTTGCGTCGCCGGCGTTTGCTCAATCGTTCGATCCTGACAACGGCACCGGCAACGTGCTGTCGTTCGGCGTCCAATCTATCTTGCCGCAGAACGAAAGCGGGATACGAGCCTATGGTATGGTTCCACGCGCCCATTCGGCTCATGTGATGAGACGTCACAAGGAGAACGCAGCCTCCAGCGGAAATTGGGGCTTCGGTTTGCGCAATGGCGCAGTCCCTGAAGTCAATGACCCTGTCGGATTGGTTTCACCGCAAGCTGACTTTAGCGGGGGCTGATCGCCTTTGGCCCATAAGAAAAGAGTGTGAGCAATTGCTCGCTCTCTTTTCCTTCCCAATTCGAACAAATCGAACAACAGGAGTAGCAGCCATGCTTGCCATTTCGCGACGCAGGATCACCGCAATAGCGGTCACGTTCGGCCTTCTCGCAATGTTTCCCTCAATCCTCCTAGCCCAACCGCCTGTGGACGACAAAACGCTCGCCACGGCCTTGCGGGCTGGTGGATTTGTGATTCTTGTCCGCCACGGCGCGACATTCGCCGATCAAGCTGACACCGATCCGCTCAATCTCGATAACATTTCCGCTCAACGCAATCTCAACGACAGCGGCAAGGCGCTGGCAAGGGCCTTTGGCGGGGCGCTGCGACAGGCTGGAGCTCCGGTGGGCAAGGTCTACACCAGCAAGTTTAACCGCGCGTACGAGACTGCGACGATTGCCGGGTTTGCGGACATCGAGAAGACTGCTGATCTGACCGAGGGGGGCCTCGTCGTGACGCCCAACGAGAACAATCGCCGCGCGGAGGCGCTACGCAAGCTGCTAGCGACGGCCCCCAAGCCTGGCACCAACACCGTTCTCATCACCCACAAACCGAACATCCTGGAAGCGCTGGGCAAGGATTGGTTCGATGTGAAGGAAGGTGAGGCGTCAATCTTCCGCCCTGAGAACGGCAAGTACGTCTTGGTCGCCCGCCTGCAGATGGCGGACTGGCCGCACTTCGCCGTAGAAGCGAAGCAATGACTAAGCCGGGACGGCAACATCCGCGCTGTCTGTTTCAAACGCCGATGTCCGCTTTTGGCCCTTAGCGGACATCCCCTGCCTTCCCTCATCAATCCTCGGGTTGCGGCGAGTCCGCCCGTTCTTGTTTGTTAGCTAGGTCGAGGAAAGCTTGCGCCATTTGAAGCAGGCGAGCCCTGTCGGCCGTGTCGGAAACCCGTTCGGCAAGCGCCAAACATTCTGCAGCGTAACGACGATGGTCGTTAGCAGATGACATGCGCCCAATCCCCCAATCCTCCTGAGAATTCGCTCGCCTGAGCGGGGTTCCAGACAAAATGCTTCACAAAATTGTTCCAGAACAGTGTCCCAGTAAGCTGAGTTGCCCCACCAGACAGAACTCTGGAGGCAATCATGTCGGACCCTGAGACATACAGACGGTACGCCAAGGACTGTCTTCGCATTGCCGAAAAGATGAGCGCCAGCGACAAACAGACCCTATTGAAAATTTCGGAAGCGTGGGAGGCCCGTGCACGAGAGGCGGAGCAAAAACAGAACCGTGGCACATCGGGCATCGATGATGTGAACGGTGCCGCAGCACCGTAATCGTCTCGAAACCCTAATCGGAATAGTTGAGCAGAAAATGGAATCGCGCGGTTTTACCTTTCCTCAAAGCGGTCTTAACCGTTGGAGCGGGAACGATATTCCGCCTACCGCGTTGCTTGGCTAATTATGTAAAAATACACAGTTACCGGGTGACCCGCTGATGCCGTAAGAGCCGCCAATGACGCCGTCCACTCAGTACAGAAGATTGGCCGCTGAGCTTCGAGCCAAGGCCCAACAAGAGGAAAGTCCCGCGGTAAGGGCGGAATGGAATCACTTGGCTCAATGTTATGTGCGGTTGGCCGAGCAAGCCGATAAGAACCAGCGAACCGATATTGTCTACGAACCAACGCTGAGGTCCGAGCGCAGAGATGACGATACGGTATCGCCTTAGCTGAGTGCAGAACCAGTCATCTCCGGTGGCATGGCTGCTATTGGCCTAAAGCGGACGTTGCGTTTGGTCATCGTCTGGCCCGATTGCGCTCCATTTCTTCACACGCTACCGGTCGTAACCTGCTATGATTTTGTATCGCGCAAGGCGATGCAATCACACGCAAAGACGCCAGTTCATCGCGCTTCTAGCAGGCGTGGCGGTTGCTTGGCCGCAGTCCCTAATCGCTCAAAAAAAAAGAAACCTCAAGACCGCCAAGGCGCTCGGCCTGACCGTACCGCCGTCGCTGCTCGCCCGCGCCGATGAAGTGATCGAATGATGTCCGCTATTGGCCCTTAGCAGACATTGATTTGTGCAGCGCCAATGTCCGCTTTTGGATGCGAAATGTCTGAAGCGGACATGGTGGCTGTAAACAATCTCCCGGTTTGAGTTTCGGGACGTTTATGACGCGCGCTTCAAGCTCATTGGTAAAACAAAATTCCCTATTCTTGCGTGCGAATACCCTGTTCCTCCAAAATAATTGCCTGTTCTGTTGCGTAGGGAATTTTGCCGCAAGTCAGTAATTTTGCTCGAGTATTAGGGTTCGAAATCGGCTCACGCGGGCCGATTTGACGGATATCCCTGTTAATTTCCCTGTTAGCAGGGAATTCGGCAATGGAGACGGGTTCGACTTGGACTGCGTGCGCCACCACACAGTCGTGTGTGAGCGGATATCTTCAGGCAGCCGCAGGTGTCCAGCGCCGAGGTCTTGCATGATCGTCCGAAGCGTCAATCACGCGATGGACCGCTTAACACGCATCATTGCTAAATCACTCGTCGGCAATGAGGGTAGGAGTTCGCCGCCAAACTCAGCGATGAAAAATTCTGCGTACGCAGGTTCTTCAAATCGCCAGTGCAGAACGTCGCTGTCATCAAAAGCTTGGCACCACAGATATCGTTCTGCGATGCCATTGCGCACATGAAATTCGTGCATGTTGTCTAGATCGCGGCCGGCCCCTGCAACGACCCTTACAACGTACGGATAGTTTTGGGTAACGACGCCAAGCTTACCCTTCCGTTTCATAACGAAGAATTTAGCGCAGGGCGCTTATCATCCGGCGGTAGCTTTCCACCGATACTTTGGCATCGAAAACAACACCCCAACACCGCTAGCTACGCACGCAGTGACCTGCAGCGCGCGCTGACAATCGGCTTGCCTCAATTCCACGCAATCGAAAGCTTGCCCGCGAAGAACGATTACGTCGCTATGGTGTCGAGATCAGTCCTCTGTTGGTCGAAACGATCCAGCGATTTCCCCAGCGAACGATAGAATCGACCCTTCCGGCACCGGGCAGGACATCGCCGCGCGCCACCCTCCAGGTGCCATTGGGCCCCTGGACGACCGCCGTCCCGTTGGTCACTTCATGCACGATCCAGCCCGGAATTGTTGTCGGCGGAGTCTCCGGCACCGGAGCAAGTCTTGGCTGAGGTTGCGGCGCTGGATCCAACCGCACCTCTTTGGCTTCAGGTTCGCTCCGGGCTGGCTCGGCATCGCGGCTCAGCTCCTCCGGCTTGGCGGCAGACTGCTGAACGTTGGTCCGCGTGTCGGCCACTTCAGATGTCAATTCGTCGTGCTGCGAACTCACTGCCGGTGAAGTCGCCTTTTCTTCAGACTGTGGCGTGATCACCTTTGCCGCTGACGTGGGTGGCGGCGGGATGATCGCCTGGGTCCAGGTCGTAAGCGTCTTATTTGCGTCCTCATGGTAGATCCACAAAAACACGGCAATACCGATCAGGACCGCGGCCAAAGGGATGGTCCCGAGTCGGATGCCGCGCCGCGGTTGTTCTTGCACAAAATGATCGCTCCGCGACACGTGAATCGCCGGATCGCTGCGCGACGCGGAAATCGACTCGCGACCTATCGGCTTACAGCCATCGGCTGAAATTTCCGCAATGGGGTCATCCGCGCGCGCTGCAATTCCTTCGACTACCGCCGACGCCGCGAGAGGCGTATCGCTCCGATCATTTTGGTCGTTCAAAGCTGTTCGCTTTTGGGCAAGCATCGGTTCCGTGACTGAACCCTCTCCCTCATACTTTGTTGCCAACAATGCGGCCCGGGGAAAACGGTCGTGCTGCATCCGAACTTGGGGAGAAATCAGGTGTGTGCTGGCCTTTTCGGGTAGCGGCGAATCCGCTGGCACGGTGGAGATCGCCGCGAGCTGATCTTGCTCGATGTTCAGTCTGATATCGGAAGCGCCGATCTGCTGCTTGAGGGCGCCCACTTCGGCCCTGAGCAGGAGCAGTTCCACGTTCTGCGCTTCGCGCTCAATCTTGAACCGGTTGATGATGTCGTCCTTCTTCCCGATTTCGGCGCGCTGGCTAGTATTGCTTTCCTTGAGCTGTTCGATGGTGATCTCGAGGCGCCGAGTCGAAACTGCGAAATCCGCGCGCTGTAGATCTTTGTCGGCCTGGATTTCGGCCATCGACTGCGGGATCGAGTTTTCTATGCGTCGGGTGGTCAGTCGCACCGCGCGCCCGTGGATCAGCGGAATGACGCACACAGCAATGAGGGTTGCAAAAAGAAAACCGATCCCGAGGTACATGATCGCTTCAATCATACGATTTCCCCCGCACGCACTTTCAACGTGACGACACAGGACCAGGATGATCCGCAAAAAGCTTCATCGATGGTGGGCATCGGCTTCCGACGGACCGTGGCAGGCCGCCACTCAGTGAACTCGACATGCCGTTGACTCCCCAAGCAGCAGCACTCGATCAATCCAGTCGGAACTTTTTAACAAGGATGTGTAGCAGATGTGTTTTAAAAACGGCGCGGCGCTGGCGGTGCCGCCGAGTCTTGAGCTTGATCCGCGTTCGGCGGAGGTATGCGGTTAGCGACACAGGGCAGGGGATGATCGTTGCTGACGCCGTTCGGAGAACAACCCAAGCTTTTGCCACGTTCGTCCCCATAGATTTCGCCACCGGTTAGCAAGGGACCGATTATGGGGATCATCGCCTTGTTTTGCGTACAGGAGTTGAGGGGGTGAACAGTGCCAGGACGAGTATCGAAACGCTAATGACTGAACTGCGTGCCGCGTCGGCCGATCTAGCCAAGTCGGCGACCATTGGAACTTCGAGGATGGTTCTTCGATCCAAACTTTCGAATGCGATTCGCGATGCTGAAAAGGCCGAGCGCGCCGCCGAGGACCTTCGAGCTGTGGCATCGGCCATTATAAGCGGCCAAGAGCAGACAAGCCTTGTGCCTGATCCACCGCGCGACATCGAGATGGAGAGCGCGGACAGCTGACAGTCGATTATAAATGTTGTGAAATTCGTGTGCGGTAGCATCGCACTTCGAAAACAGTCGCGACTCAGATTTATATGATCGTGCGGCGCATTCGCGAATGCGCGCAATTCATCGCGCACAAGCGCGATGAAGCCGCTCGTTGTCGCTCGTACTCACATGATGGAGTGGTCGTGACCTCTGTTGCTGATTCTCGGCAAGCCACAACGACGCGATTTGTCTGCCGGTCTTATCTGGCGGTTGTGCTTGCACCGGAGCCGCCGATTGTCGAGTGGATAGCTGAGATCGATCAGAGGATAAAGAGCGCGGAAAGCTTCCTAAGCGGCGCGCCAGTCGTGGTTGACTTGAGCGCGGTGAAACTCAGCAAGCTCGCGATCGTGCACCTGATTTCCGAACTCGAGCAACGCGGCATTCGCGTTTTGGGCCTCGAAAATGCTGATCCGCTTTCGACGGGTGCGGGTCTGCCACCTTTAGTGCGTTCCAGCCACGCAGGCACCGTCATACCTGATAGAGTTGAGTTACCCGCGCAGGACGTGCGCAAGGAACCGACGCTCCTGCTCGACAAGCCGATACGGTCGGGGCAATCGATACTCTTTCCCGATGGGGACGTGACGGTGCTCGGATCGGTGGCATCCGGAGCGGAACTTGTCGCGGGCGGTTCAATCCACGTCTACGGCACGTTGCGCGGACGCGCGATGGCAGGTTCCCACGGCAATTCCAGGGCGCGCATCTTCTGCAGCAAGATCGAGGCCGAGCTTGTGGCGATCGACGGATATTATCTGACGGCCGAATCACTCGATCAGAAGTTCCTAAAAGGACCCGTTCAAGCATGGCTCGATGGCGATGCGGTGAAGATCGCCGCATTGGACTAGTCATTTACCCAGGAGATGCAAACAATGGCGAAGGTCGTGGTTGTTACTTCCGGCAAAGGCGGTGTGGGGAAGACCACAACGACTGCGGCGATTGGAGCGGCGCTGGCGCAAATGGGACAGAAGGTCGTGATCGTCGACTTCGACGTTGGCCTGCGCAATCTGGACCTGGTGATGGGGGCTGAAAGGCGAGTGGTTTATGATCTGGTCAACGTGATCCAGGGCATCGCCAAACTCCAACAAGCCCTTATTCGCGACAAACGTATCGACACGCTCGCACTGCTTCCGGCGTCTCAGACCCGCGACAAAGACGCCCTGACTGAAGACGGCGTTCGCCGGATCATTGGCCAGCTTCGGCAAATGTTCGATTGGGTCATATGCGACAGCCCCGCGGGAATCGAGCGCGGTGCAACGCTCGCAATGCGCTTTGCGGAGGTCGCCATCATCGTGACAAACCCGGAAGTGTCTTCGGTGCGCGATTCTGACCGCATCATCGGGCTCCTTGACGCCAAGACGCTGAGAGCGGAGCGCGGCGAGCGTATCGACAAGCATCTCCTGATTACACGTTACGACCAGAGCCGTGCCACCCGCGGCGAGATGCTCGGGATCGATGACGTGCTTGAGATTCTGTCTACGCCACTCCTTGGTATTATTCCGGAGAGCGAGGAGGTGTTGCGGGCATCGAATCTTGGCTCGCCGGTGACACTGAACAATCCAGGAAGCGCTGCCGCGCGTGCCTATTCCGATGCCGCCCGGAGACTTATGGGCGAAGACATCGAAATGACAGTGCCATCCGATAAGGTGGGGCTGTTTGGCAAGCTCTTCGGCCGGAGAGCAGCATGAACTTTTTCAATCTGTTCAAGCGAGGAGGGTCCGCCCCTGTAGCGCGCGACCGTCTGCAGATTCTGTTTGCGCATGAGCGCTCCGTACCTAGCTCTTCCAATTTGCTGACCATCTTGCGCCACGAAATTCTCGCTGCCGTGGCCAGACATGTCGAAATTGACCCCGCCGGGGTCAGCGTGCAAATGATTCGTCGCAAAAAGATTTCGACACTTGAAGTCGAAATAGAAATTCCGAATAGCGTCGGGGCACTGTCCGGCCGAGGCCGGCACAAGCGGCCGCTCCAGCCGGCACACCGTTCCGCCTAGGCTTAAAGATTTGGCGGCGCTGAGGCCGCCAGCTGTTCAAGGACAGCTTGTCCGGGATTTTTGGGTTTCGTCCAATTCCGAGCACACGACGATGATGCGCGCCCCACTATAGATATTCGACACGTTTGTTGCTGTCGAAGACGTACGCACGGACATCTTTTCCGAGTTCCGGAAGTGCTACGCTACCACCATCCCAACAAAAGAGTAGCTACTATCGCCGTGGACGGGAAAGTCGGTGTTGGTTCGCGTATTTGTGTTGCGTCTGGTGGGGTCGCATATGAGTGCATCGATACCGCAGGTCGAGCTCAATCCACGTTCAACACAAAGTCGGCTCCCGGAATGGTTTGTCCGCGAGATTGAAGCGCGAAGTTGGTCGCCTCGACGGCGAGTGGCGGTTTGGCGTTCTCGAACTCGTCCCGTTGGGGATTACAGGACAACATTGGCAATTCCTCCCCGAAAGCGGCACAGGCAGTTCGACGATCCGGAATACAGACGTGTCCGCCTTACGGCACTCGCGAGTATCGTCGCCGCCGTAGCTTGGACGTCCTTTTGCATCACCACCGCCTTCGTGCGCCTTGATTCGGCAAATTTCGGGAAATGGCGAGACTGGCTGATCACCGCTGATGAGCCGGTGATGCCGCTTAGCGACAGGCTCGAAGCTGCCACCGCTGCGCTTCGCGAAGTTTCGCGTGGGGTACCGACGCCGGTCGTCGTCGTGACGGACACGATCGGAGCCGCGGATTCGGCCTTGCCCCTTTCGATGAAAGTCACGAGTTATGTGCCCGACACAAACATCGTTCTTAAGGGATTGGCTGTTGGCACGACTTTGACGTCCGGCGCGAGCGTCGGGGACCGAGAATGGCGGATCAATATCGAGGATTTGCAGAACGCCTATGTCATTCCGCCTCAAGGCTTCGTGGGTCCAATGGCGTTTGTCGCCGAACTGCGCGACATCGACGGACACCCGCTCTTGCGCGCCCCTGGGCAATTTACCTGGACCGCGGTGGATCCCTCTTCCGCCACGGCCGGAAAAGAACCCGCCGAAGAGGAGCCGCCTGTCACTGCAGTCGCCAGCGCCGCCGATGCCGGAAATCAGCAATTGATTGGCCAATTCGTCGGGCAAAAAGAAGAGGTTGTGCTACCGAAGCCCCGGCCGATCAAACACGCATCTTTGGGCGGAAAGGCAACCAAGCCTAAAAAGCAAATAGCAAGGGCGCATGGATACAAAGAGCGCATGCCGCGACGCGATCTCGGCGCAGATACTCGCTGGGCGTCAAATGAACTGCCGCCTCACAGTTTGTTTTCGGAGCCTGATCGCAGGCGGGAGCGACGAGCAATAGTGGACGGGATTTTCCGAAGCCTCTTTTATGACGGAGATGCCAACGAATGCGAGCCCGCAACGCTGGAACGTGGCACGCAGAAGAAATCGGGAGACGATTGCCAATGGAGGCGATGATCGGCTTCGAAGGATAGATACCATGCAGGTATCCGAAGGTATCGACGCTATCGGCCATTAATGTCGAGGCGCCAATAGCAAAATTTGTTCTTTTTAAGTCTTTGCGCCATTCGTTCGTAGAGTAACTATTTCTGCCCCTTGGTACAGTTCTACCGATGCCTATTGGAAGATTGGTGCAAATATTACCTCAACAACTTTCAGTATCTGTCGTTACAACGGCAACAAAAGTTCCAAGTGGTATTGCGTAGGGGGACGCCGATGAGCAATCCCAACAGTGATGAAAAGTTTTCCCACCGTGATGAGGATCTTGAGCACAAGCGTTATGCGCCGAGATGGGTGCGCGAGCAGCGGCCGATGGCTCAACAACAGCAGCCATTTGTCGACTCCGCATCCATGGTCCCGACTCCAAGTCGCCCGCATCAAGACTGGCCGCCGATCTCGGATTTCCACTCGGGCCCGCAAAGTGTCCCGGAGCCGCCTGTGCGACTAGAAGAAGGATCGGGTGGATTGGTAGGACGCATTGCGCTCTTTGTCACCTTTGCGGCTACCGTTGCGCTTTTGATCATTTTTGCAAAACCACTATCGCAATTGGCGACTGGATTATTTGATGCATATTCCGGGAACGGACAAGCACCAAAAACCAGCCGACTTGCAGCAAACACGACTGTTGTTCCCGAGCAGCCTTCGCCCTCTGCGGATCGAGCGCCCGCTCCCGCGAATAAAATGGCAGTTGCAGCTGCGGGGAGTGTTCCGATTGCGGAGCCGCAGCAATACGCCCCCGCACAACAGCCGGTGCGGCCTGTCCAACCGGTGCAGCCGCAGCAATCCATCTCACAAATGCAACAGGCAGTGCTGCCGGCTCCCGCGCAACCTCTCGCACCGGAATCTGGAGCTCCGAAAAATTTCTTTCGTGGCGTGACCGACAGCGAAATCCGTTTCGGTATTTCGGCGCCGTTCAGCGGTGCAGCCAAAGAGCTCGGACAAAACATGAGGCTGGGCATCGAAACGGCGTTCAATACTGCGAACGCTGCTGGTGGAGTTTTCGGGCGACAGCTCAGGCTAATTGCAGCTGATGACGGCTATGAGACGTCTCGAGCGGCCCTAACGATGAAGCATCTCTATGAGAAAGAGCAGGTTTTTGGAGTGATTGGCAACGTGGGCACTCCCACGGCTGTCGTCGCGCTGCCTTATGCGCTCGAGCGGAAAATGCTGTTCTTCGGTGCTTTCACCGGAGCCGGCTTGCTGAGAAACGACCCGCCGGACCGGTATGTCTTCAACTATCGCGCCAGCTACGCTGAAGAAACGAGTGCCACGGTCCATTATTTGGTGAAGGTCAAGCGCCTCAAGCCCAGCCAGATCGCGGTATTTGCGCAGCAGGACGCGTATGGGGATTCTGGCTTTGCCGGTGTCGCCAAGGCCATTCGTGCGCTCGGCGGCGATGACAACGCAATCTTGCGCCTCAACTATCAGCGGAACACCGTGGATGTGGACGAGGCCGTCGAGCAGCTCAGGAAAAGTCGCATTCCGATCAGAGCAGTGATCATGGTGCCGACTTATCGCGCGGCGGCGAAATTCATTGAAAAGACGCGCGACCTCTATCCGGGCATGATCTACACAAGCGTGTCTTTCGTTGGGAGCACAGCTCTCGCGAATGAGTTGATGCTTCTGGGTAAGAGATTTGCAACCGGTGTCATCGTGACCCAGGTCGTGCCCGCCGTCGAGGGTCACTCTTCGCTCGTGCTCGAGTACAAATCGGCACTTGCGAAGTATTTTCCTGGCGAACAGCCGGACTATGTTTCGCTCGAGGGTTATATTGTGGGCAGGCTCATGATAGAGGCCTTGAAACGCAACGGTCCCCAACTTGATACTGAAAGATTGGTGGCCACGCTTGAGGGTAGCCGCGCCATCGACATTGGCCTGGGGCCGCCAGTCAGCTTCGGACAATCCGAACATCAAGGCGTGCACAAGGTTTGGGGTACCCAACTCGACGAGAACGGGCGGTATCAACCTATCGATCTGCAATAAAAGGCGCGCGCCGATGCTCGTAGCGTTGCCGACGCATTGCGTGAATGTTTGTCGGTCGGTGCACGCTACGGGCGCTATAAGATCGATTGAGTACTGACGGCGGCGGCTCACGCATTGTTTCGCGCATACCACGGCTGCGCTGAACGGTGCTTTTGCTTAGAATTGAAGGCGTAAGGGTTAATTGGATTTCAGAGCCCCTTACCTCAAGTCTCTCGCGTTCTGACCTAATCTTTAGGGGGGAGTGAGCTCCAACGACGACGGGAGAATGCTGATGGGAGACCTCCTATCACTCGTAACGACAATCTATTTTGTCGCGATCATCCTCGCAGTGTACCACCTGCAGCAAAGGGAGCTTGATCGGATACAGCGGCAAATCGACGAAAACAATCGTCTTGTCGATGAGATGCAGCGGCGTCTTCACGTCCATCCGACATAGTACCCGACGCAAGCAGCGGTCGGCGCTCCTGGCGAGCATGCCAATTGGGGATCACCGACAGCGCTTTCATCACCGTTGGCAAACAAGTAAGTGTTAACGTTTCAATTGGACCAGGGGAGTATTTAGCAACTCTTCGACTGCTGTAGTCCGTTTGGCCGGGCCGCCTCCGTGCATTGGCCCTAGGTCCAATTCGGTTGAACGCCCTATTGAGTCAAGGTCGTGCCGGCTGAAGGCAACAAATACGGAGAATGAGCATGTTGTTCGATGGGGGCTACACTTATTCGAATTTTTTGATGAATGTCCTTGGCATTTTCGCCTTTGTCGTCTGGTTCTGGCTGCTCGTGGTCATCTACGGTGACCTGTTCAGGCGTCACGATATTTCCGGGTGGGGCAAGGCCTTTTGGGTGATCGGGCTGGTCGTGTTTTCTTATCTCGGCATTCTCGCCTATCTGATCACTCAGGGAAGAGGGATGGCCGAGCGTAATGCCCAGCAAGCGCAGCAGGCGCGGGAGGAACTGCGCCGTGTAGTCGGCTTCAGCGTGGCGGACGAAATTACGAAGCTCGATCAACTCAAGAAATCGGGCGCGATAACCGACGCCGAATTTCAGCGGCTTCGCGCCAAGCTGGTGTAGCCGTGCGCTTGGCAATGTTGACCTCGGCTCACCCCATAAAATTGGGGGCAGCCGCGCTGGCGCTGGCGAGCGTGCTCGCCTGGATGCCGGCAGTGGCGCAAGCGGCAACCGGTTCGATCCGCATCACGATCACCAGAGCACAGTTCATTGTTGGCGGCGGCAGCGGCACGTTGCACTTCAAGGGCGGGCGCTATCCACTGCGGGTTGGCGGCGTAGGCATTGGTCCCTTTGGGGCGGCGTCCGTGGATCTGGTTGGCCGCGCCTACAACATGCAAAACGCAGCAAATATTCACGGCACCTATTCGACGATCCCCGAAGCGGGGCGGCCAGGAGCATTTCGCTTGCGAAACTGGCAAGGCGTCGTTCTGGAATTGCGCGGGCGGCGCGGCGCCAAACCGCCTGCGGATCTGAGCGGGTTGCAGATCTCTTTGCGTTAACGATGGGTCAGGCGTCTGGGCACTACTACCAGCACCTATTCACCCAGATCCAGCGCGGTCCCCACGGGCCGGGAACAAGACGCCGGACGACGCATCCGCCGCCGTAAAATCCCGACGCCACGACGACAGGGGCACCCCATCCCCAACCGCGACGCCATCCCCATCCGGGTCCCCAGCCAGCGCGGCCCCATCCACCGCGCCAACCCCATCCTCCACCATGCCAGCCGCCGTGCCAGCCCCCGCGCCACGCGGATGCCGGCGTCGGCGTCAACGTGGCCGCGCCCAGCGCACACACTGCGACGATGACAAGTGCAAATTTGCGAAACATGACGGCCTCCCCAGTTGGCTCCGATTTCGGCAATCAGAGCGAGGACCTACCGCCTAAAACTATAGCTCTCACTACAGCCGATTGCATTGGCCTCTGGTCCAATGTGTCGCCACCGCCGGCTACGATATGTCTTATTTAATAATGAAACAGGAGGACACATGAGGCACTTCCCGATGGCGGCCGCCGCGATACTCGCGCTCTCTGTTCTGGCGGTTACGGGACATTCCGGGCTGGGCCGCTACTCCGAAATGCAATGCGGATCTGAGAAAGTGCAACAGTCATTGCAATCTCGTCTATGAAAGCGGCCGGGCCAATCGCACCTGTCGCAACCGCTGCAAAGACAATTTATACGTCTGCAAGGCGCGGCCCAGCTAACGCGTTGCACATTTAACCAAGCGCGACGCTGTTTTTACGCGTCGTCTGCGCTCATTACGGCGGCAAAGGGGTGCGACAATGTTGCCGCCAAGATTACGTATTTGCAATCGAGCCGAAAGGCCGCCGTAAGGTGCGGTTCTCTAATTAGCTCCGCTAACGCCCTGAACAGATCAGGGCTCTTCAATCCCCAGCGGAGGCTATGAGATGAATCAAATAATTCCTGCCAAACCGGGACGCAAAGCTTTCGCTGCGCGCCGGTTGGCACTTCTTGCGTCGGCTGCCGGCCTTGCAATCGCCGTGGTTGCTGCCGGGACATCGGGCTTCAGCACACCGAGCGTTCCGAGCGTAATTGCGACTGCGCATGCTGAAACTATGCAACGGTCCACGGGTTTTGCCGACATTGTCGAGAAGGTAAAGCCGGCCGTGATCTCGGTCCGCGTCAAAGTCGATGCGACGGCAAAGATGACGAGCATGAACGGCAATGACGATGCCAGTCCGATGCAGCCCGGCGCGCCACTCGAGAAGTTCTTCGAGCAGTTTGGCGGCCGCGGCATGCCAAAGGGATTCCCGCAGGGCAAGCGCGCCGTAACCGGCGAGGGCTCTGGATTCTTTATTTCGGCTGATGGCTATGCCGTGACGAACAATCACGTTGTGGATCGCGCCAAGACCGTACAGGTCACTATGGACGATGGCTCGGTTTATGACGCGAAAGTCGTCGGATCCGATTCGAAGACCGACCTCGCCTTGATCAAGGTCAACGCCAGCAAAAGCTTCCCTTTCGTCAAGTTCGCCGACCGCGATCCGCGCGTCGGAGATTGGGTCGTGGCCGTCGGAAACCCCTTCGGTCTCGGCGGGACCGTGACGGCCGGTATCGTATCCGCGCGCGGGCGCGACATCGGGTCAGGCCCCTACGATGACTACATTCAAATCGATGCACCCATCAACAAAGGCAACTCGGGTGGCCCGGCCTTCAACATGGATGGCGAAGTCATCGGCGTGAATACCGCGATCTTTTCCCCGTCCGGCGGATCGGTCGGTATCGGCTTCGATATTCCGGCCGCGAC
>Ga0070701_10000351_pt1 | contig 15315 bp, 14 predicted proteins | sample KBSK5102metaG_FD_65451 | JGI IMG/M metagenome (GOLD analysis project Ga0070701, IMG submission 65451) | Corn, switchgrass and miscanthus rhizosphere microbial communities from Kellogg Biological Station, Michigan, USA - KBS K5-10-2 metaG | ecosystem: Host-associated > Plants > Roots >... | reverse complement strand
CGGATTTTTTACGTCTCCTCTCTCGTGCACATGCTACGATTCGCGCGCATCGCGCATGTACAAATCGCGGGCGACGTTTTCATCGCCCGGGCCGTATACGAGAGAGCGTGACGTGGTGCTAAACACGATTGGAACAGGATTCGTAAGCGTTTTGAGCTTTCGGAAGTCGAATTACAATCTCGTCGTTAAAGGGGAAAATGCATGTTCAAGCTGAAAAACTGGGGTATCGCCGCGGCACTCGCTCTTACGACTGCCGGCGCGATGGCGAGCAACTTCCGCGCGGGCGATCAGATCTACCTGCCGATCGGCGGTCACATTCAGGGTGGTAACGCCCTCTTCATTTCGGACGTCTTCATCTCCAACCTCTCGACCGACACGGTCACGGTTTCGGTGATCTTCTCGAGCGGTCCGGCCGGCAGCATCCAGACGAACTTCACGCCGATCACGCTCGCGCCTCTGGAGCGCAAAGAGCTCCTCGACTTCTTCGGCACCAACCTCGGCCTCACCAACGGCCTCGGCATGGTCATCTTCAACGCCTGCAAGCAGGGCGCTGACTGCGGTCCGGCCACTCAGGACGCGCAGGGCTTCAGCCCGAACTATCGCGACATCTCCGTCGAGAGCCGCATTTACTCGACGATCTCCGGCGTCGCCGGCACGACCGGTCAGGACATCCCGGGCATGCCGTGGTACAGCTTCGTGACGATGGATCAGGCCGCGACCGGCCTCGACAAAGTCTTCATCACCGGCATCCGCAACACTGCCGCGAACCGCACGAACATCGGTTTCGTGAACGCGTCGCAGTACTCGAAAGACATGCAGCTGAAGGCGACGCTCTTCTCGGCCACCGGCGCGGTGCTCGGAACCTACACCGAGACCCTCGGACCGCTCGGCCAGGCGCAGCGTTCGGTCGGCTCGATGTTCCCGGGCTTCCCGCAGGCGGCGACGTCGACGGGCGCGTGGGTGCAGATCGAGCAGGTTGCCAGCAGCCCGACGGCCGATGCGCCGCAGGGATGCACGACCACCGGCTGCCCGGCGTTCTTCGCGTACGGCTCGCAGCTGGACAACATCTCCGGCGACCCGACGACGCTCGAAGCTCAGTACTTCAAGTCGCTTACGAACGCTCAGATCCTCGCGATCTACCCGACGACCGCCGGCAAATCGGCAGTCCGTCGCGTCGCAGCGCACTAAGCAGTTCCAGCCGAATCCCACCTGAAAAGGCCGCGTGAAAGCGCGGCCTTTTCCGCGCCCGCAACGGGGAATCGCGCGCAGTCCGCGCGCTGTTGTCGGGCAATGTAGTCAGTGCTATCATTCGTCGGCTTTCGAGCAGGACCTTTTCGAAAGCGGCCGTGCGGCCGCTTTTTTTGTTGTTCAGGAGAAAGTTGTAAGGCACATGAGCAATTTACCGGGCCGGATCGAGGAAGAAATCGAGAAGATCGTTTCGTCCGAAGGACTGGAGCTGGTTCACATCGATTATCGGAAGCAGGGACGCGGTTATCTCCTGCGAGTCGACATCGACAAAGAAGGCGGCGTGACGCTCGAGCATTGCTCCCTCGTCTCGCAGCAGATTTCGACGTATCTCGATGTTGATGACGTAGTGCCTGCGGAGTACGAGCTGCAGGTGTCGTCCCCCGGTCTCGACCGGAAGTTCTACAAAGATTCGGACTACCAAAAGTTCCTCGGGCGACTGGTGCGCGTGAAAACGTCATCGGCCATCCGGGGACTGCACGTGATCGTCGGAAGACTGAAGGAATTCGACGGTCAGAAGATCATCGTCACCGACCCTCAGGTCAAGCGCGATCCTGATTACGAGATCCCGCTCACGGTGATCAAAGAAACACGGCTGGAAGTGGAGATCTGAACGATGTTTGACGAGAATCTGAGCAAGAACATCAAGGCGCTCGCGTACGAGAAGTCGATCGACGTCGAGCGCGTTTTCAAGGCGCTCGAGGATGCCCTCGCAACCGCCGCGCGCAAGTACTACAAAACTCGTGAGCCGATGGAAACCGTGCTCGACCGCGTGAGCGGCGGCATGCAGATGTACGTCATCAAGGAAGTCGTCGAGGACGAGAACCAGATCGAAGATCCCCAGGCGCAGTGGACTCTCGACCAGGCGCGCAAAGTCGAGCCCGAGGTCGAGGTCGGCGGGAAGATTCGCCTCAGCTACATCACCAAGGAAGTCGTCGACGTCGTTCGCGATCCGAACACGCAGATCCGCACTTACGAAGCACAGAAGATCGATCCCGAAGTCGAGCAGGGCGATGAAGTGCACATCCCGCTCACGCAGCAGGCGGGCGACTTCGGCCGCATCGCCGCGCAGTCGGCCAAACAGGTCCTTTACCAGAAGGTCCGCGAAGCCGAGCGCGAGAAGGTCTACAACGAATTCGCCGACAAGCTCGGAGAGCTCGAGAACGGTTACGTCAAGCGCTTCGAGCGCGGCGACATGATCATCGACCTCAACGGCAAGACGGAAGGCATCATCCCGCGCTCGCAGCAGTCACGCGCCGAGCGTTACTCGCAGGGCGACCGCATCAAGGCCGTCATCATCGACGTCCACACGCAGCCGAAGGGACCGCAGGTCGTTCTCTCCCGCACCGATCCGCGGCTGCTCATCAAGCTCTTCGAGATGGAAGTGCCGGAGATTTACGACGGCACCGTCGTCATCAAAGGCGCCGTCCGCGAGCCGGGCGAGCGCGCCAAGATTGCGGTCATGTCGCGCGAGCGCGACGTCGATCCGGTCGGCGCATGCGTCGGCATGAAAGGCTCCCGCGTGCAGTCGATCATCCGCGAGCTTCGCGGCGAGAAGATCGACATCATTCCCTGGCACGACGACATCGTGAACTACGCGCAGAACTCCCTCGCGCCGGCGAAGATCACGCGTGTCTCCGTGACGAGCGACGAGATGGCGCATCGTCCTCACCTCGACGTCATCGTCGACAACGATCAGCTTTCGCTCGCCATCGGCAAGCGCGGCCTGAACGTCCGTCTCGCGGCCGAACTGATCGGCGCGAAGATCGACATCAAGTCGGAAGAAGAAGTGAAGGGCGAAGTTGCCGACGCACTCTCCGCGATGCTGCAGGAAGCGATGGCCGAAGCGCGCGCCGCGACGAACGTCCACGACATCGAAGAGATGCCGCAGGAGTGGGCGGACAAGCTCGAGGACGCCGGTTACGACGATCTCGACTCGATCGTGAACGCGTCGACGGAAGACCTCACCGCGATCGAAGGCATCGACGACGAAGCCGCCGCGCGCATCCTGGAACTGGCGAAGAAGCACGAATCCGCCGAAGCTCAGGAAACGTTCGGTACCCCGGCTGAAGACGACGAGGACGACGAAGAGTCTTCCGACGACGACGAAGAAGCAGACGAAGAAGAGTCCGAGGACGAAGAGTCCGAGGATGACGAAGAAGAAGCGGTCGCCGACGAAGAGCCGGCAACGGAAGAAGCGCCGGTCGAGTAGTTTCGCTGGGTTTCGGATCAAAGGGAGATTGAATGGCGGCAGCAAAAATTCGAGTGAGCGACATTGCAAAGAAGATGGGGAAGTCCGAGAAGGACGTCATCTTCCAGTTGCAGTCGCTCGGCGCGGAGGTCACTGACCCGACTCAGTTGCTCGAGCCGGAAGTGATTCAGGCGCTCATTACCGGCAAAAAGCTGACGACGCGTACGCGCAGCGTCATCATGCGGGAAGACAAACCGCAGCCGGAGAAGAAGAAGGAAGCGATCCGGCCGCCGCGTCCGATCGTCAAACCGACGCCGCGCCCGAAGCGCGAAGTGCCGGTTGGCGAAGAGCCGCCGGTCGTCACCGCGACGCCGTCCGTCATCATCCCCGAGTTCGTGCAGGCTGCCGAGGCGGAGGAGCGCGCTGCGAAAGAAGCGCCGGCTCCGCCGGCCGTTTCAACCGGCAAGCCGAAAGTCGAAGCGCCCGCAGCCGAAGCGGAAACTCCCGCCGCAGCCGCTGCCGCACCGCCTTCGACCACGCACGCGCCGGCCGCACCTCCCGCGCCTCCGCAGCGTCAGCACGCTCCTGCACTTCCGCAGGGCGACGTGCGCCGCCCGACCGGTCCGACCGGACCGCGAGCGCGCGCGCCGCAGGGTCCGCGTCCGAATTACGCAGGTCAGGCTCCCGCCGTTCGTCCGAATGCGCCGATGGGCGCACCCGGCAGCGGCATGCGTCCGGGCGCTCCCGGCTCCGGCCCGCGTCCCGGCGGCCCGATGAACGCACGTCCGGCCGGTCCGGGCGGACAGAATTATCGCCCGAGCGGTCCCGGCGCCCCGCGTCCGAGCGGTCCGGGTGGCGGTATGGGAATGCGTCCCAGCGGTCCAGGCGCAGGGACGGGATTCCGTCCGAGCGGTCCGGGTCGTCCGATGGGCGCTCCGCCTCCTCCTTCTCCCGGGATGGGCATCGGTACGCGGAGAAAGAAAGAAGGCGGAGACGAGCGGGAAGGAAAGAAGAAGACCACCGGCAAACGCGGCAAGAGCGAGAGGCCGCAGGAAGTCGACAACGAGCTCTTTACGAAGGGTCCGTTCAGCGGCACGCAGATCATCAACGACGATCTCGGTCCCGACATCCCGGTGCTCGAGACGGACGAAGACGGCAAGCCGAAAACGCCGTCGACGCGCCGCGACACCCGCAAGCAGGCCGCGCCCGTTTCCGGCAAGGTCCTGAACTTCACGCGCCCGACCGGCAAGGTCGCGCTCACCGAAGGCGCCACCGTCAAAGAGCTCGCCGACAAGCTCGGCGTCAAAGCGAATGACCTCATGAAGCACCTTCTGATGAAGAAGGGGCTGATGGTTTCGATCAACCAGCCGCTCGGCGGCGATCTGGCGCTCGACATCGCGAAAGAGCTCAACGTCGACGCGGAGATCGTGTCGTTCGAAGACGCAGTCGAGCTCGAAGCAATCGAGAAGGGCGCGTCCACCGGCACCGTTCCGCGCGGTCCGGTCATCACCGTCATGGGTCACGTCGACCACGGCAAGACGTCGCTCCTCGACGCCATCCGCGAGACCAACGTCGCGGCAGGCGAGGCGGGCGGCATCACGCAGCACATCGGCGCGTATCACGTCGAAAAGCGCGGACGGAAGATCGTCTTCCTCGACACGCCGGGCCACGAAGCCTTCACGATGATGCGTGCACGCGGCGCGAAGGTGACGGACATCGTCGTCCTCGTCGTCGCTGCCGACGACGGCGTCATGCCGCAGACCAAAGAAGCAATCGATCACTCGCGCGCCGCGAAGGTGCCGATGATCGTCGCGATCAACAAGATCGATAAGCCGAACGCCAACGTCGAGCGCGTGCGCCAGGAACTTTCCGGCGCCGGCGTGCTCGTCGAGCAGTGGGGCGGCGACGTCGTCTCCGTCGAAGTCTCTGCCGTCAAGAAGCAGGGCATCGACGATCTCCTCGACATGATTCTGCTCACCGCGGACATGCTCGACCTCAAAGCGAATCCCGAGCTGCCGGCGAAAGCGGTCGTGCTCGAAGCGCGCAAAGACGTCGGCCGCGGCATCGTCGCAACGGTGCTCGTGCACGACGGCACGCTGCACGTCGGCGACGCGTTCTTCTCCGGCGCCACGTCGGGCAAAGTTCGCGCGATGACCGACGAGCATGGCGTCCGGATCAAAGAAGCCGGCCCTGCCACTCCGGTTCAGGTCACAGGCTTCGACGACGTTCCGAACGCCGGCGATTCGCTCGCCGTCGTCGACGAACAGACGCAGGCTCGCCTCATCGGCCAGATGCGTCAGGAAAAAGTCCGCGAAGCATCGCAGACGAAGGGCTCGCGCATGTCGCTCGATCAGCTCTTCCAGCGCATGCAGCAGGGCGAGACGAAGGAACTGAACCTGATCGTCAAAGCCGACGTGCAGGGCTCGGTCGAAGTGCTGAACGACACGCTGCGCAAACTGTCGCAGGAGCAGGTGAAGGTCAACGTCATTCACTCGTCCGTCGGCGCAATCTCCACCAACGACATCCTCCTCGCCACCGCCTCGGACGCAATCGTGGTCGGCTTCAACGTCCGCCCCGAGCGCAATGCCGCGGAACTGGCGGAGAAGGAAGGCGTCGACGTTCGCCTCCACACCGTCATCTACAACCTCACCGACGAGATCCGCGCTGCAATGACGGGTCTCCTCGATCCGAAACTGCAGGAAGTCTTCATGGGCCGCGCCGAAGTGCGCGACACGTTCAAGGTTCCGAAGGCCGGCACGATCGCCGGCTGCATGGTGACCGAGGGTGTGATTCCGCGGACGGCGAGCATTCGTTTGCTGCGCGACAACCGCGTCATCCTCGAAGGCAAGATCGCATCGCTGCGTCACTTCAAGCAGGACGTCGCGGAAGTCCGTCAGGGCTTCGAGTGCGGCATCGGCATCGAGCGTTTCCAGGACATCAAAGTCGGCGACGTCATCGAAGCGTTCCGCATCGAGAAGACGGCGGGCACGCTGACTCAGTAACGAGGCATGAGGCATGAGGTATGAGTGAGAAGCCTTTACTCATGCCTCACGCCTCGAACCCCATGCCTCAAAAACCATGATCGTCTGCGTCGCACTCTTCGAGCTCCACATTCCGTTCGCGCAGAGCCTCAAAGACAAGCGCATGGTCGTGAAGAGTCTGCGCGAGAAGCTGCGCAATCGCTTCGAGATCTCCGTGGGCGAAGTCGGGCTGCATGATTCGCATCAGCGCTCGCGCATGGCGCTATCGTTCATCTCCATCGATCACGGCGGCGCGGACGCGATGATGGATCGAGTGCTCGCGTACATCGAGACGAACAGCGACGCGACGCTAACCGGGTGGACGAGCGAGAAGCTCGATTTCGACGAGGCGGTGTCGCTCGGCGTCCCGCATTTCTCGTGATGCAGCTATGCTGAGCGCCGCCCGATGAAACAGACACGCAGAACCGCACAGGTAGGCCAGACGATTCGCGACGCGCTCGTGGAGATTTTTCGCCGCGATCTGAAAGACGTCACGCTGCCGATGGTTTCGATCAACAGCGTCGACGTCAGTCCCGATCTGCACTTCGCGCGCGTCTTCATCACCGGCTTCAAAGAAGAGGAAGCGATCGCCGCCGTCGAGCTCCTCCACCAGCGCCGCGGCCGCATCCGCTCGCTCCTCGGCCAGCGCATTCATCTCCGCTACACGCCGGAGCTCGACTTCAAATACGACGAGTCCGCGATGCGCGCGAGCCGGATCGAATCGATCCTTCAGCAGGTCATGCCGAAGGAAACGAAAGACGACGAACCGGAAGACGGCGAAGAAAGTTAGGACATTCGGACGAATGCATGAACGGAAGGACGACGATCACCGGCGCTGCAATGGCGGGCTCCTGCATCGGCTGTGAGATTGCGTCCGGCAGTTACGCCGGCTATGCGGGCACGATCTACGAAAGCGATCGATTCCACGCCCATCAGGATGTCGAGATCGCGCTGCCGGGATTCATCGTGGTCTCGACGATGCGCCATATCGCTTCCATTGCCGACTTTTCAGACGCCGAAATCGAGGAGAACGCGAAGCTCGCCGTCGCGATTCGAAGAGCGCAGCGCGAATGTGGTTTTGGGAACGTCTATCTCTTCCAGAATGAAGATACGGCCGACCACTTCCACACGTGGATGTTTCCGGTTTATCCGTGGATGCTCGCTTTCGAAAAAGGTCCGGCACTCCTGAGAGCGGCGATCGCTGAACTGAAAGCAGGGCGGCACGGTCATCAACTGGAGGAAGTCTTTGCCATAGCTGCGGCGCTGAAAAATGCGCTGGAGGTCGGCCTTGGACGACATCTCTGAATTCCTGCCGGTGAAGCTCAAGCCGGGCTTCATTGCCATCGCGTTCCATCTCGGATGCCTCGGCTGCAACTTCTGCAGCGTTCGTTACGGCAATTCGCGCGATGTGATTTTCAGGTCGGGCCTGCAGCGGCCATATCCTCTGACAGCCGCCGTTCTGCTTCCGCTTCTCAGGGCGATGCCCGCCTTCTGTGAGGCGCGCATCCCGATTCGCCTTGGGAATGACACCGACCTCCGCTTCGAATTCGACGAAACGATCGACATGCTCGACGCGCTTCCTGGCGATTATCCGGCTGCCGTACTGACGCGATTTCCGGTCAGCGCTTATGAGGCGGCGAAACTCTCCCGTCCCAACGTCATCGTCAAATTCACGGCGACCGCGTCCTCCCAATTTCTGACCTCGCCCGACAACGCGCGGGAGGTGGTCGACTCCGTGGCATTTTTTAATACTCCGGTTCTGATGACGATCGGTCCGGTCACCGCCGATAACTTCGCCGCGTCGCGACGCCTGTTGTATGCGATTCCGCGGAAGCCGAACGTTTCTGTCTATATCAAGGCACTGAATTCCGAATTTCATCCGTCGCTGCAGAGCATTCCGGCCATCGATTCAGCGCAGTACGCGACGTTGAAGAAGACCGTTGCCGCATTGGGCTTCCGCCACGTCTCGCAGCTGTCATGTCCGATCAACGAAGCTCTCGGCATCGTGCATAATCGAGTGTGCGATGTGCCGGCCGACGAGCGTGAGTATTGTGAGCGTTGTGCGGTCCGCAGCTTGTGCTATTCACCTGATGCGATCCCGGCGGCGCGGCTGCGAAGTGCACTTACGACGCTCGGACTCGACGTGCAATGCGAACCGGTGCGACGCGGCTTCAAGAGCTGGATCATCGACGCCCGAACACCGACGGCGTTCGGCGACGAATCGTTCGTGTCGGCGATTCTTGGCTGTAAAGTGAAGTTTGCCGGGACAGCGGCCGGTACGGGAAGCGGTGCTTACGCGGCGTCGAGAGAAGTTCTCGCGCGTTGGCAGCGGGTCGGCTTTTATCCGTACGACAAGCTGCTCGCGCTCACCGGAAACTTCATCGAGGAGAGCATGTATGCCGCTGCAAAAGGGGGATCTTCCCGACGACTGGCAGGCGACTGACTTCGATGTCTCGACATTCTTCAAAAACAAGTTCTTCAGCGGCGTGAATTTTTCTGGCCTCGTCCTCGTCGGCGCTGACTTCTCCGGCAGCACTCTTCATGGATGCGATCTCAGCAACTGCGACCTGAGTTACGCGAACTTCGAGCACGCTGACGTTTATCGCTCTCGTTTCCGCCGCAGCGTTCTTTATGCCGCCCGTTTCGGTGATACGAACCTCACCCGCTGCGACTTCACCGAAGCGTACATTTATGGGTTGAAGGTTCTCGATTTCTGTAACGTCACGTATGCACGATTTGCCGAGTTCCGGCTCGAGGATCGGCGCCGTGAGTCGATCGTAGTATCGAGTGAACGAAAGAGCCTTCGGCATCGCCGGACGGGCGATCCGACCGAAGAGACGGCGTCTCTCTGCCGCAGCGACTACCAGTCGAATGGTATTGTTTTTTCGTTCGAGGACTTTCGTCCCGCGGAACAGGCCGCGCAACGCTCGCAGGTCTACAACAGGCTGAAACGCCTCTACACTGCGAACGGGTTCAACGAGGAGGCGCGCTACTGCCTGTACTGGGAGCGCTATCATCGCACTCGCTCATGGTACCTATATCACCAATTTCCCGAGGAGCTCACAGGGCGCGGTGAGTTTACGGATATTTTCCGAAGGATCGGCGCAACGATTACAGCGTACATCTTCGAGAAAACGGCAGGGTACGGTCTCAGGCCGAAGATCGTACTGCGCAATATGGGCCTGGTGTACCTTCTGTACCTTGCTGTAGTTCTGCCAATCCTCTCCAGCTCATTTGCGTCCGGCGTGACATATATCGCGGTAGCCTCAGGCCGAACGCTTGCGCCAGTGACCGCCAACACTTCACTCCATGCCGACATCCAGGATTTGCCGCGTGTGGCGTTCTTCTGCGCGACGTCGATGTTTTCGTCATCGTCGCAGTACTTCCAGCCTTACGGTCATCTCGTATGGATATCGAGTTGTTTCGGAGTAGTCGGCCTCGCTTTGCTCGCGCTGCTGATCACGGCGCTCTACTCCGTCATGCGCTCGGACTGATCAACGCTCAGGCGTCGACGAATACGTGTTTCCGGTAGTAGGCGAGCTCCGCAATCGAATCCTCGATGTCGCTTACCGCGCGGTGCAACTCCGGCTTTTTCGGCGGCTTGTACTTGCCCGCATACCAGTTCGCGGCGAGCAGCTTGATCGAGCTGACGTCGATGATCCGATAGTTCAGATACTCGTTCAGCTCCGGCATGTATCGCGACAGGAAGCTGCGATCCTGCCCAATGGAGTTGCCGCACAGCGGTGACTTGCGCTTGTAGCAATAGCGCTTGACGAAGGCGAGCGTCTCGCGCTCGGCTTCCGCGGTCGAGACGCCTTCGGCGCGCACGCGATCGAGGAGTCCGCTCTGTTTATGCGTGCGGCGATTCCAGGCATCCATACCGCGCAGTCGCTCTTCGCTCTGACGAATTGCGAACACCGGCGCGCGCGCGATGATCTCGAGGTCGTAGTTCGTGATGATCGTCGCGATCTCCAAAAGGCGATCGTGCGCGGGATCGAGACCGGTCATCTCGCAGTCGATCCACACCAGGTTTTGCTTGTCTTTTTTCGCCGTTGCCATGCGCGTGGCATTGTAGGCGACGCGCTACGGCGTCACGATCGAGATCGGCGCGGCCGGCAGCAGCGGATCGATCGCCGCGATCACGAAGCGCTGTCCATCGGACGTCACGTCGTACGTCTGCGACACCGTCAGGTAGCCGACGCCGACTCCGGTATCGAACAGCGGCGTCGGCGCGGCCGCATCGAACGCGCCACCGGGACGAATCGCCAGCGCACGCAATCGCCGATCCTCGCCGATGTAAAAGAGCTCGAGTCCGTCGCGGCGCCAGCGCGGCTGTTCGCCGCCGCCGGACGACACCTGCCACTTCGCACCCGTCGCCGGAAACCGCTGCACGTAAACCTCGGGGCGTCCCGACTCATCGGACGCGTACGCGACCCAGTTTCCGTCCGGCGAGAACTGCGCCTGCGACTGATCTTTCTCGCCGGTGATGTAAACGAATTGCTTCGACGGATTCCCAAGCGGCAGCGCCGTGATGTCGAGTCCGGTGCGCGGATCGGTACGGCGGAAGAGGATGTGCTTTCCATCCGGCGACCAGCTCTGCGCGTACTGCGAGAACTGCGGCTTCTCGCTGATCGCGAACTCTTCGCCCGCGCCGCTGGCCGGCTTCTGCTTCAGCGTGTCGATTCCGATGAAGTCGTCGCTGAAAACGACCTGCGCGCTGTCCGACGACCAGATCGGCGAGTACTGATTGCTGTTCGCGAACGTGAAGCGCCGCGGTACGCCTTCATTCGCGCCGCAAAGCGAAATGTGATTCAGCCCTTCATCCGGATAGAACGCGCCGAACGCGACGCGCGAGCCGTCCGGGGCGAGCGACACACCTTCGTATTCGCCCGGCTCGCCGATCGTCGAGAGCCTTCGTCCCGTGCGGTCGTACCACGCGACTCGCATCCGCAGCGTGGCGTCGCGCCGGAACGCAACCGTGCCGTCGTTCGCGGCAGACACCGGCACCCAGCCGCGATCGTTGAAGAAGATGATCTTGTCCGCGACGATCGACGGCTCGCCGGTGATCTCCAGCTTCCGCACATTGAAGGTCTGCGCGAGGAGCACGTGCTCGCGAACGTGATACAGCCGATCGGGCGCCGCAAACGCAACGCTCGTCGTCGACGGCAGCACGCGCTTCATTTCTTTCATGTCGAGCGACGCCGCCCACACGCCCGCTTCCGCCGGATCGGGACTCTGTGCGATGAAGAGGAAGTGCTCGCCGTCCGGCAGCGCAACCGGCCAGCGATGCGAGCGCGTGTTCTTCGTGAAGCGCGTCAGCGCAACCGGGATGCCGCCCGACGGCGCGACGCGCATCAGCCGGCTGGTCGGATCGGGCGAGAAGATGATCGCGTCTTTCGCCCACGTGCCGCCGCGCGCCGTAGCCGCGTTGCAAATCGTTTCCGCCGGTCCGCCCGGCAACGCCACACGCTTCAGTTTCCCCTCGGCGAAAAACGCAATCGAACGGCTGTCCGGCGACCAGAACGGATACTCCGCGCCTTCTGTCGCGTCGAGCCGCCGCGGCTCTTCTTCCGTGAACGCGCGCAGCCAGAGGAACGAACGCCCATCAGGCGTCGTCGCCGCGAATACAAGCTGCTGACCGTCGGGTGAGAGCGCGAATCCGCCGCCTTCGCCAAGCGATACGAATGACGCGCCGGCCGGCGGCGGAACCGCGAAACGATACGAACGCGACGGCGCTTGCGGCCGCAGCATCCACGCGACGAGCGCGATGGCGATGACGCCCGCGGCAATTGCGATCGGCAGCAGCGGCAGCGTGCGCGCAGCTCGTTTCTTCTTCGCCTGCGACGGCACGAAGATGCGATCCGTTCGCGCGCTGCCGAGCATCGTCAGCGCGAGCTTTACGTCGTGCGCCGATTGAAAGCGATCGTTCGGATCTTTCGCGAGACACGTCTCGATCACCTGCTCGAGACCGCGCGGCGTGATCGGCCGCAGCCGCGACGGCGGCGTCGGCGTCTCGCGCATGATCGCGGCGATGAGGCTCGCGTTCGAGCTGGCGTTGAACGCGCGCACGCCCGTCGCCATCTCGTAGAGGATCGCGCCGAACGAGAAGATGTCGGTGCGCGCGTCGACCTCTTTCGTTTCGAGCTGCTCGGGCGACATGTACGGAATCGTTCCGATCAGCATGCCGGCCGTCGTGATTGCGTGACGCTGCGTCGTCTGATCGTTGTCGCCGAAGAGCGGGGGCGCGCCCTTCGTCCATTTGGCGAGGCCGAAGTCGAGCAGCTTCGCGCCCGATTTCGTCAGCACGACGTTGCCCGGTTTCAGATCGCGATGAATGATCCCGGCGCGATGCGCTTTGTCGAGCGCGTCAGCGATCTCGGTCGCGTAGCGGATGACGTCCTCGAGCGGCATCGCGCCGTGCACGAGCCGCTCCGCGAGCGTCTCGCCGTCGAGATACTCCATGACGAGGTACTCGCGACCTTCCTGCTGGCCGACGTCGAACAGCGTGCAGATGTTCGGATGCGACAGCGCGGAGATCGCTCGCGCTTCGCGCTCGAAACGGCGGCGCGTTTCGACGTCTGCGTAAAGCGCTTCCGGCAGGAACTTCAGCGCGACGATGCGGTCGAGCCGCGTGTCGCGCGCCTTGTACACCTCGCCCATGCCGCCTTCTGCAAGCGGAGAGACGATTTCATAGGGTCCGAAACGTGCGCCCGGCGTGAATGGCAAGTGACGGAAGGATACACGGGCGCGTGCCCGCCTTCGACTATGCTGTGCGGTCGATGAACCAATCCGAAAAGAAGAGTGCCGACGGCGTTCTGCTCGTCGACAAAATTACAGGCATCACCTCACACGACGTCGTCGAGAAGTTTCGCCGCCGCGCGAACATCAAAAAGGTTGGACACACCGGCACGCTCGATCCGCTCGCGACCGGTCTGCTGGTCCTCTGCGTCGGAAAAGCGACGCGGCTCCAGGCGTACCTGATGGGAATGGAGAAAACGTACGAAGGGACGATCCAGTTCGGCTGGGCGACCGATTCGTACGACGCGGCCGGAACGCCGGCAGGCGAGACGAATGAAGTGAACGTCGAGCACATCGACTTCGAGCCGCTTCTCGCCCGCTTTCGAGGCGAGCTCGAACAGATGCCGCCGCAGTTCTCCGCGAAAAAGGTCCAGGGCGTGCGCGCGTACGAGCTCGCGCGCAGAGGCGAAGTCGCCGCGCTGACGCCGAAGAAGGTAACGGTGTACGAGTTCGAGCTCACGCGCGTGTCCGGATCGACCGCCGACTTTCGCGTGCGCTCATCTGCCGGCACCTACATGCGCTCGCTCGCCCACGACCTTGGCGCCGCCGCCGGCGTGCCCGCGCATCTGAAGTCGCTCCGTCGCACGGCCATCGGCAACTTCCGCGTCGAGAACGCAATCGCGTTCGACAACCTCGAGCTGCTCACCGCGGAGCAGATCATGGCGCCGCCGCAGTTCCAGCCGCTGTCCGACGTCGATCTCCCGATCGCGAAGCTGAAGATCGACTGGGGCCAGCAGGGGAAACTGATGCGCGGCCAGGCGATCATCATGAGTCCCGGCACGGTGCTGAAGAAGGACGATTTGCTGGCACTGGGCAACCCGCACGATCAGCTGATTGCGATCGGCGAGGTGATCAACGTGCTGCGCGAAGGCGGTCCGGTGGAAGTGCGGCCGAAGGTCGTTTTGGCGGGGTAGGTTACTCGGGCGGCTCGGTGGGCATTAATGGTAGAGCGCGCCAATCAGGCCGCGGAATCTGCCGCAACGCGCCGCGCGTAGCCGTCACGTCCCCGAGCGGAACGATTTCAAATCTCTTCGACATACTCCTCCACGAGATCTTCCATCACGTACTTCACCACCCAGCGGCTCAGCTCGCTCGCAGTCAGCATGTCCACTTTCCGCCCGTTGAAGATGGCCGAAAGCTCATCGGGGATGGTGCTCCAGTACTCCCAGCTCGGTGTGCGATCCGGCCTGAACTCCACGAGCACATCCACGTCGCTCCGCTCCGGATCGAAGTCGTCCCTCGTCACGGACCCGAAGAACGACAGCTTGCGAATGCCCCATTTTCGGCAGAACTCGGCGATCTGCTCGTGAGGCACCTCGATGGCCAGCTGTCGGGTCGGAGGCACGAATCTCATTCTAATCGCACGCCCCTGGATTGATTTCACGGTACCCCGCTGTTACCCTGTCGCCGTTTACAAGAGCAGAGGTGTATCCGATTCACCCGTAACGCTAACAGGAGACAGGATTTTGTCGACCACCAAGGAACAGAAAACAGGCCTCATAACCCAGTACGCCACTCACACTGGCGATACCGGTTCCCCAGAAGTGCAGATTGCACTCCTCTCGAACCGAATTACCTATCTGACGGAGCACTTCAAGACGCACGCGAAGGATCACCACTCGCGCCGCGGTCTGCTGAAGCTCGTCGGACGACGCCGCCGCCTTCTGGATTATCTCCGGAAAGTCGATAACGAGCGCTACCGCACGATTATCGAGAAGCTCGGCATCCGCAAGTAATTCGACTTCAATCCCGGGGCGACGGCGACGTCGCCCCGTTTTCTTTTTTCCCAACCCCTTCCGGCCGGAACCTCATCAACCGGCCAACCCGCGGACAAATCTACGCGCGCGGCGATGAGTGGCCTCGCGCACGAAGGAAATCCATGAGCTTCAAAAAGGAAATGCAGATCGGAGGGCGTACGCTCTCGATCGAAACCGGTGCCGTCGCCCGTCAGGCCAACGGCTCCTGCGTCATTCGTTACGGCGACACGGTCGTGCTCGCCACAGCCTGCTACAAAGAAGGCGCCGTCCTCGGCGACTTCATGCCGCTGACCGTCGACTACAA
>Ga0070701_10000342_pt1 | contig 15470 bp, 34 predicted proteins | sample KBSK5102metaG_FD_65451 | JGI IMG/M metagenome (GOLD analysis project Ga0070701, IMG submission 65451) | Corn, switchgrass and miscanthus rhizosphere microbial communities from Kellogg Biological Station, Michigan, USA - KBS K5-10-2 metaG | ecosystem: Host-associated > Plants > Roots >... | reverse complement strand
GCGTTCGCTCGGTGTTCCGCGCTTGTCGGCTTGCGCACCTCATCGCACACGGCCTCGTGCATGTCGAGGATGGCTCGCTTGGCCGCGATGTCGGCCAGCACGGCGGCCGGGTCGTTGAGCGCGATGTGGGCGGCGTTCTCGCGGAAGCGGGTCTTGTTGGCGACCTGGCCCGCGATGACGCAAGTGCCGATGGTGTCGATCCCAGGATGGTCCGCCTCGCGCACGTAGACGCGGCTATCCCGTGCGCCGAAGGTAGGCCCGACTTCCCACGGCCCGGGGTCCGCCGCCAGCGCCACCCGCTCCCGCTCGTCCAGCCGTGCCCGCACGAACGCGACCAGCTCATCCACGGCGCTCACCAGCGTCCCCGTCCACGCCGCCGCCCGTACGCCGCCCGCATCCGCGTGATCTGCGGCCTGCTGCGCCGCCACCACGCCCGCCAGCGCCGCATGTCCTTCGGCCGGATCTTGATGATGACGGACCGCTCGACCTCGGGCAGCAGAGGCGGCCCGTCCCACATCCCGCTGAACTGGATCGAGGCTGGGCGCAGGCCGTCCAGCGTGCTGCTGATCTCCTGCATGTGGGCAGCCGTCGGCTCAGGGTCGAACGTGATGCGGCCGACCAGACCGGACAGGTCGATGCCGCCGACGCTGATCGTGGAGTGCTCGTCGAAGTGCAGGGTGGCCATGCCGTCATGCTCCCATCGCGGCGGTGCGGATCGGGATGCCGTCAGGGGTGTACCGGCATGCGTCGCACCACGGCGGCCGGTGATCGCGGTGCTGCACGAAGTGGTGCGGCCCCGGGCAAGCGGCGGTGAGCATGCCGGAGAGCCGGTTGCGGGCGTCGACGACCAGCTGTGCGGCCACCTCGATCCGGTCAGCCCGGCGCACGGCGAGTGCCTCGCATGCGATGCGGAACTCGAAGCCCGCGGCGGCCAGGTCGCGCATGATCGCGTCGGTCAGCCGGTCGACATGCCCGTCCGGACTGTCCGCGATCTTCTCGCGGATCCCGCGCCACCACTCGTCATGCAGCGCGGTCCGGACCGCGTCGCGCAGCTGCTGGTCGGTCATGCTTCGGCTCCTTGCCGTTGGCGTCGTGGTGTCTGAGCAAGCCGGTCGGCCAGGTCACCGAACCGGTAGGTGTGGATCCGGTCGACGGCGGTCGCGCAGTCGTCCTCGCAGTCGCGGTGCCGGTGCTTGACGAGGACCTCGCCGTGCGAGACGAGCAGGCCGTGCCGCACCCACGAGCCGACCAAGGCGAGGATCTGCCGGGAGCTGCGCTCGTCCCAGAACGACGCCAGCTTCGCGCCCTCCGCCGCGGTGACGAGGCGGTCGCCGAGCGCCCGGCGCAGGATGTCCCTCGACCTCTCGACGTCCCACACGAGCTTGCAGGTCTTCAACGGGCACTGCACGACCGTGCGGCCATGCGGCGCATACAGGGTGGTGCCGCAGTCGCACATGCCGACCAGATCCCGCTCGGCTGGCCGGTCGACCAGCCGGGCCAGGTCGACGCACGCCCTCGTCAGGTCCGTGAACGCCTCACCGGCCGCCGCGCCGCCGGCCAGCGCGCCGACCTGGCCGGCCAGGAACCGGCAGGCGGCAGCCAGCACGTTCACCGACGGCCACACCAGCACCGGGACCGGCTCACCCGTCGACTCGGACACATCCCGCGCCCACATCACCACCGTGTTCTCGATGCCCCGATACCGGGACGCCGCACCCAGGTTGCCCGGCAGCGGATCCTCACCCGACCGGCCGCCGCCCGACCCGTACCGGACCTGACCGGTGATCACCGCCTCCGCGTCCTCCGCGTGCCCAGCCGCCGTGACGAGCAGCTCGGCGAGCTCGCGGGACTCCCGCCGGCACACGAACGCGTCCCCGGCCGGCGCGCCGCAACGGACGCACGGCGTACTCAACGGCCCCCCTCGACACCCAGGTCCGCCGCAGCCGTGCGGAGCATGCCCATGACGATTCCGTCGGTGAGCCGGGCGTCGGCCCCGTTGAGCTTCGACCAGGCGGACAGCTGCTGCCGGACGTGAGCGAGGGCCTGGCTGGCGCCATCGGTCCGTGCGGCCCGCGCGGCGAGCAGTTCGTCGCGGAGCTCGTTGAGTGCGTCGGCCCGCCACCACCACAGCGGCGCGGCCAAGCCTTGACCGACGAGGAGATCCTGATCGTGCGGCCCGTGCTCGATGATCTGGTCGGCGAGGCTCGGCCCCTCACGCATGGTGGATCACCTCGACATCGCCGAGCTCGTGCAGCGAGACCCACGAGATGCCGTGCGAGCGGCCGACTTCGCCTGCCGAGTACCAGAACCCGTCGCCGAGACGCTGGTGAGCGATCGCACCGACCAGGGCGACGGAGCCTTCGTCGGGCTCCTCAGGGATCGGCTTGGTCGTCGGCGCGCACAGGTCGTGCCGGACGAACGCCCGGTACTGGTCCGTCTTCGAGAACAGCTCAACACCGAGGTCCACCGTGTTCGGGTGCAGTTCGATGACTCGGGCGGTGACCGTTACCCAGTTGCCGACCTGGAAGTGGTGATCGCTCACGGCGTGTCCTTCCGGGGGATGAGGGCCAGGTCGTAGCCCAGGGCGTGCGCAAGATCGAAAAGGCCGTCAGCGCGTGGCACCTGATCGCCCCGAAGCCACAGCGAAATCCGCTGCAACGTGTGCCCAGAACGCCTGCCGACCGTGGCGAGGCTCAGACGCCGGGCGTCCCGGGCCGCGCCGAGAGCGGCTATCACCTCGGCGTGGTCGCGCATCAGGTAGCCGGCGAGCGGCCCCGGGCCGACCTGCTCAGGGCCGGTCACGATTCGTCCCTCGGGACCAACGCCAGGTCGTAGCCGAGCGCTACAAGGGCGGGCCCCAACGATCGGGCCGTCGGCGACTTCAACCCGCGGTCCCACGCCAACAACTGGTTCTCGATGCCCCGCATGTCCCCGCCGGTCGCCTCGGCGATCTGCCGGGCCAACGCACGCCGGCTGATCCCCAACAGCTCGCGGATCTCGCCCAGGGCCGGGCCGAGCCGGACCGGATCAGACACCCGGATCATGCTGCTTCCCCCGCCCGGTCGGCGAGCATCTGCTCACGCTCGTCAGCCGAAGCGCCACCCCAGAACCCGTACATCTGCCCCGTGTCCAGCGCCCATTCCAGGCACTCGGCCCGGTGCGGGCAGCGACCGCAGATCTCCCGAGCCTCGGTGGCCGGCCCGGTGGTCGGGTAGAACACCGTCGGGTCCTCGCCGAGACACGCCCGGTCGTTGTGCCGGATCACCGGAGGGATCGCGTGAGCGTGCCGGCCCTCGGTGCGGTTCGCGCGGCGCGGCACCCTCAGTCCTCCCATCCGTCATCGCAGCGGCATCGGCCGATGCAGTCACCCGGGCATCTGCCGTCGTCGCGCTTGACCTTCGCCCAGCACGCCTTGCACGGGCCGCCGGCCTCGTCCTCGGTGAGTCCGCCACAGGCGTTCGGGCACGGGTCGTTGGAGCCCTCGGGGAGCACGAATTCGAGGATGGCCATCACCCCTCCGTCCTGGCGGCTGACTCGCTCTTGGCGATGAACGGCTGTTCCGGGGCGCCGCAGAGTTTCCCGGTCGCCATGTGGACAGGGATGCCGATCTCGATGCTGCGCGCGCTGAGCTGGTAGCCGTGCTCACAGACCGGGGCACCCGTGGCGCGTGCCGCCGTCTCGCCGGCGCCGCGCGAGATGGCGATGAACCCGCCGCCGAAGTCGAGCAGGCCCCGCCGCTCAGGCTCAGCCCCCTCCACGGCCTGGCGGACGGCCGCGCGCAGGTCGCGGATACGGCTGCGTTGGGCTGCAGTCCAGCTGTGCCGGGCGGCGATCTCGTCCACGGCGCCGCCGCCTTCGCAGTGGTCCAGCTCGTGATCGTGGTTCTCTTCGCAGTCCCATCCGACGAGGACGCCGTAGAGCCAGGCGTCGCCGCGGGTCTCGCCCCAGTCGCGGGAGTCGGTGGCCATATAACGCGCGACGGCGTTGAGGGCTTGGCCAGGTGTGACGGTCATGCGCTCCTCCGGGAGTCGAGCTGGGTGACGGTGGCGAGGCGTTCTTCGGGTGGCGGTGGGACTTCGATGCCGGGGCGTGTGGCGCGGCTACGGCAGATCGGGCACGCGGGCTTGCCGTCCGGGCGGGTGGCCGCGCTGAGGCCGTCGGGGCATTTCGTCGGTGTCGGGTTTTCGGGCGCGTGGGGGCCAGTTACGTCCGTACGGAGATCTTCTTCGTCAGCTCGGGAAGGGAGATCGTTACGGGAAGGCGGGTCCGGGAAGGTGTGTAGGTCACCCATGGGTGAGCGTTGATCAACCCCGGTTTGAGCGTTGATCGGGTTTTCAACGCTCACCTCGGATGAGCGTTGATCGGCTGCCGGTCTGGGCTCGTCGGCGCGGTTTTCAACGCTCATCTCCGGTGAGCGTTGATCGGCCTTACGCTTCTTCTCGCCCCGGGCGCGGGAATGGTCGCGCTCGGCCTCCCGCATCTCGTCCGCGAGAGCTTTCTGCCGGGCCGGCGACAGCACGTCCAAGTGCTCACCGACGGCCGGGCCGATGATCAGCCGGTACTCGCTCGCCGTGCCCTTACGCCGATTCCCCGCCCGGGTCAGCTCCAGCAGACCGACCTCACGCAGCCAGGTCAGATGCCGGCGGGCCGTGCTGTACGACACCTCCAGGTCCACGGCGAACCGGGCCACGGACAGGATGATCCCGGCGCCGTCGGAATCGGCGTACGTGGAGACGGTGAGCGCGGCCAGCTTCTGCCGCTCGGGCAACCGGGCACGGCGCACCAGCGCATTCCACGCGCCGAGCGTCGCACCCAATTCCTCTGCCTGAGATTCCAACGCCTACCTCGGTTGATCTAGAGCCCACGGGATAGCTGCACTGCTGCCCGGCACGCCAAAGATCAGCAGCCGGGCTGAGGTGGTGCGGTTAGGGATGTCAGGCGGCCCCTTCCGGCTGGTCGAACAACGTGGGCCAGCCCAACTCGCGCAGCCACGAGAGCAGCGTCGGAAGGTTCCGGCCCGGCCCGAACGCCAGGTACGTGCCGTCGGCCGAGTCGCAGCCGATCGCCGCCGCGTACTGCAGGCGCTGCCGGGAGTTGACGCGACCCATGTGGACCCATTTGCCGCACCGTCTCGCCTCGGCCGTGAGCCGGCGCGCGGCCGGGCCGAGCTTCCATTCGGTGCTGCCGCCGATGAACAGGCAGTCGAAGGCATCCCACGGCACGTCCAGGTCCTCAAGGCCGTCCTGCGCGACGAGGGCGACGGGGAAGCCGAGGGCGCGGATCCGGGGCAGCATCGGCGCCGACAGAGCCAGGGTCGCGGCGGCATCCGCGACAACGTCCGGGGCGACGACGAACCGGCAGTCGGCCGCGTACGGTGCCCGCTCGGCGAGCCACGCCAGATACGCCTCGTTGCCCGGATAGCGGCCGGCGAAAACGGCGTTGTCGGCGATCCACTCCACGCCGGGATGCACGCGGTTGCCGGCGGCCGGGGTGGCGATCTGGCCGAGGAGACCGGCGGTCATGGCGTCACGCACCTTCGGCCCGGACGCGGTAGCGAAGTACCGCACGGACGCCTCCGATGGCCAGCAACGGCAGCACAACGCAGACCGCCCACTTCACCGCTACCTGTCCCGCGACGGCAGGCCAGATCGGGAAGCCGGCAACCGCCAGGAACAGCAGGCTGTCGATGACCGAGCCGGCGACGTTGGACCATGCGAGCGCACGCACGCGACCGCCGCGGCGCAGCGGTTCGTAAATGGCGGTGTCCGCCACCTCGGACAAGGCGAACGCGACGCCGGAGGCGAGGGCGAGCGCCGGAGTCGCCATGAAGGCCGACAGCCCGGCGCCGATGACCACGCATCCGAGCGAAGCCCAGAGGCCTGCGACCTCGCGGACAGCGTCACGGGCCGCGAGCACGAGCCCGGCCGTGAACGTGCCCGCGGCAACGAACCCGGCGACAAGGCCGAATTTGGCGGTCAGCCAGTTCGATGCGACGACCAGGACGACGAAGGCGACGGCAGATGCCGCGGCCAAGATGCGGTTCACGTGGGATCTCCTCCGATCGGGTTCCAGCAGCACGAAATCCAGTCGATGCGTACCGAGGTGGCGCGGCAGTTCGGGCACGGCTTCTGCCGGCGGCGGGGCACCAACGTGGCGGCGGCGATCAGCGTTTCCCGCTCTGCGAGCACGACGGCCTTCGCCGGCTTCACCGCTCGTCTCCGTCCAGCTCGAACAGCGGCAGCTGGTCCTCGTCGACCGGCTCCGGCCGCACCGGCACCGACGCCACGCCGGCCGGGCGGCGCGTCACCACCCGGGTGATGCCCTCGCGCCGCGCGCAGTCCCGGCCGAAGCCGATCCGGCGCCAGAACGGATGCTTCAACTCCCGACGGCAGCGGCGGCACAGCACCGGCTCCTCCGCGATCACCGCGAGCCGCCCTCGCCGGTGCGGACCAGCTGAAGATCGGGCCGGTCGCCGACCGGCGCCGGCGAACCGGACGGCATGTGCCGGTCCCGATGGGTCGAGCAGTACAGCCGCTTCGCCGGGCGGCAGGACGGGCAGAAATGCAGCACGAGCCAGGTCTCCGCCGGCGGGCACGGCACCGAAACCGGATGCCGGAACGGGCAACACGGCAGGCTCGGCCAGCCCACCGAGGCGTCGACCTTCGGGATCGCGCTAGCCACCGGCCACCTCGACCCGGATCTCCACCGCACGCCGGTGATCGACGTACCGGTAATCCCAACCCAGCTGCCGATCGGCCTCGTCGATCTCGTCCCACGGCCGGATCTCGCCCGGCCCGTACAGCGGCACGATCTCTTCCAGGCGCTCGGCCCAGGTCTTGCGTCGCGGCTTGGCGGGCAGCTCGAACAGGGCGCCCTGCTCCGGCCGGCTCATGGCTGCCGGTCCAGGTGGTCCATCAGGCGGTCAACGGCGCCGCCACGGCGCCCGTCAGCGAACGTCTCACCGCAGACGCACTCGGCCTCGTACTGCTCCATGTAGTGGTTCCACCAGGCCTCACCGCGCGCGCGGTGCTCGACCGGCGGGGCCTTGGGCGTGACGTCGTAGTCCCGCTCGACGATGGCGAGGACGGCCGCCAGGCGGTGGTTGAGGCAGACACTGCAACCGCACGCCTTGCCGACGCCGGGCGCCTCGCGGAAGGCCTGGCGCATCTCGCCGGTCGGCTCGATCACCGGGCACCCCCGGCGCGTCCGTCCACTGTGGTTAGCGATCTTGCGTTTCCGCTGGTGCTGCTCGTCCGGGCCAAGATCATCGAGCCACCCGGCGTACCTCCGGCGAGCGCGAACAACGCCAGCTGGCCGACGAAGTGACACTGCACCGTCTCCAAGTGCCACTCGGCCTGCTCCAGCGCGCCCCCGGCGTGCGACGCTCTCGCGTTCTCCGCGGACACCTGGCAGACCGAGCACCACCACCGGTACCAGGTGAGGACGATCTCGTGCTCCGGGATACCGATGCCGGAGGCGACAGTCGTGGTCTGCTCGGGGACGGCGACGATCACCGGGAGCCTCTCGCGAAGACGTCCTCGACGTGCTCGCCCGCACCCCAGCACTCCGGACACGACAGCGACCCGCCGCACTCGTCACAGCCGAGGTCGTCCAGGCCGCCGCACCCGGGGCATCGGCCGTCGCCGCCGCAGCTGTCGCAGGTGGTGGCGCACGGCCCGGGGTGGCCGTCGTCGCCCGCGTTGCAGCAGCGGTTGCCGTCCCAGTCGTCCTCGCTGCCGGGCGGGTCGATACCCCACGCGGCCAGGTCGGTGGGCCAGTAGACGGCGCGGACCCAGCGGCGCTCTCGCTCGATCTCGACCGCATCCCAGGCCCGGCAGTGGCCACCCAGCGGGAGGACCGTCATCGGCTCCACGTGGAGCGACAACAGCTCCTTCGGTGACGGGTAGCCGTAGCGCTGGGCGTACCGGTCCCAGCGGAGCAGCCGGCGGCGGAGCTTGCGGAGGCTAGCCACGGGGATCACCGCCCCGGCGCCGGACGTGCAGGGCCAGCCCGGCAAGCGCGTACGCCATGTCCTCGGCCTCAAGCCCCACGCTCAGGTAGTCGGCCGCGAGCATCGGCACCGCGTCGAGGACATCCACGTCGTCGTAGACGGCGGCCATCCCGATCGTCCGGTCGTTGCCCTCGGCCAGCAGCCGGTCATAGCGGGCCGTCTCAGCAGCCGTACGGTCAGCCACGGTCCACCTCGCTGTCACCGGGTGAGCCCGACGCCGTGGCGTTGCCCTTCCCAGCACCCAACGGATGCGGGCCGTGCACGTCCAGCCGGCCGCACACCGCGTGCGGCTGGTCCAGGTCCCGGCCCGGCACCCCGTCACACGCGATCGGGACAGCGATCGGCTCCAGACCGAACAGGCCGCGGCGCCGGTACGTGGCCATCGCCTCGGCCGCCGTCACGTCGCCGGCGTCCATCAGGTCGTACGCCTCCTGGGCGGCCAACTGAACGGCGAGCGGGATCTCGTGGATGTAGACGTGATGGCGGACGCCGGCGGCCCGCGCCGAGGCGATCACGCGGCGGTGCAGGACGTCCGGGTACCAGCGGAGGATCAGACCCCCGAACCGGATGCGGGTCGCCACGCAGACGAGGTCAGCCATCGGAGCCTGCCGTCAGCCGCTCGTGCTCGAACAGGTGCCAGACGTACCGGCCAGACGGCGTGATCGCCGTACCGACGTAGCTGGCCAGCGCAGGCGCGAGCCGGCGGCCGGTTCCGACAACGATGAACGCCCGCTCGGCGGTAGCGGCCTCGTCGTCGTGGATGTGCCAGATCTCGATCGCGTCTTCCTGCCGGGTCCCAATGTGGAGGATCGGGCCGGTCAGCGACAGCGTCTGCCATCCATCGTCGACGACGATGACGGACCGGAAGATGGTGCGGCTCACGGCTCTCCTTGGCTTGGCGGGGTGGGGCAGGTGATGTGCAACAGCAGGTGCGGGCTACCCGGGGTTGTCTCGACTGGCTCGCCCGCGTGGATGTGCTGGGTGCAGCGCTCGCAAGCCGGGAACTGGGCGAGCAGCCGGGCGATCTCGTCGCGCAGCTGCAGCCGCTCGGCGTTGCGCTCGCGGATGACCTGGGCGCGGATCTCCTCGTTCTTGCGGAGCATGCCGACGACCTCGCGAGCCCAGTCCCGCTCCTCGATCGCCTCGGCCCGGTCCTGCAACGCCCGGGTCAGGTCGGCCTGCGAGGCGGCCAGGTCGCGCTGTGTCTGCGCCAGCCGGGCCGAGGTGGACGCCTCGGCGCCGGACGGCTCGGCGGGCGGGCGCTCGAAACGGATCGGCTCGCGGCCGTTGACGGAGTACATCAGCGACCACCCGGCTTCATGCCCAGCTCGACCGCGAGGTCCGGGCGGCACAGGCCGTTCCGCTCGTGCACCACGGCCGCGGCGGCATCGACGTCCAGGCCGGGCCAGACCTCGCGCCGCAGCAGCAGCGCGGCCTTACGCGGCCGGGCCAGCACCCGCTCGTAGTCGAGGACCAGCACCGGACCGACCCGGCGCAGAGCACCAAGGACGCCAGGACGGTCCTGCTCGAACGTCCGCGCCAGGCCGACCGCGGCGCCGGGCCGCGGCGTGATTGCAGTGACGGGGGCCATGGCGTGGAGGAACTTCACCATCGACTTGCCCTGCTCGACCGGGTTCCGGTCGAGCCACACGAACCGCCACGCCGGAGTAGGCCCGGCCGGGATCTCGCCCATCCGGCCGCCGTGCAGCAGCTTCACGCAGGTACCGGACAGGTCCCGGCCGACCAGCCCAGACGGCAGCCCCTCGTACGGAGGCTCGGCGGCGTTACCGGGCGGGCAGCCGCCCGCGACGAGCATCGTCATGGCCATCGTGGAACCGCAGCGGCCGAACCCGCACACGGCAACGGCGTACTCAGCCATGGTCGTCTCCCGTCCGGGCGTAGCCGGTGCGCGGCGGGCGGCCGGAGTGCGGCCGGTCGCGGAGCAGCGTCACCCCGTACTCGACGTAGCCGACGCCCTCGAGGAGCGCGCCAGTCCTCAAGGTGCACGGCTGGCCCAGCGCGGCGAAGCACACCGGGCACTTCCGGTAGCGGTTCCAATCCACTGTGGACGTCATGACCGCGCACCGCCGACGTACCGGGCGTACACGGTGACGGTCCCGTAGTCCTGCCTCGTCGTGGCCTCGAAAGCCCCCGCCGGGCTGAACGGGCGCATCAGCCCGTGGTTGATCCGCCACGCCAGGTCGGTGAACTGGCGGCTCTCACCCTCGGCGATCACCGCCGACCGGCCGGGACGCGCGCGGAGCTCCTCGGCGACCTCCGCCCACCGGGACCTAGTCCCGCCGGGGGGACGACCACCGACCGACTTCGCCGGCGGCGGCTCCTCCCAGCGCAGGATCCTGGCCTGCTCACGCATCGGCCACCGCCGCGTGCTCGGCGGCGAGCTGCCGGACGCGTTCCCCGGAGAGGCCCATTCGCTTGCCGACATCTCGCAAGGTCAGACCCTGCTCGACGGCCCCGCTGAGCAGGGCGGCGAACCGACCGCGCTCGGCGGTTCCCCCTGGCGGCGTGCGCAGCACGGACAGCGCACCGAACAGGGATTCCTCGGCGACCGCGAGCCGCTGCTGAAGGTCGGCGAATTCGCGGAGGCACTCCTCGGCGGCGGCGACGCGCTCACCGAATTGCGGGTCCGCCGTCCGGGTGGGCTTCTCGCGCAGCTCGTCGGCGCAGTAGGTGCAGTTCATCTGGCGATCGGGACTCGCCGGGTAGGTGCGGATTCTGGTCCGACCGCATGCGGTCGCCGACTCGTCAGCGAGCACGGCGTGCCACGGTCCTGGCCCGCTGGCGGAGCCGACGAGTTTCGGGTTGATCGACCGCAGGTCGACGTCCTGGCTCCGGGACGCGATCTCTTCGGCGTACAGCTCCCGGTAGCGTTCGGGGTATTCGAGGGTGAGCTGTTTCAGCGTCCACGCCCGTCGGCTTGACCTCGCCATGTTGCCGGGTGCGTCGAGGTAGATGCGGCGGTAGCGCCCGCGGTATTCCTGGCCGAGCCGAGTGAGCGCGCGCCCCTGCGCAACGGGTCCCGGGTCGATCACGACGCCTCCGTCCCATGCCAGGCGAGCCGGGCATCCGTGGCCTCGGCGACGACCCGCAACGCGTGGACTTCCTGCACGGTGGTCACCGGGAGCAGGGCGGTCAGGTGTACGACCGGGCCGGTCTCGACGAGCAGATCGATGCCCTCGCCGGCGAGCTGGGCGGTGAGCTGGCGGGCGCGGTCGGCGGTGAGCGGCTTCAGCATCCGGCGCTCCCGGCGTTCGGCGGGACGTCGCACTCGTCGGCCTCGTACCGGGCGTACGCGTTGTCGTACTGCTCGGCCGCCGTGTCGCCCTCGACCAGGCCGATCGGCTCGGCGGCCGGGACGGGCTCGGGGCGCGGGCCGAAGATCTCGGCGACCAGGCGGCCCAGGTCCTCGCGGGTGTTGTCCGGGTCGAACAGGTGCTCGTCGTCGCAGTTGTCGTACTCACCGACCGGCAGACCGAGCAGCGACTCTGCGGCCCTCGAAGCCTGCTCGCCCCGCAACTCGGGGAGGCCATCGGCAACCCAAACGTCGTACTGGGATCCGCTCATCGTCCCGCCAGACAGGCGGATTGCCCATCCGGCAAAACAGGCAGCGGTGCCGCACTGCCACTCGTTCTGATTCCAGTTCTCCGGGTGCGCATCAATCTGGTCGAGGACGCGGTACGCCAGCTCGGTGTTCGGCGCGGTCACCGGTCCGACTCCTTCGAGCCGGTCGCCGTCGACAGTGCGGGCCGGAGCAGGCCGACCAGCAGCACGGCCCACCAGTAGCCGATCGTCGGGCACTGGCGGATCCACTCGTGGTGGATGATCCCGACCGCGAGCATCAGCCACAGCCCGGCGAGCAGGTTGGTGAGCCAGGACCCGACCAGCGCGGTGACGAACTTGCCGAAGGCCTTGCCTCTGCTGCGGCGTCGACGGTCGCGGCGGATGATGTCGATCAGCTCGCCCTGAAGCGCGGTCACAGCGCGACCGCCAGGATGCTGCCGAGGATCAGCGCCTCGGCGACCACCGTGGCGATCGCCGCCGACAGCGCGACCTTCCACGGCGCCAGCTCGTGCCGCCGGGGCGCCCACGCCCGGGGGATGTCCGGCACGGTGGCCGGTCGCACGATCGGGTAGTGGCCGGCGCGGTGCTGGTTCCAGGCGTGCCGCGCGGCCGGGGTGGGCGGCGGGCCCGGAGCGGGCAGGGGCCGGGGCGTCTCCGGGTCGGTGCCGAGCGAGTCCAGCAGGGTCAGGGTCTCGGTCTCGGCGGCGGCCGGCGGCGGCGGTCCCGGAACCGGAGGCGGGACCGGCAACGGGCGGGGCGGCTCACCGGGCTCGGGTGAGTAGGTGGGGTGTTCGCCGGTGGCGTACGGGCGGACCAGGGTGCGCTCGACGGCGAAGGCCAGGTCCCGGGTGACGGCCTCGCCGGGCAGGAGGATGCGGGTCAGGGTCGGGATGTCACCGCCGGGCAGGGCCGGGATGTCGCTGCTGTCGATGGGGTTGGTGAGCAGGTCGGTCATGTCTATGTCCCTCGTGCTGGAACTGGCGTACGGATGTGGTTCGGGGTGGCCCGGTGCGCTCCGAGGGCGGTCGGTGGGGGCGCGCCCCGGGCCGGTGCCGGGCCCGCTAGCGACGGGTCCGGCAGGAAGACCGGCACGGCGCGGGCAAGCAGTTTCCGCAGATGAGCCGCGCCGTGCCGGGGTCTAGTGGGGTCTCAGCAGCCGGGCCAGCCGGTCCCGCACCCACCGGTGCCGCTGGTCAGGCCGATGCTCGGAGCCGCACCGGGCACACCGGCCAGGAACCATCACGACGATGTGCGGCATGTCGACGGAGGCCATCAGAACGGCATCTCGGCGGAGCACGACCCGCAGGTGACCTCGGCCCAGACGGCCGACCCCCGGTGCGGCGTGGTCGCCGCCAGACCGCAGGCCGACTCGCCGTCCGCGTTGTCGTGGTGCACGAGGTCGCAAGGCCTACCCGGATGCCGCCGCAGACAGTCGGCCCGCCGCTCGCGGATGACCTCCGGCGCCTGGAAGCCGTTGGCCACGTAGCAGGGCACCTCGGTCTCGTCGACCAGGCCGCCGCCGTCCAGGACTCGCATCGCGGCGGCGAGCGCCCGGTCCGCGTCCGCCTGGTCGACGCCCGGCGCGACGATCACCTCGTGCTCGGTCCACTCCCGGACCGCCTCGGTGGCCCGGGCCGTGCCGGCGAGGTAGTCGAAGGACCAGCGGTTGCCGAACCGGCTGGCGAACATCGCCTCCCGGCACTGCTCGAACGTCGGCGCCACCACGGTCACGTAGTGGTCGAGCAGCGACTTGAACGTGTCCGGGTCCTTCTGGCCGTAGCCGAACGAGAAGTAGACGACCACGGGGGTCGTCCCGGCCAGCACGCCGCGGGACTCGTCGGCCGCCTTCGTCAGGCCGGTCGGCGACGTCGCCACCTCGATGTGCAGGTCGATCTGTTCCTGCGCCTGCGCGACGGTGTCCCAGCCGCCAGTCGTCACGCCGCACACGCACCAGGCGCTGCAATCACCGAGCCCGGTCGGCCCGACCTCGCCGCCGCCCACCTCGTGGCGCTCCGGCTCCTCGGTCTCGTCGATCAGACCCTCGTCGGTCACCGCGCCGGTGTGCGGCTCGATCCGGCCGCCGGACACCGGGGTCGGGTCGTCCGCCTCGTCGGCGCGGGAGTAGGCCAGGCCGGTCGGGTCGTCGTCGGGCTCCGGGGCGAGGCGGAAGCCGTCGGAGTGGTTCCACACCGAGCCACTCCCGCACCAGTCCGCACCCTCGGCCCGGAACTGCTGGCGGGCGGGCGCGGACCCGGTGATCGCCTTCGTCTCGACGACCTTGCCGACCACGTTCAGGCCAGCCTTGGCGTAAGCGCTCTTCTCCCAGCCCAGGCCGGTCACCCTGTCGCCGACCTCGAACCACGGGCCCTCGCGCTCGGGCTCCGGCGCGGGCTCTGCGAGGTCCGTGCTCGCGAGGTGCGGCCAACTGGCGTTCGGGCAGTCCGAGTCCGTGCAGGGCCCGTCCACGACGTCGGCCACCGGCACCGGCGTGGGCCCGGCCGGGCGGCCGTCCATCAGCTCCATCCCGGCCGTGAGGTTCTTGATCCTGCCGATCTTCTCGTCGGACGTCAGGAGGCTGTCTGCGGCGATGAGCTGGACGATTCCCAGCGCGGCGGCGTCGAGGAATTCCCGGTTGCGCACGCTGCGCTTGAGTAGGTCGGCGTAGTAGACCGGAGTGCCGTAGGCGCCGGAGACAGGTAGCTTGTGCTGCATCGGATCGGTTCCTTTCATCGGGAGGGTTGATCCGCGCGGGCTGGTCGAGGGGGTTCTCGGCTGGCCCGCGACTACGTCAGGGCGCCCGGTCGGAAGTCGTAGAGCGGCTCAGGGCCGCCGATCTCGAACGGCCGGGTCGCCATCCGCCAGGCGGCCCGCTTCGACCGGTCCAGGCCGGGCGGGTACGGGAGGGGCTGCGGCTCGTCAGGTTTCGGCTGCGGCTGCGTCACGGCGTCGAAGGCCGGCACGGCCGGAGTCGCCGGGAGGGTGAACCGGCCGGGGCGGCCCGGCTCTGACCCCGGTCCTTCCCCGCCCCGACCGGAGCTGACCGGTCCGCCGGGTGTTGCGACAGGCCCCACCGCGGCGCGCTGTGACGGATCCCGGCGGACCGGAGTTTCGATGCGGGCCATCACGGCCCGGATGTCGGCGACGGCGGCACGCAGCGCCGCGGCGATCGGGTCGCCGGTGCGGCCGGGGCCGGTTGGGCCGCCGGGCCCGGACGGCCCGGTCGGGCGTGCCGGCCAGGGCGCGCCCGTGCCGTTCGACGGCGACGGCTGTGTGGGGCCGCCAGGCGTCGGCCCGGAAGGCTGCGGACCGGACGGGCCGGCCGGGCCGGAAGGGCCGGGGCCAGCCGGGCCGGTCGGATGCGTCGGGCCGGGCCAGGCGTTCATGCGGCACCGCCGGCCAGGATCTGCTGCGCCACGAACAGCGAGCAGCCGTGCTCTTCCTGGACGTCGAGCAAGCGGCGCCCGACCATGTCCTTCGCCGCCCACGCGGCTGAGACTCGCGCGTGGTTGGCCGCCTGGACGTCGAGCCAGCGCCGGGTGTGCACCGCTGTGGCATCGGCGGCGCGGACCCGGTCGTTGTCGCCGAGAACGAGGTAGCTGTCCTCGAACAACGTCATCTGCCCGTTCTCGATCTCGGGCTGGTGCGCCTTGTCGAAGGCCCTGGCCACCTCGTTCGCCTTCGCCTCGGCCAGATCGTCGAGGCGGTCGGTCTCGTCGAGCAGTAGAGCCTTGAACAGCTTCACCGCTTCGGACTTCTTGGCCAGGCCGTCCGCACCGCGGGTCGAGTCAAGGAGCCGCTGGTAGCGGGTCTGGTCGTCGCGCGCCATTACTGCTCCTTCAGGTCCGCGAGAGCGGCCAGGGTCTTGGCGGCGAACCGG
>Ga0070701_10000335_pt1 | contig 15547 bp, 13 predicted proteins | sample KBSK5102metaG_FD_65451 | JGI IMG/M metagenome (GOLD analysis project Ga0070701, IMG submission 65451) | Corn, switchgrass and miscanthus rhizosphere microbial communities from Kellogg Biological Station, Michigan, USA - KBS K5-10-2 metaG | ecosystem: Host-associated > Plants > Roots >... | reverse complement strand
GAACCAACCCTTCGACGCTTCCGCGCCGAAACAACGGTTTTGAAGACCGCGGGGGCCACCAGACCCCATTCGCCTCCGGGAGGAGGGGAGCGGGGACGAGAACGTCCCCGCGGTACGGGTCATTTCGGCGCGTCTGTCAGGAATCCGACTTTCGTCGCGCCTGCTTCGTGCGCGGCGTCCATCGCTTCGACTGCGCGATCGAACGGAATTCTGTCCTCGGCGTTGATGAACACGACGCGATCGCTCGTCGGCCGGCTCACCATCTGCGGCGCGAGTGCGTCGCGCAGCGCTTTCGGATTCGCGAAGCGCGTCGTGTTGAGATAAATGCCGTCCGCTTTCACCGTGACGACCAGCTGATTCTGATCGGGCTCCGGCTGCGCGGTCGTGACTTCGACCTTCGGCGGCACTTCGACGTCGAGTCCCATCTGCAGGATCGGCGTCGCCACCATGAAGATGATGAGAAGGACGAGCACGACGTCGACGAGCGGAGTGATGTTGATCTCCGACTTGACGCTGCCGCTGCCGCCCGCTGAAAAAGCCATCGATTACTCCTCGTCGCGCATCGTGCGCGACTACATCCGCCCCTGCGCCATCTGACTGCCGGCCTGCTGGTTCTGGGTCATGATCGCGACGGACGTGAACTCGGCATCGTTCGCCGCTTTCATCACGTCGCGCACTTTGCCGAAGTTGATGCGCTTGTCCGCCTTCAGCATCACCGCACGGCTGGTGTCTTTGGCGTGCTCCGCTTTCAGGTACTTCACGAGATCGCGATCGGGAATCCAGTCCTGACCTACGAAAACCGTTCCGTCAGGTTTGATGGAGATGATCAGATCGCCCTCTTTCCCCGGCTTCTTCTCCGCATGCGGCCCCTCGGGGAGCAGAACGTCGACGCCCGACTGCAGCATCGGCGTGACGACCATGAAGATGATGAGCAGCACGAGACAGACGTCGACGAGAGGCGTGACGTTGATGTCGCCTTTTACTTCGTCGGGACTGCCGCCACCGGCGCCGAATGCCATGAGTTCAACCTCCGCCCGGCGTTACGCTTTGACGCGCGCGCGGGATTCGTTCTTGATGAAGTAGTCGATGAGCTGCGACGACGAGTTCGACATCTCGACCTGGAAGCGATCGACCTTGTTCAGGAAGTAGTTGTAGAGCCACACCGCGGGGATCGCGACGAAGAGACCGAAGGCCGTCGTTGCGAGCGCTTCCGCGATACCGGCCGACACCGCGCCGAGACCGCCGGAGCCGGTGAGCGCCATTCCCTGGAACGCGTGGATGATGCCGACGACGGTGCCGAACAGACCGATGAACGGCGCGGTCGTGGAGATCGTCGCGAGATTGCCGAGACCTTTTTTCATTTCGGCGGTCGTCATGAGCGACTCGCGCTCGATGGCGCGCTTGCCCGATTCGACGATGTCGAAATCATCAGGCAGCGTCTGCGACGACTCGTAATGGAACTCGGTCAGTCCCGCTCGAAGCACGCGCGCCAGATGGCTGTGGCGATACTTCTTGTCGCTGGCGAGACGAATCGCTTCCTCGAGCTTGTGCTGCTTGAGCAGCGGCGTCACGCCGAGGGCGACCTGCAGCGACTGCTTCTTCGCATTCTGGAAACGCCACAGCCGCTCGATTGCAATGGTCAGCGACCAGATCGACATGATCGCGAGCACGATGACGACTCCGCGTGCGAGCCAGTTCATTGAATTCCACATCCCCAGGAGACTGAAACTTTCTGCTGACATACCTTCCATGAAACTTCTCCTCTCGTACCGCTCGCTGTCGCTCTTCTATTGCAACCGGAAATTGACCGTGAGGTTGTAGATGACCGGGACCGGCTGGCCGTTGAGCGTGCCGGGCTTGTACTTCCACTTCTTCACCGCTTCCATCGCTGCCTGATCGAGGCCCATCGGAAGCGGCTTGAGAACGCGCACGTCGGTGACGTTCCCCTCGCGATCGATGATGGCTTCGATGATGACCATCCCTTCGATGCGGGCTTTTCTTGCAATTTCTGTGTACTGCGGATCGACGCTGGAGATTTTTACCGGCGCTTTGACGTCGCCGCCGACGCGAACCGGTTTGTCGCCGGTGCCGCCAAGCTGTCCGCCGAGCTGACCTCCGAGCGTTCCGCCGATCACGCCGCCGACCACACCGCCGACGACACCACCAACGACGCCGCCGACCTGTCCGCCGACCACGCCGCCTTCGACGCCGCCGGACGTGTCTGTATTGGACGCGTCGACCTGCGGGACGTCACGCGGAATCTCGGTGGGCTGATGGAACGTCGGCTGCGTCTTCGGCGTCTCGACCTTCACGGTCTTCGGCGTCGATGACTGCGATGCCGCCGGGGGAGGCGGCGGAGGCGGCGGGGGCGGCGGCGCCGACTGGACGACGAACGCCTGAATCGGTTTCTGAATCACGTCCGGGTTCTGTTTCACCCAGAGGCCGGCGGCGACGATTGCGCCAACCAGACCGATGTGAATCACGGCCGAGATCAGGGCGGTGAGCCATCCGCCTTTCTTTTTGTCTTTTCCCGCGGATTCTATGAGGACGTCGTCAAACATGCCGGGTACCTTTCGCTTTCGCGCGTTCCAACAGTCGGGGCAGGGATGATGCCAACCGTTAGACACGGCTCAGTGCCTCGCGGAAACCGATGCCCTCCGTGGTTGAACGAGGCGGACGTTAGCACCGGCACGAACGGCTTGCAAGGCACCTGAACGCAAAATCGCCGGGCACGCGGCCCGGCGATTCAGAAGCGTTGCGGTGTGTTGACGATTACTTGTAGAGCGCGTTCTTGCCCGCGGTGTCGTCGGATGAGAGCGTGCGGTTCCCGAAGTTGCACGCCGAGACCGACGGATACATCGTCGCGCCGGCGACGCTCGAGTGACCGAGGCCGATGACGTGTCCGACTTCGTGGGTCATGATTCCGTCGATGTCGTACTCGCCGCTGCAGCCGTCCGGTTCACGCGACGACGTGTAGTCGTAACGCTGATTCGTATAGATGTCGGCATCGTCGATGTAGTACGCGCTGCCTTCCTGATGGTAGTAACCGGTGAGCGTCGCCGCGAGACACGAGCCGGTGCAGACGTTGCCGTTCGTGTTCAGCATGATGATCGCGGGAGCGGAGCCGCGAACGGCCGTGCTGGTCGTCGAGCTGGCGCTGATGATTCCCCACGCCTTGATCGCGCCGACGACGGCGGTCACGCCGCGATCGCTGTCGGTGATCGACGCGTTGCCGGTCGTGTTGACCTTCACGACGATCGGCGTCGTCTTCCAGCGGCGCGTCGGAGAGAGAAGCGTGTACGCCTGCACCGGAACGGCGGAGGCGGCGGTGATGCCGATGACAAACGAGAGTGCGAGCAGATTCTTCTTCACGTTCATGTCTCCTCGTTAGTTGCGCTGCTGGACGCCCGCGCGGTTGCCGCGTGCCGCGGTGACCATCTGCTCGAGCTCATTCATGGTGAGGCCGGCGCCGTCGAGCGCTTCGATGCGCATCGGCTCGTGTCCGCCGAGGCGCTCGTGACCCTGCGTGACCGGGTCGTGCATCAGGAACTCGCCCTGCGGAGTCTTCGTGACGAGGTACTTGCCCTGGTTGTAAGCCTCGATGCGCCAGTCGGCGCTGTCGTCCCACTGCGTCAGGAAGAGAACGACGTTCTCGCCTTCGCGCAGCATCGGGAAGCCGATCGCTTCCTGCGTGTAGCCGTCGACGGTTCCGCCGACTTCGCGGACGACGAGCAGCTCCGGACCATCTCCCGCGACGAAGCGGTTCACGCGAACCGTCGCGTACGAGAAGATCACGTCGTGGGAGTCGTTCCACGCGCTGGTGACCGGGCCGGTCACCGTGCCGCGAACGACGAGCGTTGCGTTGCGTGCTACCTGGTCGAAGGGGAGCTCGATGAACTGCGACGCGCCCAGCGGAAGCGCCATCGCGGCGACGAGCAGAAGCGAGACTGCGAGAGATCTCCGATTCATTTATCTGTCCTCCTGTCCGGCGCCGGGCCATTCCAGTATCCGCGCCACGGTTGCGCGAAATGGTCAAGTCGTTGACGAATCGGAGGTTGCGCGATTTCGCAGTTTGCGAAGGGAGCGTGAAAGGGTCAGTACGTCATCCAGCCGTCGGGCATGAGCGGGTCATTCTGAGATGAAGGATGTCCTGATTTGACCCGCACGAGCACACAGAAAAGGAAAGAATGCGTGCCGTCCTCAACCGCAGACGTCAATCGGGGCGGCGCGAATTGCTCGCCGTCGCCGCCTGAACCGGCTGTTCCGCCTGCGACGACGTCAGGAACTGGCGAATGACCTCGGCGCGTTTGCGCGCGTCCTCTTCCTGTTCGTCGAAGCGGCGCGCCATCCAGTCGTGCCCTTTTTCGCGCTCCGCAACGGCGAGGCGGCCGGAGAGACGCGCGCGCTCATCGAGTGTTTTGAGCGCAGTCCAGAGCGCTTCTTCCACCTTCTCCTGATGCGCGCCGAGCAGCGCTTCGGGAGAAAGTGCGTGACCGACGCGGCAGCGATAGCGCACGTAGCCATCCTTTGCGAGCTCCCACAACACGCCGCCGCAATCGGGACATGAATACGGCGACGGCACTCCGGGCCGCTCGTCGGTGGCCATCGCGTCGTCGTCCATTTCCGCGATCCGTTTTTCGAGCTCGAGCTCCGCGTCATCCGCCGGCACGCGTCGTTTCACCGGCGCTTCGACCGCCGCGCCGATCGCTTCGCCGATGCCCGCGAGAGCTACGACCGTGTCGACATCCACGTTGTCGACCGCGCTTTGCGGCATCGACGGATACAGCGCGTCGCTCGGATCCTGCACGATCGCGATCCCGCCGCGCTGTTTGATCGCCTGCAGTCCGGCGGTGCCGTCGTCCAGGCTGCCGGTCAGCACGACGCCGACGACGCCCGAGCCGTACGCGAGCGCCGCGCTGCGAAACAGCGCATCGATCGCCGGCCGGTGACGGTTCTCGCGCGGACCGCGCGTCAGACGGATGAAGCCGTTCGCGACGATGAGATGGCGGTCGGGCTGCGCGACGTAGATCGTTCCGTTCTTCAGCTTCGCGCCGTCGGTTGCAGCGACGACGTCGAGATTCGTTCTCCGATCGAGGATCGCCGGCAGCAGAGTCGGCGAATCGAAAGGGATGTGCAGGACGATGCAAACGGGTGCCGCGAGCGAATCCGGCAGATCGGCCACGACGTGTGAGAGTGCTTCGACTCCGCCGGCCGAAGCTCCGATGACGACAATCCTCTGATTTCTCACGACATGCTCCGTGACGTGCGGAAGCAAGACGACTGCCGAGCCGTTACAATGCGCCGGTTTTATAAATGTCCCCGATTGCGAAAGCCCCTCGGAAAAAAACGGCAGACGCGGCGCCGGCCGGCGAAGGCGCAACGCAGGCGGTTGCACGTTTCCCGACGGTCGGCGTCGGCGCATCGGCGGGCGGCATCGAAGCCTTCACGGCTCTGCTGCGCGGCATCCCCGAGAACCCCGGTTTCTCCATCATCTTCGTGCTGCATCAGAAGCCAGGCCGTGCGGGCGCGCTCGTACCGATTCTGTCGCGCGCGACGGAGCTGCCGGTCTCGATGGCCGCGCACGGCGAAACGCTCGTCGTCAATCACATCTATGTTGCGCCCGCGGACGCCGAGCTGACGGTCGTCGATGGCGCCATTCACCTCTCGCCGAATCGCGCACCGGAAGGCGCGCCGATCGACGTGCTTTTCAGCTCGCTCGCAACGGACTGCGGCAGTCGCGCGGTCGGCGTCGTTCTTTCGGGTGCACTATCCGACGGCGCACTCGGCGCGCAAACGATCGCCGCAGCGGGCGGAATCGTCTTCGCGCAGGACGACAGCGCGGCGTTCGACAGCATGCCGCGAAGCGTCGGCGCCGCCGATTACATCCTGCCGCCTGCCGAGATCGCGCGCGAGCTCGTGCGAATCGCGCGACACACCTACATGTCGGACGCCGACGATCGAGCGGAACCGCTTTCGGATCGCGAGCTGCAGCAGATCTTCGCGCTCATCGATCAGAAGCACGATCTCGATTTCAGTCACTACAAAGCGGCGACGATCGCGCGCCGCATCCGCCGCCGGATGGCGCTGCACAAAGTCGACAACACGGCCGCATACGTGGCGCTGCTCGAGTCGAACTCGCAGGAAGTCGAGGTGCTCTGCCACGACATTCTCATTCGCGTCACGAGCTTCTTCCGCGATCCGGAAGTGTTCGAGACGCTGAAGGCCGAGATCCTTCCGCGGCTGCTGAAAGAGCGCGGCGACAGCAGCCCGATTCGCATCTGGGTGCCTGGCTGTTCGACGGGCGAGGAAGCGTATTCATTTGCGATCGCGCTGCTCGAGCTTTCGGGCGATCGCGGATTTCACTGTCCCGTCCAGATTTTCGGCACCGACGTCAGCGACGCCGTGATCGACATCGCGCGCGCCGGTACGTATCCCGACACGATCGCCGATCAGATGTCGCCGGAACGGCTGCGGCGCTTCTTCACGAAAGTCGACGGTTATCGCGTCGTGCGCGCGGTCCGCGACTGCTGCATCTTCGCGCGCCAGAACCTGACGAAGGATCCGCCGTTCTCACGCCTCGACATCATCAGCTGCCGCAACGTCATGATCTACCTCGGCGCCGTCCTGCAGCGCCGCGCGATGACGATCTTTCACTACGCGCTGCGTCCCGACGGCTATCTGCTGCTCGGCAGTTCGGAAACCGTCGGCAGCTACGGCGAGATGTTCGGCGTCGTCGATCGCCGTCACAGAATCTACCGGAAGAAAACTTCGTACCTGCGCGTGCCCGTGGACTTCACGCCGGCCGCGGTGCGCGAAAAGACAGAGAGCCGCCGAATGGATGAAGAGCTGACGTCGTCGTCGAACAATGTGATGCGCGACGCCGATCGCGCGCTGCTTGCGCGCTACTCGCCGCCTGCAGTGGTCGTCAATGACACGCTGGAGATCGTGCAGTTCCGCGGCCGCACGAGCGAGTTCCTGGCGCCTGCACCCGGACGCCCGAGTTTCAACGTGCTGAAGATGGTTCGCGAAAGTCTCTTCGCCGATCTGCGCACGGCCATCGGCGACGCGAAGAAGAGCAACGCGCCGGTCAGGCGGGCAGCGATTCACGTCTCGAACGAGGTCGGCTCGATGATCGTCGACATCGAAGTCGTGCCGTTCCAGTCCGGCAACAAAGAGCATTACTACCTCGTGCTCTTCGACGACATCCGCGTCGATCCGCTCGCCGAGCCGATGAAGCCGCGGACGAAGGCGAAAGAGAAAGCGAACGCGCCCGGCCCCACCGATTCGCGGCAGGTCGCGCGTCTCAAACGCGAGCTCGAAGCGACGCGTGAATATCTGCAGTCGATCATCGAAGAGCAGGAAGCGATGAACGAGGAGCTCCGCTCGGCGAATGAAGAGATTCAGTCGAGCAACGAAGAGCTGCAGAGCACGATCGAAGAGGTGGAGACCGCGAAGGAAGAGCTGCAGTCGGCGAACGAAGAGCTGACGACGCTGAACGAAGAGCTGGCGTCATCGAACATCGAGCTGGCCGAGGTGAACAACGATCTGCAGAATTTGCTGGCGGCGGTCGACATGCCGATCGTGATGCTGTCCGCCGATCGTCGCATCCGGCGCTTCAGTCCGGGCGCGCAGCGATTACTCAATCTCGTCGCGGCAGACGTCGGGCGCCCGATGAGCGACGTGCGATCGCCGCTCGATCTCGCCGCGCTCGAGGGCGTGATCTCCGAAGTGATGTCGAGTCTCGAGCAGCGCGAAGTCGAAGTGCAGGGACGCAACGACGAGACGTACACGCTGCGGGTTCGTCCCTACAAGACGATCGAGAACAGGATCGACGGCGTCGTGGTTGCGCTGATGACGCCGGATACCGGGAAGAAGAAGCGCCGCGCGAAGGCCTAGGCTTTCGCGCGCGTGCGGCTGCGCATCGATTCGATCTCTTCACGAATGAAGTCGACCTGCGCGAGCAACTCTTCCATGTCCTGATGGAGGTCGCGCGACCGATTGCGGCTGGCGGTGCGGCGAGACGCGGCGAGCTCGCGCCACAGCTGCGTTCGTTTGGTCACTCCGAGTGCGCCGATCCGGACGACGAGCTCGTCGTCGGTGCCCTGAAGGGAATCGGCATCGGCAAGCAACTCATCCGGCGACCTGCGAAGAGTCTTCGCGATCAGGAGAAAAAGCGATACGTCGAGCGACTGTTTGCCGTTCTCGATGCGAGACAGCGTCGCAGCGCTGACGTCGAGCTGATTGGAGAGGACGGTCAGCGAAAGGTGCTGCGCCGTCCGCGCTTCGCGAATTCTTTCGCCGATAGTCATCTCAGGATGTTACCAGATCGTAAGTTGCACGGGGTGTACGTTTCAGTCACGCTCGTCTTCTCCGGGCGCCGCTCCGAACTTCTCCCGCGTCTCCGCAACACGCCTGCGCAGATTCTCGATGTTCGCCAGCAGTTTCGAGTTCTCGCCCTGACGCGTGGACGTGCTTTCGAGATCGGCATCGAGATCTTTTCTCTGGCGCCGCAGCGCCTCGGCGATTGCGTTCAGCTCAGCCATTACTTACAGCCACCGACGGTTATGCGATTCAGCTGCCATCGCCGGGACGCTCATCCGTTTCGGAGCACTCCCGCGCGAACAGAATCAGCTGATCGATGTCGAACGGTTTCGCCAGCAGGCGGCACACGCGATCGAGGAATTCGCACGGAATCTTTCGCGGCGATGCGGTCGTGACGATCACGCGGCGCAAATACTTCGGCTGCGTTTCTTCGAGGTAGCCGAGGACGACTTCGCCGCCGACGTGCGGCAGCATCAGATCGAGGATGAGCAGGTCGTACGCGACGTTCTGCAGCAGCGAGATCGCCGCGCCGCCGTGGCTGACGCCTTCCACTGTGAAGCCTTCGCGCTCGAGCACGATCTTCACGAGCCGCAAAATCGCGCCGTCATCTTCGACGACGAGTGCGCGATAGCTGCGTCTCCGTTCTGCCGGCTGCGCGTTCGCCGGCTCGCTGGTCATGACGGCTGCTTTCCGATCGCGGCAGCGACCGCTTCAACGAGCGCGAATGGATCGATCGGTTTCAGCAGCCGCGCGTCGAAGCGCACCGTCTCCGCACTTTGCGAATCGATCGGGAAGGCGCTGAGCGCGACGATTTTCAGATCGGCGAGATGCGGACGTTCGCGAAGCGCGCGCGTGAACGCGTAACCGTCCATGCCCGGCATCGCGATGTCGGTGACGACGACGTCCGGCTTCTCCTTTTCGAGCTGCGCCAGCGCGCGCGCTCCGGTGTCGCACGCTTCGACGATCGCGCCAGCGCGCATCAGCGCCGCGCGAATCAGCGCGCGTCCGTCGTTGTCGTCATCGAGCACGAGCACGCGCACGCCGGAAAGCAGCGTCGCGTTGAGCGACGGCGCCGCGGGCTGCTCTTTCCGCTGCTCGCGCGCTTCCTCGCTCGGGATCACCGCCGCGATCGGCAGCGCCACCGTGAACTGCGAACCGCGTCCGCGTCCTTCGCTCTTCACTGAAACCGAGCCGCCGTGTGCTTCGACGATGTAGCGAACGATCGAGAGCCCGAGCCCGAGGCCGCCGTGCACGCGCGTGCGCGGATTCTCGGCCTGACGGAACGGCTCGAACACATGCGGCAGAAAGCCGGGATCGATGCCTTCGCCGGTGTCGCTGACGGTGATCTGCACGTGCGTCGAATTGCGCACCGCGACGACATGCACCGCGCCGCCGAGCGGCGTGAATTTGATCGCGTTCGCCAGGAGATTCCAGATGACCTGCTGAATGCGCGTCGGGTCGACGTATGCGGAGCCGAGGTTCGACGCGAACGCCTCGTTGATCGAGATCGATCGCGCGTCGGCGCTCTGCCGCACCGAATCGATGGCACCGTGAATGACGGATGCGAGATCGACCTGTTCCGGCTTGAGCCGCAGCTTGCCGGAGACGACGCGCGAGACGTCGAGGACATCGTCGATTAGTCGCGCCTGCATCTCCGCGCCCCGCGCGATGGCAGCAACTGCGTCGTCGAAAAGATCGTCGTCGCGACGCAGTGTCGGCAACAGCCGCGACCAGCCGAGGATTGCGGTCATCGGCGTGCGCAGCTCGTGCGAGAGCGTCATCAGGAACTCGTCCTTCGCGCGGTTGGCTTCCTGCGCGACGCGCGACGACGCTTCGGCGCGACGCTTCTCTTCTTCCGCCTGGAGCCGCGCCTCGCGCTGTTCGAGCAGCGCGCGCTGCGTTTCTTCCGCGCGCTTGCGCTCGGTCACGTCGCGCAGCACTTTCGCGAATCCGCGCAGCTCGCCGTGCTTTCCGTGAACCGCGGTGAGCACGGCGTTCGCGAGAAAGCGCGTGCCGTCTTTGCGCACGCGCCAGCCTTCGTCTTCGAACATGCCGCGCTCGCGTGCAATCTGCAGCTCGCGCTGCGGCTTGCCCGCCTTCACATCCTCCTCGGGGAAGAACATCTCGAACGAGCGTCCGATCACTTCCGACGGTTCGTAGCCTTTGATGCGTTGCGCGCCGCTGTTCCACGTCGTGATCCGGCCTTCCGGATCGAGCATGAAGATCGCGTATTCGCGAACGGAATCGACGAGCAGGCGGAAGAGCTCCTCGCTCTGCCGCAACCGCTCCTCCTGCTCGCGGCGCTCCGTGAGGTCGCGCGTGACTTTCGCGAAGCCGCGCACCGAGCCGTCTTTGTTTCGCAGCGCGGTGATCACGGTGTTGACCCAGAAGCGCTCGCCGTTCGCGCGGATGCGCCAGCCTTCGTCTTCGATGCGTCCGGTGGCCGACGCCACCGCGAGCTCGTTCTTCGGCTTTTCCGCTTTGATGTCCTCTTCGGGATAAACGATGAGGAAGTTGCGGCCGAGCACCTGATCGATGCTGTAGCCGAAGATGCGCGCCGCGCCCGCGTTCCACGAACGGATCTCGCCGTTCGGGCCGAGCAGAAAGATGGCGTAGTCCTGAACGCTGTCGACGAGGAGGGCGATCTCCTCCGCATCCAGAAGTGCCAGTTGATTTGCCATCGTTAGTCCCCGCCGCCGATCCGCCCAACCACTTCCGCCACGGTCCGCGTCAGATCGACAGGGTCGAGTGGCTTCATAAGATACCGCTGGAACCCGGCCGCGAGAATTCGCACCCGATCTTCCGTCCGCCCGAACGCGGTGACGGCGATCGCCGGCATCTGCTGTTCGTCGATGCGCAATACGTTGCGAATGTCTTCGATCAATGAGAATCCGTCGCGCTCGGGCATGGCGATATCGCTGACGAGCAGGCGAGGACGCGAACGGCGGATCGCACCGAGAGCTTCGTCGGCGGTGCTGACCGCGCGCACCGCCGCGCCGGCTTGTTCCAGTGCAACCGTCAGCAAACGCCGAGCCTGAAGTTCGTCGTCGACCACGACGATGTCGATTCCGCGCAGGTCCGGGAGATCCGAGCGGAACGCGACCGGCTCGTATACAGGCTCCTCGATCTCGTTCGCAGCCGCCGCGATCGGAATCGTCACGGTGAACGTGGCGCCGCGTCCGAGCCCTTCACTGGCGACGGTGACGCGTCCGCCGTGCAGCTCGGTGATCTGTTTCACGATCGCCAGGCCGAGGCCGAGGCCGCCGAAGCGGCGTGTGGTCGTGCTGTCGGCCTGACGGAAACGGTCGAAGATGTACGGCAGGAACTCCGGCGCGATTCCTTCGCCGCTGTCGACGACGCGCACGGTCGCTGCTTTGCCGTCGCGGCCGGTGATGACGCGCACTTCGCCGCCTGCACGCGTGAATTTCACCGCGTTGTTGACGAGGTTCCAGACGACCTGCTGGAGTCGATTCGGATCGCCGTTGACGAAGAGCGTGCCGGAAACGAGATCGGTCGAGACCGAAACGCTCTTCGCGTTCGCGGCCGGACGCACCGCTTCGATCGCGCTCGCGACGATGTCGTTCAGATCGAGCTGCTCGATGGCGAGACGCAGCTTGCCGAGCGTGATTCGCGAGACGTCGAGAATGTCGTCGATGAGCTGCGCCTGCGCGCGTGAGCTCCGTTCGATCGCACCGATCGCTTCTTCGAGCATTCCCTGATCGAGGCCGCCGATGCGCAGCATGCGCGCCCAGCCGAGGATCGACGTCATCGGCGTGCGGAGCTCGTGCGAGAGCGTGGCGAGGAACTCGTCTTTCGCGCGATTCGCGGCCTGCGCTTCCATGTAGAGCCGCGCGTTCTGCACCGCCACGCCGACGCGCGCCGCGATGTCTTCCACGAGCGGCAGATCGCGCTCGCTGAACCGGCGCCCCGATTCCGAGTTCACGAACGAGACGGTGCCGAAGACGGAGCCGCCCGCGCGGATTGGCGCGACGACCCATGATTGCGGCGCGATGAGCTGAATCAGCTCGCGGTGCGCGTCGCTGACGACGAGTCCGTCGAGCAGTTCGGCGGACGTCGATTCGAGCAGCTGCGCTTCGCCGGTTCGCATGACTTCCGCGACGGGACCGCGATCGCCGTCGAAGCGAAAGTCGCGCGTCAGTTCGGCGACCCGTTCCGCTTTGCTGCGATCCGCATTCGCGGCGACGAGCCGGCGATACGTCCCGTTTTCTTCGCACACATCGATGACGCACCAGTCGGCGAGCCGCGGCACTGCGATCTGCGCGAGACGCGTGAGAATCGTTTCCGGATCGAGCGATGACGTCAGCAGCACCGACGCATCGGCGAGGAATGACGTGGATTCATCGGATCGCCGGCGATCGTCGACGTCCGTCGCCGCTCCGATCCATTCGCGCACGCTGCCGTCGTCGTCGCGCAACGCGTAGCCGCGCGCCGAGAACCAGCGATAGCCGCCGTCCGCGGTGCGCACGCGATACTCGCCCGAAAACGGCGCGCCGGTGCGAACGGACTCCTCCCACTTTTCACGAACGCCGTCGCGATCGGCGGGATGCACGGCGTTGATCCAGCCGAAGCCCGTTTGCTGCGCGGCCGTTTGTCCCGTCAGCGCGGTCCACGCCGGAACCGGCAGCGCGAATGAGCCGTCGGGCGCGGCGCTCCAGACGATTTGCGACGTCGCCGTGACGAGCGTGCGATAGCGCTCTTCTTCGCGCCGCACGCGCTCCGCGGACTGCGTGGCGTCGACGATCAGCCGCGCGTTGTCGATCGCGATCGCCGCCTGCGCCGCGACGCCCGCAACGAGCCGCTCGCTTTCTTCCGTGAACTTTCCCGCTTCTTCGTGACCGAAGAACAACCCGCCGATGACGTGGCCGCGTTTCGAGATCACCGGCACCGCGAGATAGCTGACGACCGGCAGATGACCTTTCGGCATGCCGTGGTACGGCGCGTTTTTTCCGTAGCGCGGATCGTTGCGAATGTCGTCGCTGCGAACGATTCCTGCGCCGGCAAACGTCGGCGCGAAGATCGCGGTGTTGCGCGGCATCGGAAACTTCGCGAACGCTTCACGCGGCACGCCGCTGATCGTGTAGAGCATGTACGACTCGCCGCTCTCATCGACGACGTTGTAGAAAAACGCGCCGAACTGCGCGCCGGCGAGCTGCGTCGCGGCGTCGGTGATGAACTGGACGAGCTTCGTGACGTCGAGCTCCGCGGACATCACTTCGCTGACGTCGAGCAGCGTCTGCAGCAGGAGGTTCTGCTCCTGCAGCACTTCCTCGCGATGCGTCAGCTCGCCCTCGGCGCGCTTCAGCTGTTCGATGTCGGTACAGGTGCCGTACCACCGCACGATCGTGCCGTTCGCATCGCGCACCGGAAGCGCGCGGCCGAGGTGCCAGCAGTAGTTGCCGTTCCGGTCGCGGAATCGATATTCGATCTCGTACGGCTGGCCGCTTTGCACCGACGCGTTCCACGTCTGGCGGCAACGCTCGACGTCGTCGGGATGAAGAATCGGCTCCCAACTTTGGTCGCCTTCATTTCCCGGTTCGAAACCGGTGAACTCGTACCATCGCCGGTTGTAGTAATCGACGTGGCCGTCGCCGCGCGCGCCCCAGACGATCTGCGGCATTGCGTCGGCGAGATCGCGGTAACGCTGTTCCGATTCCGCCGCCGCGGCGGCGACGCGCGCCTCGGTCGTGATGTCGTTGACGACGGTGAGCGAGCCGAGGACGGTGCGGTCTTCGGCGAGGAGCTGCGTGCGCTGCGCCTTCACCGGAAAACGCTCGCCGTTGCGACGCTGAAACGTCAGGGCAACGTCGGACTCGATGTTCTCCGGCCAGAACGGATACGGCGGCGACATCGCCCTCAGCTCTTCTTCCGACCAGCCGACCATCTTCGTGAACGCCGGACTGACGTAGGTGATGCGGCCGTTCACGTCGAGCGCAACGATGCCCGCGATGAGCGAGCGTTCGATGGCGTCGCGGAATCGCAGCTGATCGCGCAGTCCGCGCTCCGCGTTCGTGCGAACGGTGATGTCGCGCGAGACGACGATCGTGCCGGTGGCGTGGCCGTCGTCATCGCAAAGAGGGGAGATGACGAAGTCGTACGTGTGCACGCCGTCCGGCATTTCGAAGACGACTTCGCGCCGGACGGATTGGAGGCTCGCCATGACGGCTTCGCGCTCGTCGACGAATTCCTGCTCGCGTTCCGGCGGCAGACCGACTTCTTTCCACGTGCGGCCGATCATGTCGGCGGCTTCGAGCTGCAGCGCGCGCGCGCCGGCGTCGCTGACGAACGTGTAGCGCCCGCCGCGATCGATCACGTAAACGAGATCGGGCGTTGCGCTGCCGAGCGCGCGCAGCACGAGCGTGGAGTCAGCGAAATCTGAAATGGTCGTGTCCGTCACTCGCGGGCCGTCGAATGCAGAAAGTCTGCCCTGCGACCGGCACTAAGCTATCGCCGTGAAAACGCGGGGTGCTTTTCTCGTCCTGATGCTGTGCGCGGCGCCGCTCGTCGCGCAATCCGAGTCGCTCGACGCGATGCTCGCGCGCGTGCAGAAACTGATCGCCGCGAAAGACTTTGCCGCCGCCGAAACGCTCGCGAAACGCGCCGTCGATCGTAATCCGCATTCGCGCGCAGCGCGTTCGACGCTCGCCTGGGTGACGCTCTGGAACGGCCGGTACGACGCGGCGCGCACGCAGTTTCGCGAACTGCTTTCGACGAACGCGAACGACGCGAGCGCGCTCCTCGGGCTCGCCGATGCGGAGTACTGGTCCGGCAATCTGCGCGACGCGCGCCGCGACTTCACCGAAGTGCTGCGTATCGATCCGCACAACGCCGACGCGCGCCGCGTACTTGCGGAGATCCACGTTGCGACGCAGCCGGGTTTCGTCGCCGGCGTCGACGGCATCTCAGACGATCAGCCGTATCGCACCGCCGCCGCCCGCACGACGGTTTACGCGTTCACGAATCCGAACACGAAGTGGCTCGTCTCGGCGATGAGGCAAACGGCGACCGCGAGCAACGTTGTGCGCGGCGCGGACGCAACGTCCCTATCGGCCGGACTCGAGATGCGGCACGTCTCCGCAGCGCTCAAACTGTTCCGCTTCCCCGACGACACGACGAAGCTCCTGCCGCGAATCTCGTTCACGCAGAACGTGAGCTCGACCACGCTCACCGCGACCGCCGAACGTTACGAGTTGCTGCGCGCCGCGCC
>Ga0070701_10000334_pt1 | contig 15555 bp, 12 predicted proteins | sample KBSK5102metaG_FD_65451 | JGI IMG/M metagenome (GOLD analysis project Ga0070701, IMG submission 65451) | Corn, switchgrass and miscanthus rhizosphere microbial communities from Kellogg Biological Station, Michigan, USA - KBS K5-10-2 metaG | ecosystem: Host-associated > Plants > Roots >... | reverse complement strand
ATTTGCCGTCGCTGCCGCCGACTCCGCGGACGTCGCCGCATTGCGCAGACTGTGCAGCGTCGGACCGACGTTCTCGCGCGTCGTCGCCGTGATCTGCTCGACGTCCGCGAGCGAACGATTCAAACGCTGCAGGCTCTGATCGAGCGCCGGATCGTGCACGAGCGAATCCATCCGCATCGCGGTGCTGCGCAGATGACTCGCGATCTCTTCGATCGGCAGATCGCGAATGCGTCCCGCGACGTCGTTCAGCGCCGACAGCGCGCCTTCGATTCCGCTTCCTGACGATGCCGCGGGCACGAGCGGCGGATCGGTCGTCGTCACGAGGCGACCGGTTCCCGGACGCGCAACGACGTCGAGCGTGATGCCGCTCGCGCCGGGCAGCACGAGACTCGTCGCAAGCGACGCGCGCATCCCCTTCTGCACGAGCTTCTGCATCATGTCGTTGACGCGCGCGCGCAACTCTTCGCGCGACGTCGCATTGCTCACGTCGAGCTGCAGCTTGCGCGGATCGATCTCGAACACGACCGGCGTTTCGAGCGATGCCGTCGCCGGCACATAACGCAGCTCAACATCTCGCACGTGACCGACGGCAACGCCGCGCATCTGCACCGACGTGCCGGCGGTGAGTCCCTTCACCGGTCCCGGGAAGAACGTCATGAACGTCATGTGCGGGCCTTCCGCCGACGCGATCGCGATGTTCTCGGAATCGTAAAGATCGAAGTGCGTTCCCGCCGCGACCTCCGCGCCCGCCATCACTTCCGGCGTATAGAACGAGATCGGCGCGGTCAGCAGCGAACCGATCGACGCGCCGCCGAGCGACAGCCCGCCTCCGCCGAGCGACACATTGATTCCGCCGCCGCGATAGAAGCGCGTGCTCTGCCGCACCTGACTCGCAAACCGCTGCACCACGAACGCATGCACCTCGGTGATCCCGCGCTTGTCGTTGTATTCGGCGCCGAGGATGCGGCCGACGCGGACGCCGCGGAATTGCACCGGCGAACCGACTGCAACCGAGCCGAGTCCGTTCGCTTCGAGAATCACGATCTTGCCGGCTTCCGGCGGCGTGAGCACCGGCGCGTACTCCTGGCCGGTGAACTCGCGAATGTTTTCTTCGCTGTTGTTTTCCGCGGGCGCGATGCCGACGTATGTGCCGGACAGCAGGCCGCCGAGGCCGCCGCTTTCGAGGCCGGGCTCGACGATCCAGAAGCGCGTGCCCTTGCGCAGCGCGTGATCCATCGACGCATCCATCGAGATGCGCACGACGACCTGCCGCAGATTTTCATCGATGGTGATCTTCTGCACGGTGCCGACTTTCGCGCCGCGGAATCGCACCGGACTGTATCGATCGAGACCGCGCGCGTCGGCGAAGCGGACGGTGATGTCGCCGCCGCCGAATCCATATCGAACGACGAGCCATCCCGCGAAGAAAATCGCGAGCGCGGGAACGATCCACACCCACGGCGTCCACTTCGCCAGATGCACCTTCGCCTCGGGCGGCACATGCTTCCGCCGCTCGGTCTCGTGCGTGTCGTACTCGCTCATAGTGCCTGCTCTCCGGCGGTCTTCCACATCAGCCGCGGCTCGAAGTAGCGCACCGCGAACGTAATCAGCACGATGATCATGAAGAGCGGCGTCGCGCCGGGGCCGGCGACGATGTCATCGATGCCGCGGAAGTCGACGATCGGCGCGGCGATCGCGGCGATGAACGGGATGATCATCGGCCAGCGCGCGAGGCGATGCAGCACGCGATACGCGCGCGTGCGGCGCACCAGTCCTTCTTTCGACGGAAAGCGCACGCGCGCGAGCAGCCACGCGAGACCGACGAGCTCGATGACGGGGATGAAAACGCCGGCGATGAGAATCACGACGCCGATCTGCCAGTAGCCGCGGTCCGCGAGTAACTGCACGGTGCCGAGGACCGTGTGCTCGAGGACGCCGGTGAGCTGATCGTTGATCATGATCGATGCGGAGTACGCCGGCAGGCAGAGCGGAATCGCCGCGGCGACTGCAGCGAGTGCGGGCGCGAAGCGCGGCATGATCGCGCGATCCAAGCGGCTGCCGCAGCGCGGGCACGGATCGCCCGATCGGCGCTCGAGCACTGCCATCTCACAGCTGTCGCATGACGCGAGGTGACGCTTCTCGCGCGATACGTCATCGGGAAGAATCGCGTTCCAGACTGCTCGCCGATCGATCGTCGCATCGGTGAGAAACGCGAGCGCCGCGACTGCGAGATAGCACCAGGCGCCGGCGCGCATGTCGACGTCGGCGGAGATGTCTGCGCGGCGATACGCCACGGCGCCCGCGATCACGACGACGTCCGTCATGCTCCAGATCCGGAGCTCTTCACTCCATCGAAAAAGCCGGCCGCGCTGCGGGATTTTCCGGTTGAAGCGCAGCGACGCGAGCACCGCGATGTGCAGCGTCGCGCGGATCGCGGGAAAGAGAAAAGCGAAGAAGAGAAAGCCGAACGCGAACGGGAACCAGACTTCGCTGTAGATGACCGGGACGCTCGTGACGAGGCGGCTTTCTTCGAAGACGAGATTGCGGATCGTCGAATCCATCAGCGGCATGAAGACCGCGGGCGGCGTGAGGATGAACATCGCGATCGCGGACGCGAGCGGCAGATCGAACGAGTTGCGCGCGCGATGCGCGAGCACGCGATCGCAGCGCTTGCACTCGGCGGTCGCGCCGCCGGGCAGATCGGGGATCGTCTGCGTCAACCCGCAATCCGCGCAGGTGATCGTCATCGTCGGTGTGACGTCTTCTTCTTCGGCCACCGAATTTGGCGAGCCCTGCAAAACGAGTTCCGGGTCAGCGAACTCCTCTTCGGACGACGTCTCGTTAGCCGCCGCTGAGCGCGGGGAGGATGACGATCTCGGAGTTCTCGCGCACGGCAGTGCTGAAGCCGCCGGAGAATTTGATGCTCTCGCCGTCGACGAAGATGTTGAGGTGCGGGCGGAGCTCGCCGAGCTCGGTCACGACGCGATCGCGAAACGCCGGACACGCCGACCAGAGCAGCGAGAGCGCGTCGGACAGCGAGCTCGCGCTGCCCTCGATGCGCACTTCGCTGCGATTGCCGGCCAGCTCGCGCAGCGGTCCCGAGATCACGAACGTCAGCGCCATCAGGAAACGATCGCCGTCTTCACCGCGACGATCGGCGGCAGTCCGTCGGCGAGCGACGTCCAGCTCTCGCCTTCGTCATTCGACGCGAAGAGTTTTCCGCTGCGCGTGCCGAAATAGACGCCGGCCGGCGCGAGTGAATCGACCGCGAGCGCATCGCGCAGCACGGTTTCGTACGCGTCTTTCTGCGGCAGCCCGTTCGTCATCGCGTCCCAGCTCGCGCCGGCGTCGCGCGTGCGATACACGCGCAGCTTTCCTTCCGGCGTGCAGCGGAACGCATCCGCTTCGAGCGGCACGATCCACGCGGTGTCGGGATCCTGCGGATGAATACCGATCGGAAATCCGAAATCGGATGGAACGCCGTTCGCGACGTCGACCCATTTCTCGCCACGATCGTCGCTGCGATAGAGGCCCCAGTGGTTCTGCAGGAACATTCGCTCCGGGCGCGTTTTCGACTGCGCGACTTTGTGCACGCACTGGCCGAACTCCGGATGTTTGTCGGGGAGAAAGTCGGCGCGCACGCCGTCGTTCGACGGCCGCCACGACGCGCCGCCGTCTTCCGTCACGTACATGCCCGCGGTCGAGACCGCGATGCGAATCCGCTTCGCATCCGCCGGATCGGGCAGGATCGTATGCAGACAAAGTCCGCCGCCGCCCGGCACCCAGCGCTCGCGCTGCGGATGGTTCCAGAGGTTCTCATCGAGTGACCACGTTTCGCCCGCGTCGCGCGACACGAACAACGCCGCCGGCTCGACGCCCGCGTACAGCACGTCGGGCTCGAAATCGCGTCCGGGAATCACCTGCCAGATTTGCGTCAGCGCCGCGCCGGTACCTTCGGGAAACTTCACCGTCGCCGATTCGGGATTCGTCCAGTTGCGGCCGAAGTCATCGCTCGAATGCAGCATCGCGCCCCAGTGCATGCTGTGCGCGCCCGCCCACAATCTGCGCCGTCCCGCGCGGCCGTCGTAGCCGATCGCGTACACCGCGCTGCCTGGAAAATATGGGCCGCCCATCTGCCACTCGCCGCGCTCGCTCGAATGAAAAACGAACGCGCCTTTCATCGTGCCGACGAGCACGAGAACGTCGCCGTTGGCGGGAGTGATGTGCTGTGTGTTTGGCATGCGCGTAGTTTAGTCTGAAGCGAAATGACCAAACAGCGGCTCGAGGCGTTCAGCGACGGCGTGATCGCCATCCTCATTACGATCATGGTGCTCGAGCTGCACGCGCCGGCCGGCGCGGAGCTCGCCGCACTGAAACCGTTCGTCCCCGCCCTCCTCAGCTACGTCCTCTCCTTCATCTACCTCGGCATCTACTGGAGCAACCATCACCACATGCTGCACGCCGCGAATCACGTCAGCGGCGGCGTTTTGTGGGCGAACCTGCATCTGCTGTTCTGGCTGTCGCTCGTGCCGTTCGGAACGCGCTGGGTCGGCGAGCAGCACACCGCGTCGCTGCCGACGGCGCTGTACGGAATCGATCTGCTGATGGCCGCGATTGCGTACACGATCCTGCAGACGACCCTCATCCGCGTCGACGGCAACAAGTCGCTGCTCGCGCGCGCGGTCGCCGGCGATCGCAAAGGGAAATTGTCGATGGCGCTCTACGCGAGCGCGATCGCACTCGCGTTCGTGCGGCCATGGATCGCGCAGCTGATTTACGTGCTCGTCGCGCTGATCTGGTTAGTGCCCGACAGCCGGATTGAGCGACGGCTCGCGGCCATCGAGCGCTGAGCCGCACAACCACTCCCGCGTCAACAGCAGCGCGACGTTCCACAGAATCCAGCCGAGCATCGCCGGCGCGAGATGCAGCGGCGATCCGTAGCCGACGACGACGTGCACCGCGACCGCGCATGCGAACGCAATGTTGCCGCCCCACGCCAGCGCGCGCCACAGCCACGCGCTTCCGGCGCGGAATCCCCACTGAGCGCTGAGCCACACCGTGATGCCGTTCGCGATGAGCATGCCGCCGAGCGTTGCGCGATCGTGTGCGACGAGCGGCACGAGACGCTCGTATGACAGCGCGAACTGCGCGCTGGTCGTGCGCATGAACTCGAGATCGGTCGCGACGAAAACCTGTGTGCAGCCGATGATCGTCATCACTGTTCCCGCGCCCGTCAGACCGACGCCGAGGATGATGAAGAGCAGCTGGCCCCACTGGCCGCGGCGCCACGCATCGGACTCGCGCCATTCCGCGGTCGGCGGCTGAATCGGCGACGGCTGCATCACCATGCAGAGCAGCATGAACTGCGTGAGGATCGCGGTGACGAATGCGTGGAACGGATCGAAGTAGCCGAAGCCGAGGAAGGAGAAGAAGCTGAGGAATCCGACGAGCGCGGAGGCGACGACCGTCACGTGCGCCCAGTGCGAACCGCGGCGGATGCCGCACCATGCGAGCGCGCTGTAGAAGATGCCGATACTCAGCATCGTGCCGGCGAGCGAGACGCGATCGTGCGCCATGAACGGCAGCAGCCGCGGATTGAGCGAGATGAGCTGCGAGCGCGTGAGGCCGCACAGACTTTCGTCGTACGGCAACACGACGCGCGTCGATGCGATCGCCACCGCCATCGCGCCGCCGATGAACATCGCAACGCCCATCAGCAGCGCCCAGAACCACGAGCGTCGCGCGGCGTCGAGCGACAGCGGTTCCGGCTCGGACTCCGCTTTGTGCGACGAGAGCAGCGCTTCGTTGCAGCGCTTGATGAGTCCGGGGCCGGAGCAAACGAGACCGGCGTCGATCGTGACGATGTTCGCCCCGGCGTCGAGGAGCGCGCGCACTTCGTCCGGCGTCGTCGCGCCGGCGGCGATGACGATCGCGTCGTCTGATGTAGCTCGCGTCGCGCGGATTTCGCCAGCATCGCGTCTGATCGACTGCGCGGAAACGACCGGCCGCTCGCCGCGCGCGTCGTCAACATTCGACTCGTCGACAATGAACATCGATGCGCGATCGGTGAGTCGTTCGACGATGCGACGCACTGCCGCTCCGTCCTGTCGTGCGATGCGAACACAAATCGGAATCTTCGAATCGGCGCGCTCGAGATTTCGCGCGACGTCATCCACGCTGACGGTGATCTCTTCATCGCACGAGATCGTTCGCTGCTGCAGATCGACGCGCCACTTCGGACTCATTTCGCGAGCGCGCTCGGCGACCGGTCCGACGACGATCATCCCGACGCCGAATCGCGAGAAGCCGGCGAGCGCGTCGCCCGCCGGATCGATCAGCGAATCGAGTGCGATCGGTCCCGGCAGTTCGAGTTTGCCGGCGCGTGTGCGCAGACGCGGATCGGCGCGCATGTGGCCGAGGAAATCGATCGCGCGCAGACCGAGCGGCACGCGTCCGAGCGTGCGCAGCGTCGAAGTTGCAAGCCGGCGCGAACGCTCCGCGCCGATCGCGAGCATCAGCGGCCGCAGTACGGTGCGATAGCTCCAGTCCGGCACGCTGCAATGCTACGCGGATTCACGTTTTGTCTTCATCCCATCGCGCCGCGGGACAGTGCTGTTTCACCAGCCGCGCCTTGATGCGCATGTAGCAGCCGCACAGCTCGCAGATGCGGCGATCCGTCGCCCACGGCGCGATCGTCTGCAGCGGATCGTCGGGCGGCTCGCGGTAATGCGGACACGCGGCGCACACTTCCAGCCTGCGAAAGTACGTGGACGGCTCGACGAGTCCGAAGCCGGACGCCGCCCACGCGCTGATCGAGCGCGTCAGCTCTGCGATCACGTCGACCGGCGCCTGGCGCACGGCCGCATCTTCATCGTCCGCAATCAGCAACGCGTGCAGCAGCGCCGGCTTTCGCGCCAGCGATTCGAGACGCGCGCGATATGCATCGTCGTGCGCGGCGCGAAGGATCGCCGCCGTTGCGCGACGGCGATCCACCCCTCCGAGCCGCGCCAGTTCATCGGCCGCGGCGTCGAGCGACATCAGTAGCTTCCGCTGCAGCTGCTCGACGAGCTCGGCGCGATGACGACGCCGCTCGCGGTGAGCGTGACCGCGACCGACGTGTCGTCGCTGTCGATCGCGCAGTCCTTCGTCGTGCCGCCCGCGTTCGTGCTGATCGTCCAGCGATCGGTCGACGACGTCTCGGTCTGCCACGAACCGCCCGATGCGGACTGGCCGTTCGCGAGGTTCGTGAACGAACACGCCGTCTGATTCGGACAGCCTTCGGCCATGTGCGAGACGGAGCCGGTGATCGTTTTTCCGGTGTTGTTGGTGACGCTGAACGGCCCGCTGTGCTGTGACATGAGTGCTCTCTCCCATTTCGGTAAACTCGGTGGCTTTATTGCCATCGTGCATGCCGGAAGTGTCACCACTTCGCCGTTCATCTCACTGCCCGGCCGTGATGTCCTCGCTTTTCCTGGCGCTCGAGCACATCGCGAAAGTTGCGGCGCGCGCGAAACAGCACGCGATTGAAGTGCGCGGAGTCGAGGCCGAGGTCCGCGCAGATACGCTCTTTCGCTTCGCCGTCGAAGTAGAAGCGCATCAGCAGCTGTCGATAACGGAGCGGTTTCACCAGAGCGACCGCGCGACGCACGCGCTCGCGCTGCTCCTCGCGAAGAACATGCGTCAGCTGGCCCGGATCGGGATCGGCGACGTCGAGCGCGTGCACTTCATCGACCTCGCGACGCCTTCTCGATTTCCGCCACCGCGCGATGAGCAGAAAACGCGCGGTCTGGCGGAGAAAGTGCGCAAGCGACGCCGGCTCGTCGATGCCGCTGCAACGCAGCCGCTGCAGCGCCGTCGCAAACGTCTCCTGATGGATATCCTCGGCGCACCAGCGATTTTGCTCGAGCGCCTGCAGCATCCGCATGACGTTCGGCCCGTACCGAATGACCAGTTCCGTCTCCGCGGCCGGATCGCCGGATCGGATTCTCGATACGAGCTCGCTCGCCTCTTTCGCCTCGCTGTTTTCCATCGTCGCAAGCCGGGACCTGCGGCGAACGTGTCGATGACGCGCGGCGCCTCACGAGCGTTTTTGCCGGAATGGGACGGCTTGCTCGACAGTCCTGGACCTCTCATGTCCGAGGTGCGTTCGAGCGGTTGGCGATCTCACTTTATTTACTTATCGGCGGCACGCCGCGCCCACCCAACCATCGCTGCGATCGATAGTGAGAATCGCGCAGCAAACGACGGGAGCCAGGAAGTTCTACCGCCTGTCGCGAAGCGCGCGATAACGCGTCTCTGCGAGCGATTTGCGACGTGCGCGAAGCGCTACTTCGAGTGGAGTCGCGCTTTGTCCGCGCGCCGAATCAATCCGCGCAGCGGACCGGCGAGTCGATCCGCCATCAGCGCGTATCCGCGCGCGTTCGGATGGATCGCATCGCTCTTCAGCGACGAGTCGGTGAGGATGCCGCGCAGCACGCGTGACACGAGCAGGCAGCGCTCTTCCTTCGCGACGCGCTCGTACATCGGTTCGTAATTCGCGTTCAGCGACGGAAAGCGAAATGCGAGCAGCACCACCATCGCACCGGCGCCGTGAATCTGTCGCACGATGCGGCGCAGATTCGCCTCCGTCGATTCGATCGGCACGCCGCGCAGATAGTCGTTGCCGCCGAGGCCGACGATGACGATGCGAGGGTCGCGCGCGAGGACGTCGGCATCGAGTCGCGCCAGCGCCGACTCCGTCGTGTCGCCGCTCACGCCCGCGTTCACGATCGGCACGCGCAGCCGCTGCGAGAGCTGCGTTGGGTAGTCCTCGCCCGCTCCCGCTCCATAACCTGCACTCAGCGAATCGCCGAACGCGATGACTGCCGCGCCGCGCGAGTCGAGATTCGCCACACGCGCATACGGCGACGGCCAAAAGAGCCACGTCAGAAGAATGACGGCGACGACGATTCCGCCGATGACCGCACGACGCTTCACTCCGGCATCGTATCGCCTGGCACAAATGTCGTAGCTTGCGCAGTCGTGACGCGAGATCAGGAACCTCATCCATTCGTTCGCGTGCGTGGCGCGCGCGAGCACAACCTCAAAAACGTCAGCGTCGAGATTCCGCGCGATGCGCTCGTCGTCTTCACCGGCGTCTCCGGCTCGGGCAAATCTTCGCTCGCGTTCGGGACGCTGTATGCCGAGGCGCAGCGGCGATATCTCGAATCGGTGTCGCCGTATGCGCGACGTCTTTTCCATCAGATGGCGGTGCCGGAAGTCGACGAGATCGACGGTCTGCCGCCCGCGGTCGCGCTGCAGCAGCAACGCGGCGGCGCGTCGACGCGCTCATCGGTCGGCAGCGTCACCACGCTTTCGAATCTGCTGCGCATGCTCTATTCGCGCGCCGGCGATTACCCGCGCAATCAGGAGTTGCTGTACGCGGAATCGTTCTCGCCGAATACGCCGGAGGGCGCGTGCCCGGAGTGTCACGGCCTCGGTCGCGTGTACACCGTGACCGAGCAATCGATGGTGCCCGATGATTCGCTTACGATTCGCGAGCGCGCCGTCGCGGCGTGGCCGCCCGCGTGGCACGGCCAGAACCTCCGCGACATCCTCGTCACGCTCGGCTACGACGTCGACAAACCGTGGCGCGACCTGCCGCGAAAAGAACGCGACTGGATTCTCTTCACCGACGAGCAGCCGACCGTCCCGGTCTACGCCGGCTACACGCCGGAGGAAACGAAACGCGCGCTGAAGAAGAAAGAAGAGCCGAGCTACATGGGCACGTTCACGAGCGCGCGGCGGCACGTGCTGCACACGTTCGCGAACACGCAAAGTCCGCTGATGAAGAGGCGCGCCGCGCGCTACATGCTCAGCGACGATTGCCCGCTCTGTCACGGCAAACGGCTGCGACGCGAATCGCTTTCGGTGAAGTTCGCGGGCTTCGACATCGCCGACATTTCCGCGCTGCCGCTCGCGCGGCTCGCGGCCGTCGTTCGTCCGTATACCGACGGCACCGCGTCATCGAAAGCGTCGCAAGGTCATCCCGAAAAAGCGATCGTCACCGAGCGCATCGCATGCGATCTCATCGCGCGACTCGACGTCCTCCTCGAGCTCGGCCTCGGCTACCTCTCACTCGAACGCAGCACGCCGACGCTGTCGCCCGGCGAGTTGCAGCGGCTGCGACTCGCGACGCAGGTCCGCTCGAATTTGTTCGGCGTCGTGTACGTGCTCGACGAGCCGTCGGCGGGTTTGCATCCGGCGGATACCGAGGCGTTGCTGGCGGCGCTCGATAAGTTGAAGGCCGCGGGCAACTCGCTGTTCGTCGTCGAGCACGAGCTCGATGTGATTCGTCACGCCGACTGGATCGTCGACGTCGGTCCGGCCGCGGGCGAACAGGGCGGCGAGATTTTGTACAGCGGTCCGCCGGATGGATTGAAGCGCGTGAAGGATTCGCAGACGCGCGCGTATCTGTTCGCCGATGATCCGCCGCCCGCGCGCACGCCGCGCGAACCGCGCGGATGGCTGCGACTGGCGGGCGTGACGCGCAACAATCTGCACGAGCTCGACGTCGCGTTTCCGCTCGGCGTGTTCACGTCGGTCACCGGCGTCTCCGGCTCCGGCAAATCGAGTCTCGTCAGCCAGGTGCTCGTCGAGCTCGTCGCCGAACATCTCGGCCACGAGCTCGAGGCGGACGTCGACGAAAGCGAAGGACTCGAGCGCGTCGTCGAAACGGTCGGCGGCGAGATCGTCGAAGGCAAAGAAGCGATCAGGCGCCTCGTGCGCGTCGATCAGAAACCGATCGGCCGCACGCCGCGCTCGAACCTCGCCACGTACACGGGACTGTTCGATCACGTGCGCAAACTGTTCGCGTCGACGAAAGCGGCGCGCGCGCGGCGATACGACGCCGGCCGCTTTTCGTTCAACGTCGCGAAGGGCCGCTGCGAAACGTGCGAGGGCGAAGGCTTCGTGATGGTCGAGCTGCTGTTTCTGCCGAGCGTGTACGCGCCGTGCCCGACGTGCCGCGGCGCGCGCTACAACGCGAAGACGCTGGAGATCACGTACAACGATAAGAACATCGCCGAGGTGCTCGGGATGACGGTGAATACGGCGTTCAAGTTTTTCGAGGAAGAGCCGCACGTCCGCCGCGCGCTCGAAGTCCTCCGCGAAGTCGGCCTCGGCTACATCCGCCTCGGCCAGCCCGCGACGGAGCTGTCCGGCGGCGAAGCGCAGCGCATCAAGCTCGCGACGGAGCTGCAGCGCATCGGCCGCGGCAACACGCTCTACATCCTCGACGAGCCGACGACCGGACTGCATCCGTCGGATGTCGAGAAACTGATGACGCAGCTCGACGGACTCGTCGACGCCGGCAACACGGTGATCGTCGTCGAGCACGACATGCGCGTGATCGCGGGCAGCGACTGGGTGATCGATATCGGTCCAGGCGCGGGCGAGGAGGGCGGAAGGGTCATTGCCGCGGGGCCGCCGGCGGAAGTGATGCGGTCGAAAGAGAGCCGGACGGCGCGGTTTCTGTCCGCTTACATGCGCGCCGGTTAGGCGGAGCGATTTCTGCCGGCAGGTAGGGAAATACGTCGTGGCGGCACTCCAAGGGAAAGACCCACAAAATCGTCCCCTGGAGCCGTCACATGGAAAAACCGCAAACCGTAGCCATCATCGGCGGCGGCATCGCCGGCCTTTACACCGCGTGGCGTCTGGTCAAATCCGGCAAGCAGTTCACCGTGACCATCTTCGAGTGCGCTGAGCGGCTCGGAGGACGCATCTATTCGCAATACCTCCCGCCGCTCCCCTTTCGTGCCGAATTAGGGGCGATGCGATTCCACCCGCTGACACACCATCTGCTTCGCGCACTGGTCGACGATCTCGACATCCCGACGCGGTCGTTCGACGTCGCCGCACCGGATTTGTATGTCCGCGGACGCATTCTGTCGGCGCAGGAAATTCTGGATGGACAGTGCCATCACTGCCGCGCGGCCGTGCCTTTCCGGTTGCGGCCGGATGAGCGTTCAAAATCGGCGGAGGATCTGATCCGCTTCATTCTGAAGTCGCTGTTCGACGACATCTCTTTCCCGAACATGACCGAAGCGCAGGCGACGCTGATTAAAGAAAAGCTGCATGAAGGGAGATACGGGCCGGATGTCTGGGATGCGCTGCGTCTCTACGGAATGTTCGAAAACATCCCGTTGCGGGAAATCGGATTCTGGAACCTGCTGCAGCATTACCTCAGCAACGAAGCGTACCAATTGCTGCATCACTCGCTCAGCCTCGAATCGGTCATCGGTAACTGGAACGCGGCGGAGGCGATCCCCTGGTTCGTTTCGGATTTCACCGGGTCCGATCTCTGGATGCTGCCTGGCGGAATGTCGCGAATCACTGAGAAGCTGACGGACGAAATCGGTGAATCGCCGCGGACGAATTCGAAAGTCACCTCCGTTTCTGCATTGCAGGACGGTAAGTGGGAAGTCCATTGGAAACAAACCGGAAAGAACTCGCCCGGAACCGAGGCGAAGGAAACATTCGACAATGTCATATTCGCGGTTCCGCGCAGTTCCTATAGTGAAATCGACCTGACCGCCGGCGATTTCAAGGTGCCCGGAATCGACGAAATCGAATCGCACCATCTCTTCAAGATCTTCCTCCTTTACGAGCACCCGTGGTGGACGGGTGGTCCGATGCCGCGCGCCGCGACCGGACGCACCTTCACGGATCTGCCGCTTCGGCAGGTTTACTACTTTCATCCTGACTGGATGAAAGGCTGTGCAACGGTCGCGAAGGAAGATTGGACTGCGCCTTACTCCGCTGCGCTCGGGGAGGCCATGAAGGCGTGGAATAACGATGAGTCAGGCCAACGGCGGCGGTGGAGCCTGGTCATGGCGTCATACAGCGACGAGCATCACGTGAATTTCTGGAAGCCCGTCCGCAGCAGAAAAGGAAAGCAGAACGACGCCATTCATTTCAGGCCGCCGGAAGGGATGTCGATCCACCACTCGCGATTACTGCAGCAAGAGCTCGACGCCGCAATTCCCGATGATGTACGAATCACTACGCGCCTGGTGAGAAAAATTCAACAGCAGTTGGAGGAGATTCACGGCCACACCATCGAGGAGCCGATCGCCGGTATTTATAAAGACTGGGGAGCGGCGGGCGAAAGTTTCGGCGGCGGCTGGCATACGTGGATGATCGGCGCAGACGCGGACAAGTTCCAGACCGCGCCGCGGCCGCCGGGTCTCTATTTCTGCGGCGAGGTGTTCTCGCGCGATCAGGGGTGGATCGAAGGAGCGCTGCGAACGTCCGAGTGCGTGTTGCGCCGTCTTGGCGTCGAACCGACGAAGCGCGCACTGCGATACCTCGATCACGGATTCGATGCGTATGTGGAGTTCCGCGAGGAGCTACGGACGGCCGGGCCGCCACCTGCAAAGTCGGAGAAATGTCCATGACCGAAACCGTTCATGAAGTCCGACAGATTGAAAACAGACACCCTCGCCCGCCGGGCGAAGTGCTGGCCGCCGTGTGGGATTCCTTCCAGGATGCGGCTGCGATGTCGTGGCCGTACATGCTGATCGGAATCCTGTTGGGACTCCTGAGCTCGAGCGCGAGCGGAGCGCTCACGACGGCAGCGTCATATGCAGGCCACGGCAGTTTTCAAAAATCATTGACGTTCTTTTCCGACGTCGTCAAACATGTTGCGGACGGTTTTTTCGTCTCCTCCGTCGCGGTTCTTTTCTATGAATGGGGCTCCCACGCGCGCAGCGCTCTCGAACTGAGCGAAAAGCTGCAGCAACTTCTTGCGTCCGAAGCGGAAGCAGCCATTCACCGTGGAATGCAGACGGTTTTTAGCGACACCCCCGGACTTTGTGAGGAACATGCGGCATTCGTTCGCATCCTCAGTGACATTGCACGCAGCAATGATTTCGCGCGCGGCGCCGATATCGCGTTCCTTACGCTGTTCATTCACCACGCACAGGAGTACGGCGGCCAGCTGCGTACGCTTCGAGCGCATCTCAATGACCCGCGCGCTGATGTTGGACGTCCCTTTCATCTCGATTTCACGAAACTCGACTACGCAGACACGATCCTCACGACCTGGATGACGCTGCTCGGTCCGAATGACAGCTACGACACGATCTCGAATCCGCGAACGTGGTCGGCGCTCAAGACCGGCGGGTTTCAAAAGGCGGGAAGAGCGGCCGTTACGAAGGGTGCTGAAATGCGGCGCATCTTCATCATGGATCGAGCCGACGATCTGTACGACTCTGATGATCTGCGCCGGCTCGTCGCGCATTACCAGTTTGCGGCGAACGCGCAGGAACAGGGCGACGGCTCCTATTTGATCGACATGGCCAACGGCAACGACTTCTTTCCTGTGCTGCGCATCAAGCCGGAGGACCAGCACTACGGCATCTTTCGCTTTCACCCGAAAGAAAAACCCGAAACGTCGGTCGCATTCAAGGTCGTTGGAGCCGAGGTGGAGAACTTCGAGCTCGTGGCCGTGCCGAACGACGGAGCGCTGCGAACCAATTTCGAACAGATCTGGCGGAGCCTGCAGAAATCAGACGATGGCCCGCTTTTCATTGCGAAGGGACAACCGTCACCAACCGGGCCGGGACGATTTCTCGACGCAGTGGTATCGCGCGAGCTGCGACACCTGAGCAAGCTTCATCCGCAGATCCGGCTCGACATCGTATCGACGCTCGCATCCTGGGCGCGGAGATACAAGCTTCCTGAGCTCGTGAAATTGCTCGACGTGCAACCGCCGAATGGCTCAATCTCCGTGCGGCACCTGTTTCTCACGGAAGACGACGTTGACGTGACGAAGTTCGGAGCGCAGCTCACCGACCCTCTCCTCGACCGCTCAAAGGCAGCATACGAAATCAGAGTTCTGAAACGCCCCGCCGCCGAGCGTCTCCAAAGCTGGCTGCACGAGCGGTGGCAATTTGTCGGCAAAGATGCAGTACCGCTTCACAGCCGGCTATTCACACTCGAATGCAAAAACAACCTCTCCGACTTCTTCATCGACGAAATGGAATCGGCAGCGTTCGCGGTGGATTACCGAAACCATTTCGATCGCTTCTGGAATAGTGCCACGATCGTCCCCTGAGCCGTTCGCTCAGGGGAGGTCGTACATCCGGAACTCCCAGTCGGGTCTGAGTTCGGCGACGAGCTCGATTTCAACCGCATAGTTGTTCGGGATCGCCGTTCCCGTGGCACTGCGAGCGTGCCGTCCCGCTTCTCCGAAAATGTCGATCAGCAGCTCGCTGCACGCGTCGATGACCTCGCGTGTTTCGTCGAAGTCCGGCGCGACATTCACCATTCCGAACACCTTCACGATCCGGGCGACGTGATCCAGCGAGCCGACCACACTTCTGATTGCGCGAAGACAGTTCAGCGTGCAGAGCCGCGCCGCGTCGCGCGCCATGATCAGCGACACGGTCGCTCCCACTTTGCCGCGAATCGATCGGTCGCCGTCCTTCGCAACCTGACCTGACGTGAAGACCAGCAGCCCGCTGCGCGTCGCCGATAAATATCGCGTGTCGTCGGAGGAGACGGCCCCAAGAT
>Ga0070701_10000328_pt1 | contig 15637 bp, 17 predicted proteins | sample KBSK5102metaG_FD_65451 | JGI IMG/M metagenome (GOLD analysis project Ga0070701, IMG submission 65451) | Corn, switchgrass and miscanthus rhizosphere microbial communities from Kellogg Biological Station, Michigan, USA - KBS K5-10-2 metaG | ecosystem: Host-associated > Plants > Roots >... | reverse complement strand
TGTTTGTACACCGGGATTCTGTGTCTCCTTGTGCTGCTCGGAGGGTGCTCCATTCTGCCAGGTCATTGGCGATCGGGATGGAATCAGCCCTGGCCCACCGGCACGCCGGTGCCCGACACAGCTGGCTCATGGAAGCTGACCGATCTCGAACAGGAAGACGGCCGGTTTGTCGCACTCGCCATCTCTGGCGGTGGGAGTCGGGCAGCGAACTTCGGCGCCGCCACCATGCTGGAACTCCAACGGCGGGGTTTACTGGAACAAGTGGATCTGATCTCGGGGGTGTCCGGGGGGACACTCCCGGCTGTATATTACGGACTAGGTGATAAGGCAGGGGCATTTACGGAGCCGGCAGTCCGTGAGGCGTTGGGCTATGATTTTCAGAGCAGTTGGATTCGCCGGTGGTTTCTACCTCAGAATATCTTCCGGTATTGGCTGTCCGACTTCACCCGGTCAGACATTATGGTCCAGGTCTTCAACAACAACCTCTTTCACAACGCCACCTTTGCAGACCTTCGGCCGCATCCCAAGATCTTGCTCAATTCGACCGTTCATAACGATCACACCCGGTTTACATTTACGGATGAACGCTTTGCGGCACTCCATTCCACTCTTGCCACATATCACGTCGCCAATGCCGTGAATGCGTCATCCGCGTTTCCCGGCGCCTTTCAAGACGTGACCCTGCAGACGTATGTGGAACCCCCGCAGTACCTCCATCTCTATGACGGCGGTCCCATAGACAATCTTGGCGTCCAGGGCATCGTCGAATTCTTGAATAGGAATATTTTGGGCAGCACACTCGATCGGCTATTTCCCAAAGGATGTCTGATCATCATTATTGATGCCACGCCGGCGAGCGAACATCCTGAGCTCAACGGTTTTGAGTCGAGCCGAAAATCCATCGACTATTTCGTCGACACCAACGCGCTGGACGCGATGGATTCCATGCTGATGGAATCTCGCCGAAGCCTCTTGATGCAAATGGGCATTCCGGTGCAGAAACAAGATCAGGAGACACGGGGTAGGTTGCTGGTGAATGACCCCCATCAATGTGGCTGCGAAGTCCGTCATGTGTCACTCCGGCATCTGCTCTATGCGGGGGAATCGGATGATTCGGAATTAGGCGAGCGCGTGACCCGGATCAAGACCAAGTTCTGGATTGCTAAGGACGAACAAGAGGATCTTTTTCAAGCTGCCAGGATCATCATGAAGCTGTTGGACGACCAGCGCCTGCTCTCGGATTCGTCGTTTAAGGTTCCATGCACCAAGGTCACAACGTCCAAGCCGTAAGATTGACGTCGGGTCCTGTCGCTAACCAGCCACATTCCTCTGCACGTTTCAGCCATCAGTGCGTAGCTTTTTATATTTGGCGAAGCAGATAAGATCGAGGTGATCGTAGTGGTCGGGGAGAATCGTTTCTGCCTTGTAACCGAGGCTCATGAACAGATGTATGTTCCGTGCCGTATTTAGCATGGTACAAGCGTAGAACTTATGACTATCGATTGCGACGCGTTCGACTTCCCGTATTAGAGTTTTTCCTACCCCTTGCATTTGATGCGCGGGGCTTACGGATAACAGACGGATCACGCAGACTCCAGCCACGTTCCAGAACCGCACGGACCCAATCAGCTCGCCATCCGCCTCAGCTACAAAGATGTGCTTCTCCCTGGCATCTTCTTTCAGGCTGTCGAGCGTTTCCGTCGTCCATCCGCTGACTTTGTAGACGGAAGCGTATTCTCCGAAGGCAGCTTGTTGAACTTGGAGCAGAGCTGAGAAGTCAGCTTCGGTGGCGGGGCGGATCCGAATCATGAGCGGCACCTCGTAAAGACGAGGATATCAAAGCCCAGCCCTATCTTCTATCTGTTGGCATATGGTCAACGGGTCTTTAACTGAGGGTAGAGAGCCGGGCGAACTGTTTTCTCATTACGTTGACATTCGTCAGATAGCGGCTTACATCGTGGTCGCCGCACCGCTGGCGGGAAATCAGCCGGAAACTGTTTCGTGCATAAGCCTGGCCCGCCCCTGCGCCACACAAATGAATCACTACAGCCAGGTCTTGTTTCCGCTGAAGCGTGACAAAAGTATTTCTTCGTTGCCCGATTGCGCTCGCGACAGCACGGTCCAGCCGTGCGGCCGTCAACTCAATGGCGTGACTTGGCACAACTCGAGTGTAAAGACTGTTGAACCAGCACGAATTCACATCAGTCCAGGGACCATCAAGGATCACCTTGTGATTGTGAATGCAGTAACGTTTGGCTTCGCGAAATGTCGAGTCGGTGATCTGGTACATCCCGGCTGCGCTTGATGCAGGCCGGTACAGATCCAGAGGATTCCACGTGCGGTTCCAACGCCAGTATGTCCTGGCCACCGGGTTTCCTCCTCCTTCGACCTGAGCGAGCGAGGCGAGCAGATCAGGCGTGATGACCGGCGTTGAATGTTTTCGAAAGAGCGGGCCGTACTGCCGCCAGGTTTCTTGTGGGCTCTTGGCAAGCGAATTGTCCAATGGAAAGAACAACTCGGTCGGCTTCTTGATCGCGTGGTAGAACCAATTCACGGCAAGCGCCATCAATAGGACGAGGACTGTCACGATGGAGAACCGGACTACCGGCGGGGAAGTAGCCAGCGCCTTCTTCATCATCCGGAACTCACGCCACCTCATCCGTGCCAGACGCCGGGCTGCTGCGAACGTGATCCAACGCCTGCGCCTCTTTCGGGGAGCAGCTCTATCCATGCGCCTATATGTCCTTGAAGCCATGACCTGCCATTATAACCGACAAATGACGGAGGGATCAGGGATTGTCCGGAGAGGAGATTGTCGAGCCTCGCAACTGGTTGAATTTCGCGATTTTTTAGTGGGTCAGTTCACAATGAGGCGCTCTCTCTCGACCTGTATCGAGCAAGCTGTACCAGCTCGACCTGATCGTCGGTCTTGGCATCGCAGCGATGAACGCCGATGCCGCGCGGGAAGTCTGGAGCGCAGCATATGAGGAACACAGGCCGGCTAACTCATAGACAGATCTCACACGGATCCGCGACCCTCCATCTCACTGAGTTGACACCCGTTGCTGCAGATCGTAGCCTCTCCGGACTATCTCGCTGCAAGCGACGGAAGATTTGTATGCTTCTATTCACGGTTTCCATGTTTGAGCGCGTGAGTGCGTCGGATCTTGCCGGCTTACGGAAAGCCATTGCGAGATTCTTGATGGTAGGATTCATGATCGTTCTGCAGGCAATTCCCGTTATAGGGAGCAGCGAATTTTCGCCCTCGTCGGTCGAGAAGGGCGTGTTCTTAGTGGCTAGCCCTTCACTGATTGATCCAAACTTCCGCGAGGCTGTTGTGCTTATCGTGGAACATGGGTCTGGTGGAACTCTCGGGCTTATCGTGAATCGCTCGACCAGAATGCCTCTGTCCGAGGCATTACCTGATCTCACTGTGCTCAAGGGGACCACGCACCGGTTGTTTACTGGAGGGCCGGTCGAACCGACCCGCCTTCTCCTGCTGGTCAGATTAAGAGAGCCTCCTACAGGGTTTAGATCGGTCTTTGAGGGGGTTTATGTGGGAGGCAACCTTGGGATCGTGGAACGCATTATTACGCAGGCCAAACCGGCCGAAACCTTCCGGGCATATGCCGGATTTGCGCGGTGGGCTCCCGGGCAGCTGAAATATGAAATGCACGAGGGAGCCTGGGCGGTCTTGCCTCCGGATTCGAGCGGAATCTTTGACAAGGACCCGGCCACAGTCTGGCAGGACTGTATTAGCCGGCTGACGGCACCCCGCGTCATCTCCTACTAGCAGGCTGTTGATAAAGCCCGTCAGCTTCGTTCTCGCATCGTTCAGACCCTCAACGTACCGCAAGGGTACGCCTCGAGCCTTCACTCGCTGCGGCCTTGCTGACGAGCTTTCTGAACAGCCTGCAAGGTTTCTTTCACACTTTCGATCCAACCAAGGGTGACACCTATCTGCATATTTTACTGGGCCGAATATTCCGCCGGGAGACGGTGATCCGTCTGAAGTCGCTCGCACTTTCTTGTCGACGCGGGGCCGGAGACCATTTTTTCTCGACAGGCTGAGGTGTCGGCCTGGTAGGATGCGTCGGCCATGAGCAACACACCCCCTGTCCCCACTCCGCGCCGCGCCGCGGCGCTGTTCATTCTCATTACTGTCCTGCTCGACATGCTGTCCTTCGGCATCGTCATTCCGGTGCTGCCGAAACTCGTTGAAGAGTTTTTCTCCGGTGATACGGCCCAAGCGGCCATGATCTATGGGCTGATGGGCACGGCCTGGGCGGTCATGCAGTTCTTTGGCTCGCCGATTCAAGGTGCCCTGTCCGACCGGTTTGGCCGGCGGCCAATCGTGCTGCTGTCCAACCTCGGACTGGGAATCGACTATATTGTCATGGCGCTGGCGCCGACCGTCAGCTGGCTGTTCCTGGGCCGCGCTATCTCCGGCCTCGCTTCATCCAGCTTCAGCACCGCCGGTGCATATATTGCCGATGTGACACCTCAGGAACAGCGGGCCGCTGCGTTCGGTAAGATCGGCATGGCGTTCGGCCTCGGCTTTATACTCGGTCCTGCCATCGGAGGGTGGCTCGGTTCGATCGATCCGCGGCTCCCGTTTTGGGGCGCGGCGGCGCTCAGCCTGGTGAATGCCTGCTACGGGTTTTTTGTGTTGCCCGAATCCCTGGCGCATGACAAGCGGATGACCTTCTCATGGAAGCGAGCGAATCCGGTCGGCTCGCTGGTGCTGTTGCGCTCCCACCATGAACTCTTCGGCCTCGCAGCCGTCGCGTTCTTCGGCTATCTGGCCCATACGGTGCTGCCGAACGTGTCGGTGCTTTATATGGGCTACCGGTATGGATGGGGCACTGCCACAGTCGGGCTGACACTCGCCGGCGTCGGCGTGGCGGTGATGATTGTCCAGGGTGGATTGATCCGTCCGGTCACGGCCCGATTAGGCTTGCGCACGGCATTGTTGGTGGGGTTGCTCAGTGGAACAATCGGGTTTTCGGTCTATGGCGTGGCGACTGAAGGATGGATCTTTTGGCTGGGCATTCCTGTTATGGCCTTTTGGGGCCTCTCGGGCCCAGCGGCACAGGCACTGATGAGCCGCCGCGTCAGCAGTTCCGAGCAGGGCCAACTCCAGGGAGCCCTTGCGAGCATGAACGGCTTAACCGGCCTGATCGGGCCGGCGCTCTTCACACAAAGCTTTGCGCATTTTATTGGACCGGGCGCCTTGTGGCACCTGCCAGGCGCGCCCTTCTTGTTAGCCTCGCTCATGATGCTCAGTGCCGCAGCCATCGCCTGGTGGGCAACGCACCCAGGACGATCAGCCATCCAGAATCTTGAAGCAGGAGTGGAATGACATCCGTGCCGATCCTTTGGTCCCGGAACAGGCACGATCAGAATGTGAGGGGGTGGTCTGGTCTATCTCTCGTGCTCGCTGCCCGTGCACAGAAGACCAATTAGATTGTCAGATCAAGGGCCGTGCTCGGTCAATGCGCGCAGTGAGGGACCGATCCAGACCACATCTCTAGTGGAGAGATCCAAACAAGGCGGCTTCAACGAGGTTGCCTGCCTGGTCATAGGTGTCAGTTTGCGACAGTCCATATGCTTTGACCGTCACGGTTTCGGCGCCTGCCGGCTGGTTGCGCTGTCGTCGTGTGGGGAGTAGGCTAGGGTTTCTCTATATGTCTGACAGGACTAATTTCGCACAGAAGATGATACGTGACTCTCAAAGAATCCGTGGAATAACCACCGCCGTCCTGTTGATGGCTGGCATAGGCGGTCTGCTCAGCTGTAACAGTCCTTCGAGTAAAGAGGTGGCCTCGATGATCGGCGAGCCGCCAGGCGAGGGGGTGACGAGCTTACTCAGCGGCGTTGAGTACAAAGTCAATGAGACGAAGATCGAGGTCGGGAACCACAAGATCGAGGTCTTCCCCTATCTCGAGCAATGTACGGACACGGAGTCCGACCGTGTATGCGGGGTACGATTTGAGGTCGCAACGGATGGAAAAAAGCAGCCGGCGTTGACCTATGGAGTTGTCGGCACTGGCAAGACCCAGGACGCGGCTTTAAAACGTGCGGTGCAAAGCTGGTGGGCTGAATTTACCGTGCCTTTGATTGTGTCTCTAGCCGGGAAGAACCTGGACTTCACACAATCACCGATCGTGGTCTATCCGGGAACGATGGCGATCAGAGGCACTCCCCCCGGGGGGTGGCTCGATGGCTCGCAGGAGATGCACGGAAGGATCGTGCCGGCGTTGAATCCGGTGGTCCGTGATAAACCCCCGACAAAGGTTATTTCGTTGATGCTCGTGATACGTCCTGATGGAATCAAGGATCTGGGGAGCCGTATTGATGGCACTCCATCGCGAGAAGTTGTGGAAGCCGTATCCACCCTTCCCTGGCCGAAAGCCGACAAGGAGTATGTGTTTTACCAAACATACTTTTTCAGGCATAAGGACGAGTCCTAACAGGGATAATGGCTGCTGATCCAAGGTTGTGTGTGCGTAAAACATGTGCTGTCCCATGATGCCCGCTGACTTGGCGGGGAGAGGAGGGGATGATGGGTGATGCGATTCGTACCGTTCAATATTTCAAGGTGCAGATTGCGGATAAACCAGGGACATTAACCGGCATGCTCGCCCCAATGCGTGAGGCAGGAGTGAATCTGCTGGCCGTGCATGCCTTTCCTCGAAATCGCGGCACGCAGGTGGACGTGGTGCCGGAAGATCCCGTCGCGTTCAAGAACGTGGCGAAGGCGAAAAAGTTGAAAGTGAAGGCCCCGAAAAACTGCTTGCTGGTAGACGGCGCTGATCGTGCCGGAGCGCTGGCCGATCTGACTGTTCAACTCGGCTCAGCGGGGATCAATATGACGGCGGCAACCGGTCTCGCTGCAGGCCAAGGCCGCTTCGGCGTCATCCTGTGGGTCAAGCCGCAGGATCTGAAAAAAGCAGTCAAGGTCCTCAGTTCACGATCTTGACGTAGGCATGGTCTCGGCGTAGGGTTTTGGGAGCACTTCTGAAGAAACGGTATCAGGATATGTATGGCCTACCTTCGATATAATCAGGATTGTGATTGGCATGTGTTTGAGGAGGCCAAACAGGGCGAGGCGGCAAATCGACTTGCCGTGTGGCACAGGGACCATGAGGCGCAAGGCGTGTCCTATACCATGGGCACGATTCAGAAGATGCTGGAGTCGGAGGATTACTCCAGTATTCCTGGGTACCAACCGCGGCATAAGCGCATGCTTAGGAAGGCATTCGTAGCATGGCTTAGCGAGCAATCGAGCGCAGAAATCTAGCAGGCTGTTGACAGAGTCTCTCTTCGCACCCGCCCGACCCGGCGCACCAAGACGCGCCTTTCGGTGGCGAGTCTCTCAGTGATGAAGCTGTTCATCCAATGCCTGCACCGTCAAGGGTGCGTTTCCTTCCGATCGGTTGTTTACTAAAACATAGGCTTGCCGGTTCTCAGCCACAGCCTGTTTCACCAGCGTGACGGTCTCCTTCCGCATGTCCGGTAGCTCGCCGACAATCTTGGTATAGGGCGAGGCCCGCTTCTTGGCCGCTTCATGGGACATGTTCAAGGGAGTGAGCAGCCGCAGCATGGTGAAAGGAGCTGTGAATGTCCCCATGCGCTGGTGTTGATCCAGCAGGGACGGCATGTAGGACCAATGGTTATAGACGTGGGCCACTCCATGCCGGGCCAGTACATCTTGGTAGAGCGGACCGAGCAGACCTGCATTACGGATCTCCACGGCATAACGAAAGTCATTCGGGAGCTGGCTGAAAAATTTATCGAGCCTGCCGGCAAATTCATCGGCGGCCATCCCATGGCGTTGAAACTCGAACAGGAATGGTCCGGTATGTGGTTCGAACTTCGCCTCCCGATAGGGTGCGAGAACAAAATCGTTAAAGAGTGTTGCGTCGAGAAAACGTGGATTGGGCTGCCCGGCCCTGACGCCATAGCGTGGCTGGTTTGCGTAGAAAGGAATCGTAATTTCCTCCCAGACCTTGCAACACATTTCGAAGTCTTCGGGGATCTGGTTCAGGTAACGCCGGAGCTGGTTCGCCGTCGGCGGGCGGTAAAACGTCGCATCATTTCCCACGGTCCTGAATAGTGGCTCATGGTTGTACTGGTACTGGCAATATTCACCCAAACACTCCTGGGCAAATCTGCTCTTGGCATACTGTCGCCGGTATACCTGACCCTGCCAGCCTTCGTAGGTCCAGGTCGAGGTGCCGAAGCGAACGAGTGGTGAAGGCGGCATGGGAGCAAGTGTACGGTTCCCCGACTTCTTCTTCAACCAGGTGGCGGGCCAGTTCACCCCTTGCACCTTCCATCGCACCGCTCCTAGAATGAGCTTCCTTGCGAGGACCCCATGCCCTTCTCGATTCGCTCATTCCAACGATTTCCGGTGTATTGCTCCGCGGCCTACAGTGTCGGCCCTTTTCAAGGACAGGGGACTGTCTGGAATCTTTCCTGTATGGGGTGGCGGCTCTCCGGTGATCTCCCCATGCGACCAGGGGAAACGCTGTCGTTAACGGTCACGCTCCCGAATGAGCAACACATCGAGATTCCCGAAGCGGTGGTGCGATGGTCGAGAGGACAAGAGTTTGCGGTGGAAAATATATCGATCGAGCCTCACACCCAGGCGAGACTGAAGCACTATGTGAAGAGGTTAGTACGGATTCTGCCGGAAGTTCCTCGGCGGGAAACCCGCGATAGCAACCATTCTAGACTATAGTATCAGGGCAGGTGTGGGATGCGGCTTTTTCTCGTCTCGGTTTTCTTGCTTGTGGCTTGGGCGACAGCTGCGGCGGCAGGGTCCTTTGGCGATGGGCTGTCTGCGTATGAGCGTGGTGACTATGCTCAAGCGATGAACCACTGGCAGCCGCTGGCCGCACAGGGGGACGTAGCGGCGCAGTTTAATTTGGGGTTGATGTATCGTCATGGACAGGGTGTCACGCAGGACTTCCAGGAGGCACTGAAATGGTACCGCAAGGCGGCGGAGCAGGGGCATGTGTGGGCACAGTTCAATGTGGGCGTCATGTATCGCCATGGACAGGGCGCACCACAGAACGCTCAGGAAGCTGTGTGGTGGTACCGCAAGGCGGCGGAGCAGGGATCAGCATGGGCGCAGAACAATCTGGGTATGATGTACGAGGTAGGGCAAGGAGTCAGGCAGGATTACCGGGAGGCGCTGAAATGGTACCACAAGGCGGCGGCGCAGGGCGATATGCCGGCGCAGTTCAATCTGGGTGTGTTGTATGACAAGGGACGTGGGATTTCACAAGACATACAGGAAGCGCTGAAGTGGTATCGCATGGCGGCGGAGCAGGGTGAACCATCAGCGCAGTTCAAGTTGAGCGTGGCCTATGACAAGGGACGAGGCGGTCCGCAGGACTACCAGGAGGCGTTGAAGTGGTACCGCAAGGCAGCCGACCAGGGGTATGCAAGGGCGCAGTACAATCTCGGTGTGATGTATCGGCATGGACAAGGCGCCCAGCAAGACTATCAGGAAGCGTTGAAGTGGTACCGCCGGTCCGCAGAGCAGGGACATGCATGGGCGCAAAATAATCTAGGAGTCATGTATGAGATGGGGCAGGGCATCCCTCAGGACGTCGTTCTTGCCCATATGTGGTACAGCATCGGCGCGAAGGCGTCGAGTGGCGATGAGCGAAAGACCTCCCTGGAGAATCGCAACCATGTAGCCGCTCAGATGACCGCCTCACAAATTGGAAAAGCCCATGAGATGGCACGACGCTGCCAGGACACGAAATTCAAGGATTGTGAATAACCGCTCCGGTCGCCTAAGCCCCCATCATTCCCCTCATTGCACGGCTCAGCCCCTTGCACCCTCCTCGCTTCCCCCTTAGAATGGGCCCGCGTACGAGGCCTTGATGCCTTTTGTTATTCGTCCTTTCCGGCGCTTCCCTGTCCAATGCCCCATCAGTTATCACGCCGGCCCTTCTCGAGGGCAAGGCACCCTGTGGAATTTCTCCGTGAACGGGTGGAAACTCTCCGGTGATATGCCGCTGCACGTTGGGCAGCTGTGTTCCTTAACCGTCTCTTTGCCGAACCAACCGAGTTTCATTGTGTCGGCTGCGATCGTGCGTTGGGCTCGGAACGAGGAGTATGGTCTGGAAACCTTGGCGATCGACAAACAGGTGCATAGTCGGTTGGAGCAGGTCATCGAACAGTTGGAACAGGAATCCGGCGAAAGTGTTCCCTGAAGGAGTGACGGTCCACAACCTGTTGCAAATCACTTCGATGGTCCTCCCCCCCCTCGATAGCGTCCTCCCCGGCGCACAATTCCATAACAGCGCGAGCTGTCTTGTCGGTCTGGTGTCAGCTGTGGACCGCAGTGGTTTCGAGTTGCTGGATTGTGCCCTCCAACCGTTCCTGATGGGGTGAGGCAAGGGACCGAAACTCAATGCCGATGCCGTGCTTGCCTGACCAGCGGACAACGGCTCCTTGGATCAGGATCGGAGTCCCTCCTTCATGGACGTAGAGTAGAAGATCCACATGCATTCCCGCGATGGCGCGAAGGGAACTTTCTAGCCGACAGCCTCTGCGCGAGAGATCCAACGCTTTGCTGATCTCATGTAGCCGATTCTGATGGACGAGGGTGCCGGAAAAGGATGCGGCAAATCGAGGATATTGTCGGACTACCATAACTCAACCCTTTTCTGCGGTCCTGCCGCGGGATGACGGACGGGGCTCTCAAGGGTTGCACCATGCAGATGTAATGCCACCAGGATGTGATGTAATGGCAATTTTCCTTTCGTCCATGAGTTTGAGACCTGGAGTTCACGGATTGAGATATCCCTGTCCGTTCATGAGCACGGGTGAAGGTGAGAAGAAACGTTGTGTCAACTTGCGATATAGACTGCAGACCAGACGAGACGGACGTTCCAATTCCTTGTGCCCACATTCAGAATTCGAATCGTTTCGGCAATGTGAAGCCTGAATTTCTTCTCTCATTGCACCCTCCATCACGCCACATCATCCCTGCATGATCATTTCACACGAGGCCGCACTGTAGGTCTGTAGGTTTCTGGACTGAGTTTTTCTACGTATTACCAGTGAACGACTCATTCTCATGAAATCGGGGAGTAAAGATTTTTCGAACAGATAGAGAAAAAACGCGGGAGGGTATGACTTATGCTCACCCGCCGTTCCACAAGGTTTCGCCGCGACGATGACTGGAACTGGTTAGACAGAGATATACAAAGGGAGGCCCCTATGAATTTTCACCAACACATCACGCGATCAAGTTGTATGGCTGTAGCGGTGGCCACGCTTGTTGTCATCGCTGGGTCCTTCTCCGAAGAGGTCTACTCGCAGATCGCCCGAGTGACCGCACAAGATCCCGGCGTCAGAAAAGGCGCGGCCGGCGCAGGCGGGATACTACCAGGCATCGCATCAGGCTCGCTGGACCAGCGGGTCTTTGCCGTCGGACAAGAGGCGTTTGAGGAAGTCGGCTCTGTCCAGGGTACGATCAAGGACACGGAAGCGGGACTCGGGCCCCGCTTCAATCTGGACAGTTGCGCTGGTTGTCATGCCCATCCGGCTGTAGGGGGAAGTAGCCCGTTTGTCAATCCACAGGTGGAGTTGGCCAAGAAGTATGGAGCGAACAATGACATCCCATCGTTCATCAAGAGTGACGGTCCGGTCCGTGAAGCCAGATTTAAGCATAATCCGGACGGGACGGCCGACGGCGGAGTCCATGCCCTCTTTACGATCGCCGGGCGGAGTGATGCACCTGGCTGCTTTCTCCAGCAGCCGGATTTTCGCACCGCCGTCGCTCGCCAGAATGTCGTGTTTCGCATTCCGACCCCTCTGTTCGGCGCCGGCTTAATCGAAGCAATCGACGACGATGCGATTCTTGCCAATATGCAGGCCAACAGTGCCGTAAAACAGTCCCTGGGGATTCGAGGGCGCGCTAACCGGATGAGTGGGCAGCCCAATACCAGTGGGAATGACGGCACGATCACTCGATTTGGCTGGAAGGGCCAGAACAAATCGCTCGAAATCTTTGCAGGCGAAGCCTACAACGTCGAGCAGGGCATTACGAACGATCTGTTCCCGCAAGAGCGGGATGAAGCACGGGCCTGCCACTTTAATCCGACTCCGGAAAGTTCGACGAATTACGCGGCCACCGACCCGCTCGAAGTGCCCAACGATGTCGTGAAGTTCGCTTCGTTCATGCGCTTGCTCGCATCTCCGATGCCTTCGCCCGATACCCCCGGTGGGGCCGCTTCAATCGACAGAGGTCGAAGCCTGTTCACCGACGTTGGCTGCGCGGCGTGCCATACCCCGACGTTGCGCACAGGTAAATCGTCCATAGAGGCGCTGCGGAATAAAGAGGTCAAGCTCTATTCCGATCTGATGGTTCATAACATGGGTCAGGGTCTGGCCGACGATGTCAGCCAGGGTAATGCCGGCGGCGACGAGTTCCGCACGGCGCCCCTTTGGGGTCTTGGACAGCGGATCTTTTTCTTACACGATGGCCGCACAAAAGATCTGCTCGAAGCGATTCAGGCCCACGCCGGGTTTGGTGGCGGGCGGTACGTGCCGTCAGAAGCGAATCAAGTGATTGGGCAGTTCAATCGGCTCAATGAGATCGATAAACAGCATCTATTGAATTTCCTGCGTTCTTTATAACCGGGAGTCGATCTCGCCCTCTGGCCGGGAGTCGAAGGGAGAAGGACCATGATCATGATACAGAGGGGGAGGCTCATCGCTGTGCTTGCGATGCTCTTTCTAGCTCCCACTAGTGTTGTTCTGGCGGATGGGTTTTCCGGTGGAATCGGGGACACGTTTGGTCCCCGGTTTGGGACTGATCCGAATCGTGCCCCGCATGGCCCGGTCGTTCCGCGTCGTCGGCCACGGCCTGTGGCCGACGCGGCAGGCTCGATCCAGCGTTGGAACCAGATCGCAATCGATGCGACCGGGCTCGATCATACCCCCATTAGTCAGCCTCCCGCACCAGGGGATAATCGGACCAAATTTGCCGAGCAACTCGGACCAGGGCGATCGAGTCGGGCGATGGCCATCGTCCATCTCGCCATGTTCGATGCCTTAAATGCAATCGAGGGCGAGTACAAGAGTTACTCCGGGGTCGGTGTCGCCCCGTTCGGCACGTCAATAAAAGCGGCGATCGCTCAGGCTGCTCACGATACACTGGTCGCGCTTTTTTCTGCACAGGCTTCGACTTTCGACGAGGAGCTGGCGGACGATCTGAATGAGATTCCAGACGGACGGTTGAAAGCGAACGGAGTTGCGCTGGGAAAACAAACGGCTGCAGCTATTTTAACTGCGCGGGCCGACGATGGCTCACAGCATTCTGAACCGCAGGTTGGCACCGGACCGGGAAATTTTATCACGAGTAACGATCCGGGAAACTGGCGCCAAGACCCAATCAGTAAGATTCCCCTCGCATTGGGTGCCTATTGGGGAAATGTCAAACCCTTTGTTCTCGAACGGGGCGATCAATTCAGAACCCCGCCGCCGCCCGCACTGGACAGCCGGGAGTATGCGGTTGCCTTTGATGAGGTGAAAGGGCTGGGAGGGGATGGGATCGTGACCCCGACTACGCGAACGCCAGAGCAAACCCAAATCGGAATCTACTGGGCCTATGACGGGACACCGAGCTTGTGCGCACCTCCACGGCTTTACAATCAGATCACCATGCGGATTGCCCAAAAAATGGGTACGGACAGGAATGCCTTGGAACTCGCGCGGCTTCTGGCCCTTGTGAATGTCGCGATGGCGGATGCCGGCATTGCTGTGTGGGAGTCAAAATTCCATTATCAGTTTTGGCGGCCCATCACCGGCATTCGGGAGGCTGATGAGCAGACCGGCCCGACCGGGCGCGGTGACGGCAATCCCGCGACGATCGGAGACACAGTCTATTCGCCGCTCGGGGCGCCGGCCAGCAATCTGATGGGGCCAAATTTTACCCCGCCGTTTCCGGCCTATCCGTCCGGGCATGCCGGCTTCGGGGGCGCGCTCTTCGAGATGCTGCGGAATTTCTATCGAACCGATCGCATCGCGTTTTCCTTCGTCTCGGACGAATTCAACGGTGTGACGCGAGACAACACGGGAAATGTCCGGTCGCTGGTCGAGCGGAGATTCTCCTCGCTGTCGCAGGCGGAGAAGGAAAATGCCCAGAGCCGCATTTATCTGGGTATTCATTGGTCATTCGATGCGACAGAGGGGATCACACAGGGCAACCGCGTGGCCGACTATGTGTTCAAGCATACTCTCCAGCCACGACATATACGAGGTAACGGACGGTAAGGATATAGGCTCAAGCCAGCAGACTGTTGTGGAGCCAGGCTTGCCGTGCGACAAGCCGCATTCCCCCTTCGTCCGCATCGATTCTAAGATCGACTCCCTCATCCTCCTCTCGTTGACAGACTGAAAAGTAGACTGTAGCCTGCTGGATCTTTTCTCGCACCTTTCGGAGGTTCAATGGCAACAGTCTCGGAGATTGCGCCTGATATGTTTCAAATTTCGACCTTCGTGCCGGATTTTAATCTACAGTTCAATCAGTTCCTGGTGCGAGACGACGAACCACTGCTGTTTCATACCGGTCCCTGCGCAATGTTCACAGAGATTCGGGACGCCCTATCGACATTGCTGGATCCGGCGACGGTGAAGTGGATTGGGTTCAGCCATTTTGAAGCGGACGAATGTGGCTCCTTGCGTGAATGGCAACAACTTGCGACGAAGTCCCTGGCTGTGTGCAGTGAGGTCGGCAAGATGGTGAGTGTCGATGATTGCATGGCGGTCAGGCCTGCGATGGGAATGAAGGATGGAGAGATCCTGAAAACCGGCAAGTATCGTTTTCGGTTTCTGCATACCCCGCACGTGCCGCATTGCTGGGAAGCGGGGCTAATGTTCGAAGAGACGCAGAGCACTCTATTGTGTTCCGATCTCTTTCATCAAAACGGAAACGTCGAGCCGGTTACGCATTCGGACGTGCTGGAGCGCTGTCGCCAGGTGCTCGTGGAGTATCAACAGGGGCCTCTGGCTAACTATATGCCCTACACGACGCTCACGGAGCCGACGCTGCATCGGTTGGCCGCGTTACAACCGAAGACCTTGGCAACCATGCATGGATCGGCCTTTGTCGGTGATGGCGCCCGGGCACTTCGCGATCTGTCAACGGTGTTGAAGGAAGTGCTCGGGCCGAAATAGCACTCATCGACCTTCAGCAGACCGATCAACACTTCCATGACAATGCCGCTTCCCGCAGGTATCACACTAAGACCATTCGTCATATAACCCGACTTCTTCAAAACATGAAATCAGGACGGCGTGCTCTTCTCCATGCCTTATGGCGTGAGCATATCCAGTTGCGCGGGAGGTAACTGATCGCTCATGGAATGTGCGGAATAAGAGCGAGACCCGGAAAAAAGCGACTCTCATTGCTTTGCACCAGTGGTCTCTGGATAATGCGCGAAAGATTTTAAGCCACGTCATTTTTCAGCCAAAATTAGGTTTTATGTCTTCCACTTCTTTGGCCCTTCTGATCTTCGGTGTCTGCTACCTGGTCATTCTCACCGAACGGATCCACAAGACGATTGTGGCCCTCTCGGGTGCGGCCTTGATGATCGGGCTCGGC
>Ga0070701_10000327_pt1 | contig 15652 bp, 12 predicted proteins | sample KBSK5102metaG_FD_65451 | JGI IMG/M metagenome (GOLD analysis project Ga0070701, IMG submission 65451) | Corn, switchgrass and miscanthus rhizosphere microbial communities from Kellogg Biological Station, Michigan, USA - KBS K5-10-2 metaG | ecosystem: Host-associated > Plants > Roots >... | reverse complement strand
GACGCTGACGATCACGCGCGCATACGGCGAAGCGGCGCGGCGCGGGCTGATCGAATCGACGGTCGGCCGCGGCACGTTCGTCCGGACGAATGCGGCGCGCGTGGCGAGCAGCGAAGAGCGCCGCGGCATCGATCTCTCGCACAACATCATTCGCGGCGGCGAAGACATCCAGCTCGCGCGCACGCTCGGCAACGATCTGCAGCGCATCGTCGCGAACGCCGATTACCAGTCGCCCGCCGCCGGCTCCGCGCGTCATCGTTCCGCGGGCTCCGCATGGATCGCGCGCAGCGGCGCCGATGTCTCGCCCGATCGCGTGATCGTCACTCCCGGCGCGCAGCCGGCGCTGCTCGCGCTCCTCTCGGCGCTGCTCGAACCTGGCGGCGTGCTGCTGTGCGAGCCGATGACGTATCCCGGCTTCCGCGCGCTCATCGCGATGTTGCGCGCGCGCGTCGAAACGGTGACGCTGGATGAAGAGGGCATCGAACCTAAAACACTCGAGCGGCTCTGCCGTTCGTCCGGCGCGAAACTTCTCTACTGCGTGCCGAACTTTCAGAACCCGACAGGCGCGACGATGAGCGAGCAGCGGCGGCGCGACATCGCCGCGATCGCGCGCAAACACGCGCTGACGATCATCGAAGACGACGTGTACGGATTCCTGATGCCGAAGAGCGCGCCGACGCTGATGTCGCTGCTGCCGGAGCAGACGTGTTACGTCGCGAGCGTGTCGAAGAGCGTCAGTCCGGCGCTGCGACTCGGCTTCGTCACCGCACCGCCGCCGCTTCTTCCGCGCATCGAGTCAGCGCTCGCGGCGAGCGTGACGTTCGCGTCGACGGCGGCCGCGGAGATCTTCACGTCGATCGTCGAATCAGGCGAGGCCGATCGCATCGTGACGCGCAAACGCCAATTGATTCGCGATCATCAAAGACTCGCACGCAGAGTATTCGGCGACGCGATGGCAGGAACGCACGCCTCAAGCCCGCACGCCTGGCTGCAACTGCCGGACGCCTGGAGCGCGCAGGAGCTCGCGCACGAATCGGCGTCGCGCGGATTTCCGGTCGCGCCGGCCAGCGCATTCGCGATCGATAGAAGGAGCGCGCCGAACGCGGTGCGGTTGTCGCTGGGAGTGACGACGGAGACGGCGGACCTGGAGACCGCGCTCAGGACGATTGCGGCGATCGCTGTCGATTCGAGACGATCGGGGCTCGTGGTCTAGAAACGAGTCCTGAGTCCTGAGTGCTGAGTCCTGAGTGCTCGACCCACTGCACGACGCACATCGCGCACGCGGAGCGTTACTCAGGACTCAGTCCTCAGTCCTCAGTCCTCAGCACTGTTAGAAACTACTTCTCCCCCGCCGCCGGAAACACCGGCGTGATGTCGACCGGGATGTCCGTCAGTCTCGCGTTCACGGCGTCGATCTCCGCATTCGTCACGCCGTACTTTGTCAGCAGCGCGTTGGCGCGATTGAAATCGCCCGTCGCTTCGATCGTCAGCAGTTCCGTGGCGAGCGACTTCACGCCTTCGCGGAACTTGTCGAAATCGACGCGGAAGCGGCCGTTCGCGGACGGCACGATGCCGCCCTTCTCGCGCAGCCAGTTCCACTGCATCGCCGTGCCGCGGCCGTGCGCTTCACCGACGCCGAAACGGAGCGAGCGGAACATGATCGCGGCGTACGTCGCGTAAAGCTGCTGCTCGTTGAAGCCGGACAGCAGATTGTTGTTCTGCGCGTACGCGATGTTCCAGAGGCCGAGCACGTCGGCCTTGGTTTCTTCAACGGTTGAATAGAGATTCTTCAGCGGGATGCGCGAATCGACGCGCTCGCCGTTGAGCGTGATGATGCCCGGTCCGAGTCCGTGCGACAGCTCGTGAAAAAGAATCTGATTGAAGAACGCGTCGAAGTTGACGAGGTTCTGCTGCGACTCATCGAGCACGCGCAGCGAGATCGGCTGGCCGCTCTGGCGGTACTTCGCGTTGATGACGTTCTTGAGCAGGACCTTCTTCGAGCCCTTCTTCTCGCGCACGAACTCGTCGTTCGGCAGATTGAACGCCGCCGTCTGCACGCCGCGCCGCGCATCGCCGGCCGTGTAAAGCTCCTGCACGACTTTGATCGGCGACTCACTGCCGCGGTTCGGATTCTTGTACTCCTCCGGCTCCGGCAGATTGCGCTCCATCGCCGGCAGCGCGTGCGCGTACGCGGCGAGCTTCTCCGACTCCGGTTTGTCGACGACGCAGACGAACGACTCGAACGCCGCCTTGTAGTTGAACATCTCGTCTTCGTAAACCTCGTACGGTCCGATGACGACTTCGATCGGACCGTTGAGATCCATCCACGCGAAATCGCTCTCGCGATAGTCATCGGAGAGGAACGCATCGGCGCGCTTGTTGAGGTAGTCCTTCAAACGCGCGTCGCTCGTCAGCGCCGCCGCCTCGCGCAAACGCGCCGCCGCCGGCACGAGGAAGTCGCGATACTCGGTCGAATACGGCACCGTCGCGAGCTTGCCGTCCTGCCGTTTGATGACGGTGAAGAGTCCCTGCAGCGCGTCCTTCTGATCCGGATGCGCGACGACGTAGCTCTCGAACTCTTCCTTCGTCAGATCGGTCGGATAAAAGCCCGCGCCTTCCGGCTTTTTGCCCGCTTCGCCGAACGGCGCGATGAACGGCTCATCGGATTTGAGTCGATCCCAGCGGCCTTTGTTGGCGATGAAGAGATCGTACGCGGCGCGATCGGCGGAAGACATCGACGCCTGCTTCGCCAGCTCCTCGCGCACCGACGGATTCTCGGCCGCGACCTGGCGCCAGTAGAGCTCGTCGATCAGCTTCGATGCTTCGATGAGCTTCGCGACGACGGCGCGCTCTTCATCGTTGAGCAGCGAGCGGTCGTAATCGATCGTCGTGCGCGGCAGCTGCGCGAGGCGCGCGGTGACGTCCGGCGCGATTTCGCGCTTCGCGGCGGTGGTCGTCTGGCAGGCGGTGATGAGAACGGCGGCGAGGAGCGGCAGCGTGCGTTTCATGGCCGGCGATTCTATTGCGGGTTGCGATCATTGCGACTTTCGTAACCGCTCTGTTATCGTCGCCGCCGCGTGATCATCGAGTGCAGCAGCTGTCATTCGCGCTATCAATACGACGAAGATCGCTTCGAGCGGAAGCCGTCGAAGAAGATCAAATGCGCGAAATGCGGGACGGTTTTCGAAATCCACAATCCCGCCTTCGCACCGAAACCGGCCCCGTCATTCGGCGATGCGACGTCGACCCGTCGCGAGGAAACGAAAGCCTCCGCGCCGATGCCGAAGATGGAAGACACGACGACCGAGCGCGCAGTCCCGACCACGGCCGTCGTTGAACCATCGCTCCCCGCCGGCAAACGGATCTCGCTTGCGATCATCGACGGCCCCGACGCCGGCAGCGTCTACCGCATCACCAAACCGCGCGTGACGATCGGCCGCTCCGGCGCCGACCTGACGCTGAACGACAGCGAATGCTCGCGCCAGCACGCAGCCGTCGAAGTCCGCGACACCACCTGCCTCCTCGTCGACCTGAAATCGACGAACGGCACGATGGTGAACGGCGAAAAGATCATCGAGCCCGTCGAGCTCCAGGACAAATCGGAGTTTCTGGTCGGGGCTTCGACGATCATGCTTATCGTGACCGATGAAACATAAGGTGCTGAGTGCTGAGTGCAGAGTGCTGAGTAAAACCGGTGTTCGCCGACTCAGCACTCTGCACTCAGCACTCAGCACCCGATGAACCAACTTGCAACGCTGTACCGCTCAAGACAGTTAATCGCCGCCCTCACCGCGCGCGATCTCAAAGCGCGCTACCGCGGCTCCGTCCTCGGCTTCTTCTGGTCGCTCGCCAATCCGCTGCTGCTGCTCGCCGTGTACACGCTCGTGTTCACGAAGTTCTTTCCCCAGCAGGTCGTAACTCCGTATCCGCTGTTTCTCTTCGCCGGCATTCTGCCGTGGACGTTTTTCTCCGCGGCCACACTTGAATCAACGAACGCCATCACGAGCAACGCCGGGTTAATCAAGAAGGTGATGTTTCCGGCCGAGGCGTTGCCGCTGGTTGTGGTGTTGTCGCATTTGGTGCATTTCGCGCTCGCCATTCCGGTGCTCGTCGCGGCGATCGTCATCTTCGTCCTGCTCGGACAAACCGTGCTGACGCCGATGATCCTCCTCGTGCCGGTGCTCATGCTCGTGCAGACGATTTTCGTCGCCGGCATCGCGATGATGGTGTCCTCCGCGTCCGTGCTCTTCCGCGACCTGCGCGATCTCGTTACGAACCTGATGCAGCTCGGCTTCTTCGTCACGCCGATCATCTATCTCATCGACCGCATCGAATCGCGGCCGCTGCGCGCGCTGCTGCGCATGAATCCGATGACGCCGTTCGTGATCGCGTATCAGGACGTGCTTTTCTTCGGACGCTTTCCGAGTTTCTCCGACACCTTCCTCATGCTCGCCTACGCATTCGCGTCGATCGCGCTCGGCATCACGGTCTTCGACCGGCTGCGCGACACGCTCGCGGAGGCGATCTGATGGCAGGCGCACCCGAGTTCGCGATTCATCTCGATCAGGTTTCGAAGGCGTATCGATTGTGGGGACGCCGCTCGCAGTTCGCGACGCTGAAAAGCGCGCTGCTGAAACGCGACATGAAGCTCGCGCCGGAAGCGTCCGTCGCAGCGCTGAGCGACGTGTCGTTCGCGGTGCATCGCGGCGAAGCATTCGGCATCGTCGGCCGCAACGGCTCGGGCAAATCCACGCTGCTGAAACTGATCTCCGGGATCCTCAAACCGACCAGCGGCGCGATCGCCGTGAACGGCCGCATCGCCGCGCTGATCGAACTCGGCGCGGGCTTTCATCCCGAGATCACCGGCCGCGAAAACATCTACATCAACGGCATCATGCTCGGCCTCACGCGCCGCGACATCGAAAGCCGTTTCGACAAGATCGTCGACTTCTCCGGCATCCGCGATTTCATCGATCAACCGGTCAAAACCTACTCCTCCGGCATGTACGTCCGCCTCGGCTTCGCCGTCGCCGTGCATGTCGATCCTGACATTCTGCTGATCGATGAAGTGCTCTCCGTCGGCGACGAAGAGTTCTCGCAGAAGTGCATCGCGAAGATTCAGGAGATGAAGTATCGCGGCGTGACGCTCGTCTTCGTCACGCACCAGCTCGGACAGGTTCGCGATCTCTGCGATCGCGCGCTCTGGCTCGATCACGGAAAGGTCGCAGCCGTGGGCGATCCGGTGCGCGTCGTCGATGAATACCTGCAGGTCGTCGCCGGTCACGCGCCGCAACCTGCGATCGCCGTGACGACGGAAACCCAGGCCGCCGAAGAACCCGCCGAAACAAAAAAGGATCCGCTCGAAGAAGAAAGATGGGGATCGGGCGAAGTGCTGCTGACGCGCGTCTCGCTCACCGACGACGAAGGCCGCGACCTCGTCGCCCTCGGCGCCGGCACACCGGTCACCATCGCGATCGACGTCGAAGTGCGCACACCGCAGGAAGACTTCGTATTCGGCATCGGCATCTACCACGCCGACGGCTCGTGCGTGTACGGCACGAACACGGACATCGAAGGCCTGCTCGCGCAGAAACTCGCATCGAACGGCCGCGTGAAGTTCGTGATGCCGTCGCTCGATCTGATCGCCGGCGCATACCGCATCGACGCCGCGGTCCACACCCGCAACGGACGCGCATTCGATTACAGAAGAGGAGTAATCAGATTCGTAGTCGGCTCACGCCTGCACGACATCGGCGTCTATCGCCCGCCGCACAGCTGGAAATTCGAAGGCGGCATCGCCTTCCGCGAAGTCGACACGCTCAAGCGCGACGTGCCGGCGGAGATGGCGACGTGGATTCGGGAGTCGGAGGAGAAGTAGCTTTCCACGGAAGCTCCCACCTTCCCTCCCCCTCATCGAGCTTCGGCAGCGGCACCGGTTTCCCGAGTTTGCGCAGCTGCGTGAGCTCCCACAACTTCGCGTACTTCCAGAACGTGTAATACACGTGCATGCCGACGGAGATCAGTCCGCGCGTGCCGTCGAGGAAGCCGCCGTTGATGATGAAGTCGCGAAAGAACTTGCCGATCGGGTGGCCGAGAATCCCGCCGAGTGAGGTCTGCTTCCCGTCGATGTACATCTGCGCGGCGCCCCAGTTCGCGTAGCGCGTCATCTTCGCAATCATGTGGTCGAACGAGCGGATGTAGTAGTGATCCATTTTGTGCGTCAACGCGCCGGTGGCGCCGTCGACGACGAGATCCGCGTGCACGCGTTTGTTCGGATAGCGCGCGTGGCCGCGATGAAACAGTCGCGTAACGCGATCACGCTGCAGTCCGCTGTAGCGCACCGGCTTCCCGAGCATGAAGTTCAGCCGCCCGACCGAATACGCCCACTTATCGAGCGGACCTTCGAGCGTGCGCAGCAGCTCATCGCGCAGCTTCGGCGTCACGCGCTCGTCAGCGTCGATGACGAAGATCCAGTCATACCGCGCCCGATCGATCGCATAGTTCTTCGTCGACGCAGCGCCAAGGTATTCGCGCTGCTCGACGCGGACGCGCGGAAAGTGTTCACGCACGTGCTCGAGAGTGCCGTCGGTCGAGAACGTGTCGATGAGATAAATCTCGTCCGCCCACTCGATCGACCGCAGACAGTCGTCGATGTTCTCGATTTCGTTGAGCGTGTGGAGGATGGCCGTGACCGGCACGCGAGGCATGCGCCCGGGATTATAGAAGTGCTGAGTGCTGAGTGCTGAGTGCTGAGAAAAAGGCGGCCGGTGCGGAGCGACTCAGCACTCAGCACTCTGCACTCAGCACTCAGCACCGGTTTCACAACGTGTAATTCTTCTCCAGCAGCACCCGCGCCCGCCGATCCCTTAAATTCTTGATCTGCGATTCGATGTCGCGCTCGAACGGGATCTTGCGATGGCTCGCGTACACGGGCGCGTCGACCGTGATCTTCTTCAGCTCTTCACCAAACGTATTCGGCGAGAGGTGTGCGGTCTCATCGGCGAGCGACTGCTGATCGTTCGGAAACGATGCTTCCGTCACGACCGCGGCCACGTTCGTACATTTGTTCGTGCGCTTCCAGATCTCGCTCGTCGGTCCGGTGTCGCCGGTGAAGGTGATCGTCTGTCCGTTCATCTCGACAATCACGCCGGCCGCGGGAATCTGATGATCGACGGCCACCGCGGTGATGCCGATCTCGTTGAACATCACCTTCTTGCCCGGCGTGAGTGCGCGATATTGCACAGCCGGCTTCTTCGTCAGCGGCGAAATGAGACAGGAGAAATCCGGCCAGACGATTCCGTTGAAGACGTTCTGAACGAGCAGGTCCATTACTTCGCGCGCCGCGAAAATCGTCAGCGGGCCGCTGCTCTGGCTGAATCGGTTGTGGATGAGATGCGGCAGATCGCGAATGTGATCCGCATGCGGGTGCGTGATGAAGACGCCCTGAATCCGTCCCTGCTGCGCGAACGAGAGCTTGGAAGTCAGCGTTCCGGCGTCCACGGCGAACCAGTCGTCGAGCAGGTAACCGGTCAGGTTGTGTTCCGCATCTGACGCCCCGTAGGCGCCGAGCACCTTAAGCCGCATTCCCGTCCTTCACGCTGCCACTGACTTGGGAGACTGGCTACTATTCTTGCAGTGCAAAGAGTTAATGTCCAGCAGCGCGATGATTGTTCATAAGTTGACCACCCGCGCGCTGGAGCCGTTTCACCCCACCGTTCGCGACTGGTTCACGAACGCATTTTCATCGGCGACCAAAGCGCAGCAACTCGGCTGGCCCGCCATCGCCGCCGGCGACTGGACACTCATCACCGCACCGACCGGCAGCGGCAAAACGCTCACCGCTTTTCTCTGGGCACTCGACCGGCTGATGTTCGCGCCGCTCCCTGAAAAAACAAAACGCTGCCGCGTCGTGTACATCTCGCCGCTCAAAGCGCTCGCCGTCGACGTCGAACGAAATCTGCGCGCGCCGCTCGCCGGAATCGCGAACCTCGCACAGGAGCGCGGCGAAGAATTCGTGATGCCGTCGATCGCCACACGCACCGGCGACACGCCGGCCGCGGAACGCAATCGCTTTCTGCGCGAGCCCGCCGACATCCTCATCACCACTCCCGAATCGATCTACCTGATGCTGACGTCGAACGCGCGCGAAATGCTGCGCAGCGTCGAGACGATCATCATCGATGAGATCCACGCGCTCGTCCCGAACAAGCGCGGCGCGCATCTCGCCGTTTCACTCGAGCGCCTGACGCGAATCTGCGAGCGGCCGCCGCAGCGCATCGGTCTCTCCGCCACCCAGCGTCCCCTCGAAGAAGTCGCCCGCTACCTCGGCGGCCAGCATCCCGTCACGATCGTCGACACGGGCGAAAAGAAACAGCTCTCGCTTCACGTCGAAGTGCCCGTCGAAGACATGGCGAAACTCGGCGAGCTCGGCGACGTGCCGAGCGGTCCGGCCGCAGCCGGCGAGTCGCGCAGCTCGATCTGGCCGGCCATTCATCCGCGCCTGCTCGAGCTGATTCGCGCACATCGCTCGACGCTGATCTTCGTCAACTCGCGCCGCCTCGCCGAACGTCTCGCGAATTCACTGAACGAGCTCGCCGGCGAAACGCTCGTCAATGCGCATCACGGCTCGATCGCACGGGCCCAACGCATCGAGATCGAAGACAACCTGAAATCCGGACGGCTCCCCGCGCTCGTCGCGACGTCATCGCTCGAGCTCGGAATCGACATGGGCGCGATCGATCTCGTCATTCAGATCGAAGCGCCGCCGTCGATCGCCAGCGGAATGCAGCGCATCGGTCGCGCGAGTCATCAGGTCGGCGCCGTCAGCGAAGGAATCGTCTTCCCGAAATATCGCGGCGATCTGATCGCATGCGCGGCCGTCACAGACGCGATGCATCGCGGCGTCATCGAGCCGACGCGCTATCCGCGCAATCCGCTCGACATCGTCGCGCAGCAGATCGTCGCGATGATCGCCGTCGAAGACTGGAGCGTCGACGATCTCTACGAAACGATCCGCGCCGCCGCGCCGTTCGCGGAGCTTTCGCGCGCGATGTTCGAGGGCGTGCTCGACATGCTCTCCGGCCTCTATCCGTCGGACGAATTCGCCGAGCTGCGGCCGCGCGTCACCTGGGATCGCGTCACGAACGTGCTCACCGCGCGGCCCGGCTCGAAGCGCGTCGCCATCACGAGCGGCGGCACGATTCCCGATCGCGGTCTCTTCGGAGTTTTCCTCGCCGGCGGCGAGACGACGTCGAGCGCGCGCGTCGGCGAGCTCGATGAAGAGATGGTCTTCGAATGCCGCGTCGGCGAGACGTTCCTGCTCGGCGCCTCGACGTGGCGCATCGAAGAGATCACGCACGATCGCGTCGTCGTCTCCCCCGCACCGGGACAGCCGGGAAAGATCCCGTTCTGGAAAGCGGAATCGGGCGAGCGCACCGTGCCGTTCGGCCGCGAGATCGGCCGGCTCGTGCGCGAGCTGCGCGAAGCGCCGCGCAAAGAAGCGGTCAACACGTTGACCAGTAAGCACGATCTCGATCGGCTCGCCGCCGAGAACCTGTTGCAGTATCTCGACGATCAGGCGGAAGCAACCGGCGCGGTGCCGGACGATCGCACGATCGTCATCGAACGCGTCGTCGACGAGCTCGGCGACTGGCGCGTCTGCGTGCTCACACCGTTCGGCGGACGGATTCACGCGCCGTGGGCAATGGCGGTCACAGCGCGCGTTCGCGCGGAGCTGGCGATCGACGTCGAGACGATGTGGAGCGACGACGGCTTCATCATCCGCTTCCCGGAAACCGACGCACCGCCACCGTCGGAGCTCGTCATTCCCGATCCCGACGAAGTCGAAGCGATGGTCATTCGCCAGCTCGGCGCGAGCTCGCTTTTCGCGGCGAAGTTTCGCGAAGCGTCGGCGCGAGCGCTGCTGCTGCCGCGCATGCGCGTCGATCGCCGCACGCCGCTCTGGCAACAACGCAAACGCGCGTACGACCTGCTGCAGGTCGCGTCGCGCTTCGGCTCGTTCCCGATCCTGCTCGAGGCATATCGCGAATGTCTGCGCGACATCTTCGACGTTCCCTCGCTCATCGAAACGCTGAAGCTCGTGCGCGAGCGTTCGATTCGCGTCGTCATCGCCGACACGCGCAAACCGTCGCCGTTCGCGGCGTCGCTGCTGTTCCGCTACGTCGCGAATTTCATCTACGACGGTGATGCGCCACTCGCGGAACGCCGCGCGCAAGCCCTCTCCATCGACCAATCCCAGCTTCGCTCGCTGCTCGGCGAACCGGAGCTGCGCGAGTTGCTCGATCCCGCCGCCATCGAACAGACCGAGATCGAGCTCCAGCATCTCGACGAGCGCCACAAAGCGAAATCGATCGACGCGATTCACGACCTGCTGCTGCGCATCGGCGATCTCTCGGCGGACGAGATCGCGGCGCGCTCGCTCGTCGATGCTCGTGATGCGATTCGCGAGCTCGCCGCGCAGCGGCGCATCGTCGAGATCGTCGTCGCGCGCGAAAAGCGTTTCATCGCCGTCGAAGACGCGAGCCGCTATCGCGACGCGCTCGGCATTCCGCTGCCGCCCGGCATGCCCGAGCGTTTGCTGCAGCCGGTCGCGGATCCGGTCGGCGATCTCGTGCTCCGTTACGCGCGCACGCACGGTCCGTTCACTCCCGCCGAGCTGGCGAAACGTTACGGCTTCGGCGTCGCCATCGTTGCGAGCACGCTCGAGAAATTCGTCGAGCGCGGCCGGCTCATCGAAGGCGAATTTCGTCCCGGCGGCACGCAGCGCGAGTGGTGCGACAACGACGTGCTGCGCGCGATTCGCCGCCGCTCACTCGCGAAGCTGCGCCAGGAAATCGAGCCCGTCGAGCAGCCAGCGCTCGGACGCGTCATCGCATCGTGGCAAGGCGTGACGCGACGACGCCGCGGACTCGACGGCATCCTCGAAACGCTCGAATCGATTCAGGGCTATCCGCTCGCCGCGTCGATCTTCGAAAACGAAATTCTCGCGGCGCGCATCGACGACTACAAACCGTCAGACCTCGACACGCTCAGCGCCGCCGGCGAGATTGTCTGGGTCGGCGTCGAGCCGCTCGGCGGACGCGATGGCCGCATCGCGCTTTACCTCACCGATCACCTCCCGATTCTTCACACGTCCGCGCCCGCGGAATTGAGCGAGCTCGAACAGCGCATCGTCGATCATCTTCGCGCGCACGGCGCGTCGTTCTACGCGCAGATTCAAACAGCGATCGGCGGCTTTCCCGCGTCGGTGATCGACGCGATGTGGGACCTCGTCTGGAAAGGCGTCGTCACGAACGACACGTTCCACGCGCTGCGCGCATTCACGCGACCGAAAGCGGCGCCGCGCGTCAGCGGATATCGCTCGCGCCGCGTGGCGCCGGCGTCGACGCAGGGACGCTGGTCGCTGATTCCCGATGTCGCCGTGAATCCAACGCAGCACGCGACCGCGTTGTCGCATCAACTGCTCGCGCGATACGGCGTCGTCATTCGCGAAGCCGCCGCCGCGGAATCGCTCGCCGGCGGATTCAGCGCCGTCTATCCCGTGCTGAAAGCGATGGAAGAAGCAGGTCGCGTGCGGCGCGGCTACTTCGTCGCCGGACTCGGCGCGACGCAATTCGCGAGCGCGGGCGCGCTCGACCTGCTGCGCGCGTATCGCGATGATCCGGACGAGCCGGAGACGACGCTGCTCGCCGCAACCGATCCCGCGAATCCGTACGGCGCGCTGCTGAAATGGCCGGCCGCGGGACTCACGCGCAGCGTCGGGGCGAGCGTCATCATCGTCAACGGCGCGCTCGCCGCATACGTCGCGCGCGGCGAGAAACAGCTGACGACGTTTCTCCCCGACGACGAGCCGCGCCGCTCGATGTTCGCGAAAGAAATCGCGCGCAAGCTCGCGTCGCTCGTCGGCGAAGGCAAGCGTCGCGCGATGCTCATCACCGAAGTGAACGACGAGCCGGTCGCGAAGAGCGCCGTCGCGCCGCTGCTTGCCGAGGCGGGGTTCGTGCCGACGGCGCTGGGATATCAGATGCGAGTGAGGAAGTGACGATGAACGAAGAAGTGAGCGCGACGTTCGCGCGTTTCGCGAGCGCGTGGGATGCGCACGACGTCGAAGCGATGGCCGATTGCTGGATCGACGACGGCAATGCGATCGATCTCTGGGGCAAGCTCGCCATCGGCCGCACAGGCGTCGTCGACCTCCTCCGCACCGAACACGCCGGCCCGATGCGCGACAGCCGTTATCGCGTGCTCTCGCTCAACGTGCGCGAGCTGTCGCCGGAGTCGGTCGTCGCCGAATGCGAAGCCGTCATCGACGACGCGCGCGCGCCGAACGACAAGCTGTATCAGTTGAAGCATCGCCTCGACGCAGTGCTCGTGAAGCGCGACGGCGAGTGGCGATTCATGTCCATCCATCCGAGCTTCTGATGCCCGAGGGCGACACGATTTTTCGCGCCGCGAGGGCGCTGCATCGTGCGCTCGCGGGAAAGCGCGTCGCGAAATTCGAGACCGCGTTCGCGCGGCTCGCGCGCGTCGACGATCAGTCGCCGATCGCAGGACGAACCATCGAGCGCGTGCGTGCCGCCGGCAAGCACCTCATCATCGATTTCTCCGGCGACCTGTCGCTGCGCACGCACATGCGGATGAACGGCAGCTGGCACATTTACAAAACCGGCGAGCGGTGGCAGCGGCCGCGTGGGGACATGCGCATCGTCGTCGCGACCGACGATTACGTCGCCGTCGGATTCAACGTCCCGATCGCCGAGCTGACCACGACGGAATCGCTCGACCTCGAGCTCGGCCCCGACCTTTTAGGCGCGGACTTTGACGCCGAAGAAGCGACACGACGAATTCGCGCGCACGGCGACGACGAGATTGCGGACGTGCTGCTCAATCAGAGAGTCGTCGCCGGCATCGGCAACGTGTTCAAGTCCGAGGTGTTGTTCCTCGCGAAAGTGAGCCCGTTCCGCCGCGTCACGGACGTCAGTGACGAAGAGCTCGCAAAAATCCTGATGCTCAGCCGGAGACTCATGCAGCGCAATGTGCAGCCCGGCACGCGCGAGCGGCGCACGACCGATCGTGCCCACCTCGGCGAAGCGCTGTGGGTTTACAGCCGCGGAGGCGAGCCCTGCCGCAAATGCGGAACGCGAATCGAATACCGGAAGCAGGGACCGGACGTGCGCGGCACGTACTGGTGCCCGAAATGCCAGGCGGTGTAAGGGCGTGCGGCGCTGTGTCATCCTGCCGCGGTGTCGGACTTCGGCATCGTCCTTTTCACGCTGCAGGTCGCGGCGATCAGCACGATCGTCATCGCGCCGTTTGCGCTTGCGCTCGCGGCCTGGTCGTGGCGCGCGTCCGGCGTGACGCGCACGATCGTTGACGCCGCGGGGACGCTGCCGCTCGTGATGCCGCCGACGGCTGTCGGCTTCGTGTTGCTCGAGCTGCTTTCGCGACAGCATGCGATCGGACGCGCGCTCGACTCGCTGGGCGTCGACATTCTCTTCACGCCGGCGGCGGTCGTGATCGCGTGCGCGGTCATGTCGTTTCCATTGATGTTCAACGCGTTCCGCGTCGCGATCGACGATTCGAACGCGCGCTACTTCGACATCGCGCGGACGCTCGGCGCATCGCGCAGCGCCGCGTTCGCACGCGTGACGCTGCCGCTGGCGTGGCGCGGACTCGCGGCGGGATTCATCCTCGCGTGGTGCCGCGCGATCGGCGAGTTCGGCGCGACGATCCTCATCGCCGGCAACATCCCGGGTCGCACGCAAACGCTCGCGCTGGCGATCTTCGACCGCGTGCAATCCGGACAAAGTGCGAACGCGCTGCTCGCGTACGTCGTCGTTATTGCATTCACCGCGGTCATCGCGAGCGAGCTGCTTTCGCGCGCGCAGCGGAGACGGCTGGCGCGGTGATCGACCTCGACGTTCAACTCCCGCTGCCGCGATTCACGCTCGCCGTTCGCGCGGCGCTCGGCGAAAACGTGACGGCGATCGTCGGCCGTTCGGGCGCGGGCAAAACATCGCTGCTCGAGTCGATCGCAGGTTTGCGCGCTGCGACCGGACGCATCGTCATCGACGGAGTCGACGTCGCCGCGTTGCCACCCGAAAAACGGCGCATCGGTTACGTGCCGCAGGACGCTGCGCTCTTCCCGCACCTCGACGTGCGCGGCAACATTCGTTTCGCGTCACACGACGAAACGCGCTTCACGTCGCTCGTCGAAACGCTCGAGCTCGCGCCGCTCCTCGATCGCGCATCGACGACGCTTTCCGGCGGCGAACGGCAACGCGTCGCACTCGCACGTGCGCTGATGACACAACCGCGATTGCTCCTGCTCGATGAGCCGCTCGCATCAGTCGATCAGCCGCTGCGCGATCGCATCCTGCTCTTCCTCCGCCGCATCCGGACGCTCGGAGTTCCGATGCTTTACGTCACGCACCAGCCATTCGAAGCGCTCGCACTCGCCACGTCGTGCCTAATGCTCGATGAAGGTCGCGTCGTCGCGCACGGCGCTCCGCGCGACGTGCTCTACGACTTCGCGACCGACGTCGACAACGTGTTCGAAGTCGCCGATCCGCGACACGAACCGGAGCGCGGCATCACACGCGTCACCACCGAGCGCGGACTCGAGCTCGCACTCGCGCACGATGAAGTTGCGAGCGCTTCTTTTCCGCTCGTCGTGCGCATCAGCGGAGAAGAGATCGTCGTTTTCGGCGAATGTCCGGCGTCGATCTCATCGCGCAATGTCATTGAAGGCGTAATCGCAAACCGGCGCGAGCGCGAAGGCTCTGTCGATTTGACAGTGACGACGCCCGAAATCATTCATGTACGCGTCACGCGCGGCGCGGCCGACGAGCTCCAATTGACGGACGGCCGCCGCGTCTGGCTGGCGATGCGAAGCCGTTCGTTTCGGATCGTCGGGTAAAATCCCGCGCCATGCTGCCAATCAAAGGAATGACCCCGCAGGAGATCCGCGTCCTTCAGGAGTTCCGCCGGCTGACGACCGACACGCTTTCCATTGAAGCCATCAAAAAGATCAAGCATCCGGTGGGCGGCGGCGAGGCGCCCGCGTTCGGTCTGCTCGACAAAGGCTTCCTCTCGGCCGACGGCGCGCGGGAGAACTTCACGCTGACTGAGAAGGCGAAGGAGTTCCTCTCTTATGACCCGAAGCCGCTCTATGAAAAGGGCGGGGCCGACGCCGAGGCGTGATTGCACACCTTTTGTTGCACCGCGTAAGTCTCGCTGCTGGTTGAATTTAGATCGTCAAGACGTTGACGAACTTCGTAACCGCCATTGACTCAGTCACTTAAGAGCTTTACCATGCAAACCCGAGGACTGAGATGAAGCATGGCGACAAAGCAAAAGCAGCCAAAGCCAAAGCCTCGGGCAGCAAAAAAGGCAGCTCCGGCAAAACCGTCGCGGCCAAAAGCAGCACCGAAAAAGCCGGCAAAGGCAGCAGCGCCAAAGCCGGTGAAAAAGCCGCAGCCGGCGGCAAAAAAGGCGGCACCGCCGCCGAAAAAGTCGCCAGCGCCGGCAGCAAGTCCTCGGGCAACGGCAAAAGCAAAAGCAGCCGAGCCGCAGCCGAAGAAAACGGCGGCTTCACCAACCCCGTCATCGGCGCCGCCTTCAAGCGCGCCGT
>Ga0070701_10000325_pt1 | contig 15683 bp, 23 predicted proteins | sample KBSK5102metaG_FD_65451 | JGI IMG/M metagenome (GOLD analysis project Ga0070701, IMG submission 65451) | Corn, switchgrass and miscanthus rhizosphere microbial communities from Kellogg Biological Station, Michigan, USA - KBS K5-10-2 metaG | ecosystem: Host-associated > Plants > Roots >... | reverse complement strand
GCCAGGCAGTGGTGACTAGGCCAACCCAGCAAAACTGAAAGTCTTCATGGGGTTCCCTCACACGCATGGGGTTGCCTCAGGATGCGAAAATTCGACAAAGTCGACACCTAAAAAAGGGGCGCCCGCCTAAACGCTGGACAGGGCTGGAGGTGAGCTACAGATATGTTTTAGTATCTGGTGTGAGTTGCGCGAGATTTGCCAGCGTAGGATAATGTTAATTGATAAGCAGAATTCATCTGAGCACAGATTTGTTTTTACTTGGAGGGGAGAATGAAGAGACTATTTTGGTTATTGGCTTTGATGCTTATTCCTGCACTTGCTTGTAATTCGTTGAACGCTGCTGGGACTCAGGTTTCTGGAACGACAACAGCCCAGGCGCAAGCGGCTCTACCAACAGACACCCCAGCGCCAACCGATACAGCGACCTCCACGCCAACAGATGCTCCAACCGATATACCAACTGCAACAGCTACAGATACTGCTACAGCCACATTGCCACCTGATACCCAGACAGCAGTAGCCAAGGAAACTCAAATAGCCCAGGCGACTCAGAACGCCGGTGCCACCAAAACATCTGTAGCAGCTGCGGCTACGGCAACTCGCGCGCAATTAATAGCCAATAATACTGGCACAGCTCAATCTGTGGGCGCCACTCGAACCGAGCAGGCCAGCATTAAGACCTCTACGGCCGCAGCAGTAGCGGCCACTAAAACATTCTTAGCCGAATTCAAAGCCATCGACCGCCGCGAACTGACCAACTATGCCGACAACCACATCGGCGAGAAGGTTTTTATTTCTGGGCGCGTTTTCAACATCATCGACAGTCAGACCATGCAGGTCTGGATGGGAAGCAGCCTTGATGCGCTCGTCGTGCAGACCAGTGAAAAGTTTTCTGGCGTCTATGAAGATGATAGGCTTACGTTTTACGGAACGGTTGTGGGGTTCTATGAGGGCACCAATTCCTTTGGTGGGTCACTCAAGCAACCAGCGCTCAAGGATGCATTTTTCATTGCACCTGGTGCTCCGCCGACGGCCACTCCCCTGCCTGGTGGGGCAGTGTTGATTTCCTGCAATCCCAATGGCGGCACAGTGAATGTTGGCAATGTCAGCGCCTGGTGGATTGAAAGCCCGGGCGGCGGCAGGGTTGCTGGGAATGGCAACACCGGCGCCTATATGTACTCCTTTCAACGTGCAATTTACACCGCAACCGATGGCAGCGGGCCATACACGTTTTGCAAGGGCACTAACTGGAGCCCGTAATTCTGTGAAAATAAAAAAGGCCGTAGGTTGCCACGACCCTAAGTAAAAACTGTTTGATTAATTCTGTGACCTACGCCAGCCATTCGCTTGGGCTTCGGCTTCGGTGCAGAACCAGCGCTCGCCATAGTCCGGGTTTATCGTGGTGTCGGCGTAGAAGTCTCCGCCGGGCACATGATAGATTTTTACTCCGCTGTCAAAAGACACGTTGCCCTTTATGTCGCAGCCTGCCTCGTGAGTCGTGCACCCTTTGGGGCAGATGGAAGGCGAATGGGAAAAATAGAGAGCGTCTGCTCCACCATCATCGTCCACCTGACTGGTGTTGAATGGTTTGACGTATCCGCGGTCAATAGGGGCATCCACGAGGTCCTCATATGGGGCGACCGGTTGGTTGCTTCTACGAGAGCCGACAGAACTCAAGGCAAGCGGAACCAGAATAAAACCACCGAGAACCAAAATATAAATTGCGAGACTTCTCAGGCAAGACTTATTAGTCTCAGCGATGGGGTTTGTATATTTTTTGTTGTTGGGAATTTTGGTGTAGTTAGACACGTCTTACTCCATTAGCGCAATGGTCACCAACTAGCGGTTGATTACCCAAGTCTATTATAGTCCCGCCCTATCCGCCGGGCTATGGGCTGCATGCACTGCTCGCAGGTCGTCGGTCGTCTGCTTCACATAGCGTTTGATAACCGATAGGTCGGCGTGCCCCAAAAGCCGCTGCACCGTCAGCAGGTCGGCTCCACTGCGCAGCATCTCTAAAGCAAACGCCCGCCTAAAACTATGCGGCGTCGGTCGCGGCGAGATACCGGCCAGGTCGGCCCGGCGGCGCACCATAATCCGCAGCCCGTCATAGTCCAGCCGCTCGTCGCTTCGGGTCAGGAACAATGCGCCTGGTAACGCTCCCCGCCTCTTGAGATAAGCGCGGATGGCTTTGCGTGCTCGCTGACCAACGAACACAGTGCGCGGCTTGCCGCCTTTGCCCTTGCGTATCATCATCTCACCGGTGATGGGGTCTAAGTCGGTCAGGTCGAAGGCGATGAGTTCAGATGCCCGCGCGCCGGTGTCGAGCAAGGTGAGCAGGATGGCTTTATCGCGCAAGCCGCGCTTGCTGTGGTCGCAAGTCTCAACCATCTTCATCACGTCATCGATGGCGGCTGGCTCCAGTATTTCTTCAGGAACTTTCGGCGATTTGACTTTCTTGATGGGGTTGCGCCAGCCTTCCGGCTCCGCTTCAACCTCATACCAGCGCAAGAAACATTTGACGCTGCGGTAATAAGTCCTCACGCCGCCGGGGTTGTGGTAGGTCTCTTTGAGGAACAGCAGGAACTCGCGAATGAGGCCCGCGTCGATGGCTTCAATCTCGGTAATGTTGCGCGTCTCACAGTAGTTGATGAACTTCGCTAGGTGATGCCGGTAAGCGTTCAGCGTTGAGTCGGCGATGCCCTGTGCGCGTTTGGAAACAAAAAAACCGTCGGCCCACTTGCGAATCGTGGGGTAGACGGCCAAAAAAGTCCTCTGTGCTACGTCGGCATCTGCCATCGGTCGAAACTCCGTTCACCGATTGCAGAAGGCTTAGTTTATAGAGTAATCAAGATGTTGGGGGATAAAGCAAGCCGCTGGCACCCTTCCAAAGTCCTCTGTGCTACCACTGCACCACGGCTCAGTAGGGTGAGGAGTGAAACGCCAGGCGTCTCACCGGGCGGCATTGTATCACACGCGCCGCCGGCTGGGTAGGGCTGGCCTGTTTTTAGGTGTTTCAGCGCTTCTCTGACCTCAGCAACCGACTCTAATCTCTGGCCCTTTGAGTCCCTGTTGGGCCATTGGGAAAAGTCTTCTGCATATCGATTTGGAAAAGTCCTCTGTGCTGCGCCGATGGCAAAGACCAAACAAAAAGCGGCCCTGCCACGTAGCAACGGCAAGCCGCCCTGATGTAAAATCGAGTCAGCCTCACCGCCGCCGCAATCGGCGTTGAGAACAAAGCCGGGCCAGTGTTCACTGCACTGCCCGGCTTGTTTGTTCGTGTTCGATTGTAAAGGCGGATAGGGGAAAGTCAAGGGTCGGTTGTTGGCAACCTTATCTCTTTGCCAAACCCTGGCTCTAGTTGCAGCTATTCGCCTTGGGTCGCTGACGCTTCGCTCGCTTGGCGCGCGTCCATGATATCCAGCGCCACCAACTGAACCAGCCGCGCCAACTGTCCGGCGTAGGCTCGGGCCAGTCGCTCGTAGTCGGCATCGGTCAGCTTGCGCCGAGGTTGGCGATTGGCGCGCAGGCGTCCGTCGGTCGGGCGCAAGGCAGGGTGGGTGGTGGTATGAGCACCCTCAGCCTTTCGTTGTTTAGGGTTATTTTTCTCCATCTGCTTCTCCCCTTGCTGGAAAACTTGCTGGCACATCATCGGCGACGAAGCGCGCCGACTGCTCGCCTATTTCCACACGCGCGCCTTCGATAGTGAGTACAAGATTGTTACCATTATTCAGCGCCCGCACGACCAGCCCCGATTGCTGGCAATAGTTCACCGCACTTGCCAGCAATTCAATCGTCTGCTGTCGGCTAAGTGCTGGCAACTCGCGCTTTCGTTTTGTTTCGCTCATAGGCCTCCTGCCTCTCAGGTGATAAGGTTGCAAACTTCCCGCCGTACATGCTGCGCCGGGCGCGCCCACTGCCAGCACGCCATTGCCAGTAACGGCCGGCGCGCACGACTTCTATTCGCCAGCCGGTCACGATTGCTGGCAACGCAGCCGGCGCGCCTATTTTGGGTCAGCACCATTGCTGGCAACTTTCGGACGGTGCCCGTTTTTGCTGGTAGGTGTTGCTGGCATGGCCTCGGGCATATCGAAGTAGCGCTCCAGCTCATCGCTCTCAGCCTGCGATTGCGGCGCGCCCCTGGGCTTTCCAGCGCTCGTTGCTGGCAACTGTGGCTGACGACGTGGCGCCGCGCCCAGAGTCTCGCCCACCAGGGCCCGGGCCGCTTCACCGGCGGCCACCTCAACAGCCTGCGAAATATCAGTTTCTTCGACGGCTCGCTTTATGCCTGCCAGTAAAGCTTCGTGGGTGGCCGCCTTCACACTCTCGCGCATGTCGCGCTCGCGGCTCGAAGGGTCAAGCATCCAGATAAGCGACCAGCCGGCCATGCACAGCAAGGGCAAGGCTGGCACGATATACGCGCCATAAGCTGCCAGTATGCCAGCAACTTCAGCGCCTGAGTGGTGAGCTGCATCGAGCACGGCATTGGTTGCAATCAACGCCAGGTCGAGTACATAAAAGCTCATGGCGGCCATGCGCTGCGCTCCAGGTGCGGTCCAGAAGTGAATAGCCAGGGGCAAGGCGATCGCCGTCAGCTCGAGCGCCACAATGCCCACGGCCGCCAGCGGCAGCAGCCAGGCGTCGATTGTGCTGGCAAACAGCGAGTACGAGCGCACGCCGGCGTAGGCCAGCCCGGCCAGGTACACGATGAGGCTGAGGCGATGGCTAACCCGCGCAGCGCCCGGTGTTGATTATCCTTGAGTGCAGTTGAGATAGTGCTCATAGCAAAGGCTCCTTCTTAGCTCTGAGATATGTTTTGTAAGCGGCTAACTCCCCGAGAGGCCCCGACTGTTCTGCCGCGCCAGAACTGGCCCGAGCTCGTTGCCGAGTCGAGCCATGTCAGCCCGGCTTCCCAGGAATGGGCCGTTGATGTTTAGGGCGATTTGATAGACGTTGGTCACCCCACCTCCGCCTCCACCGCCGAGCGCTTCTTGAGCGGCTTGCTTAGTCAGCACATAGCCGCTGCCGTCCGAGTTGACCACGGGCACTTCGGGGCGCGTAGCGGGCGACTCATTGAAGAGCATTGCCCCGGCAGGGAAAGTTCCGCCGCCGGCCCGGCCCGGTGTGGCCGTTGCCCCTATGCCTCCCCCAGCCAGACGCTGATAATAGTTCGCGGCTCCCTGCTGCAATTCCTGCTGGCGTTCGTCATAGCCCGCACGTAGCGATGAGCGCCACGCGTCGTAAGCTTCTTTGGCGGTCATCGCCTTTTTGGGAACGTCATCCAGCGAGCTGGCCAGCTCATTGTTTGCTTTTGCTGAGTCGCGCGTAGCCTTTGCGGCCTCAAACTGAGATTGGGTTAGAAGGAAATTCTGCTTGGCGACAACACCGAGAGTATTAACCAAATTACCCTGGGCATCGATGTAGAAACCAGTGCCTTGCACCGAGCGATAAACCTCAGCCGTATATTCGCCATAGGTCTTGGCGGTGGTTTGCATATCGGCTGCGTGCTTGACCAGTGCATCGCCAATTTGATGATAGCCGTCGACCAGTTGCTTGCCCGTCTCGTAAATTTTTATCAGCGCAATACCACTCGCCACTACAGCTGCCGTGACGATGGCAATTGGGGCAAGGGCCGCCAGGCTACCAATGCCCACGGCCTCAATCGCGCCCTGAAGCGCCTGGAAGCCGGCAATCATACTAGGGATTTTCCCAACCACTACCAGCGCAGCGCCGCCGAAGGCAGCGATAGCCGTACCCGAAACCAAAAAGCTAGCGGTCAGTTGTTTCGCGCCATCCGGCAGCGCATTGAAGCCGCGTACCAAGTCAGTGACCACCGATATTCCTTCTTTGGCCGCCGGCAATAGTTGCGTGCCTAATGCTACGCCGGCCGCCGTCGCTTCATCCTTGAGGTTGCTGAGTTGACCAGCGGCGGTCTTAGCCTGTTCGGCCATCAGGCCGCCGAAGTCTTTGTGCATTCCAGCCCGAATATCTTCGAGAGCTTTCCCGGCAGGGAGAAGTCCTTGCGAAGATAGATCCATCACCTCGGCTGTAGTCAGGTGCATGGCGTCGGCTAAATACCTCCAGGCGGGGATACCATTGTTGGTCAGCTCGCGCATTTCCATCGCAGTGACTTTGCCTTTGGCTTGCATAACACCCAAGGAGTGAGTGATACGATCTACGCCGTCTGCACCTACACCCAGGCCAGAGGCTGCATCGCCGATATCAGTCAGTATCGGCAAAATATCTTTGGCGGCAAACCCCATTGCCAACATGTGCTTAGATGCGACAGTTAATTCGGTAAACTCAAACGGCGTTTGGGCAGCGAAATCGCGCAGTTCACCTAAGAACTGCTTGGCGGCTGTGCCTGACTTGAGCATGGTCGTGAAGGCGATTTGGGTTTGCTCGAAGTCGGCAGCCAACTTGCCCACGCCCAGGCCTGCGACTGCGCCGGCTCCGGCGATGCCGAGCAATCCATAGCCGACTTTTTCAGACGCGCTGTAGAGCGCCTTATAGTGATCGGTGAGTTGCTCAGACTGCTTGGCGAAGTCGCCCGTCGCCTCCTTAGCGTTCTTTGTCGCATTCACATATGCTCGCAGCGGAGCGCTGAAGCCATCAAGCACGGATAGGCGAACTGAAGATGTTCTCGTACTCATAACTTACCTCCTGCGGTTCATCCATTCTATAGTCTGGCGGGCGGCCGCTTCGATATCAGTCATAAATTCTTCAGGCCTGCTTCGATCGGCATCCAACAATTCAGCAGGGGGAAGATCTATCGCTGTGCCGCAGTGCATACATGTCGCTTGGTCCGCACCAAGTTGAATTATCTGAATTGGATTGTTGGTTGCGCGATGCTCGTTTGCAAAAAACTCGCCGACGTCATCAGGCGGCACGAACAAACCAAAGTTCCCACACTCGCACTCGTAAGTCATTAGAACAATGTTGCGCATACAGCCTCCGTCTTTTAGGCCGTAAAGGGAAGGTGTTGCGCCTCCGCAATAACGCTATACCGTGGCCCCGACGAATGCGCCTCCGCTGGGATTTTTTCCTTCTGCTCGTCTTTGGCTCGGTCTTTTGCCAGCTGGGCCAACTGCACCAACAGTTTTGCCTTCTGGTCAAGCATATCGGCAATCTTGCTCTTCACGTCGCGCATACTATCCGGGTCAAATATAGTGAATCCCACCAGCTTGATAGCCGCTCTCTCGATATCGCGGATCTGTTCGCTCAGCAGAGTGATGTCGGTCTCCCGGTTGGCAATCTCGCCGGGGCTTTCTTGGGCTAAAAACTCTTGGCGAAACGACGCAGCAACTTCGAGCGTGATTTCCTCTGGGTCTATTCTCGCTCCTAGCGATTGACGAAGCGACGCCCGAACAACATACTTGGCCGCTGCTTCATAACCAGCCTCGAATATGCGCGCCGGCGCCCCTAGGGCGCGAGCATCTTCAAAGACGCGAATCTTATCGGCCATCACCGACTCGGTGAGAGCTTCCCGAATTTTTTTAGCGTCGATACCTGGGGCTATTTCTGTTTCAATACCCAAGAGTTCATAAAACCGAACTTTTTCTAAAGCGGTTGATTCTCTCATGCGATTTCTCCTTCGTTTATTATGCGCCTATAACCATCTGGGTGTGTAAGTCGGGGCCGAGGATGACTCACCGGTAAGCCTGGCGGCCTCACCTTCAACCCACGCCGCACCATTCTTGATGTTCAGACTGGCAGTCGGCCAATCTGCCGATATTAACATCTCAGTCTCGGCTCTTTGTGCCTTCGTGTACGCATCAAGATGTCGGGCCGATGCTTCCTGTTCTTGCCGGCGCGCGACCTGCAAATCCTTTAACTTGAATTGATGGGCGTCCTCTGCTAACGCACGCAGCTCGTTTTCCCAAATTCGTTTCAGCGAGTTTCTTAGCTCCGCTTCCAGGTGAGCGATAATCTTTTTTAGATCCTCTTCTCGCCGGCGCTTGGCTTGAAGCATGGGCAGCTGCGCGTCACCGTCGCCGTCGTGCGCCAGCCGATTTATGCGTTCAGCGTCAATAGCAGCAATCTCGGTGCTCACTTTTCCCAGCTCGGTGCGCGCTTTGTAGATTTTGCTGGCCAGGTCACCAGCCGCCTTCATTGCATCTTCGAATTTTTTCTTCAGTTGTTCGTTCTGGTACATCATGCCTCCATTCATCGCATGGCAATTCGATAACTGATGAGACTGCGCCAGGCCTGCATCTCATCAGTCAGGATGAATGCCTGCTGCCTCCAGCGCTTCGCCGGAAGCCTTTAATCGCTCCGCCAATTCGGGCGGCAATCGATTCTCGATTTCAATCAACAGCGATGCATCTTCGGGGGTGAATGTTGCGCACCCACCTAGCATCTGCAACTCATCGGGAGATGGATCGCCAGAAAGGTTAGCATTTTGGCGCGCCCCTCTCCAGAATGCATACTGCTCCTCGGTAGTCAAGGTCGTAACCCATTCTATAAACGCTCTTATCGCCACCTTGCGTTCAGCTTTTAGGTGTTCGATAGTTTCAGCTTCAACCTGGTCAACTCGCGCTTTCAAATTCATGTTCTACCTCACTAGGTAACCGGACAGTGAAGGCTGCCAGGCAGCGCTTTACCAGCACCACAGGCATACGTGCTACAACTGCTTCGCAGATCGCCGGGTCGTTTGGCTGGGAGGGGCCCAGCAGTCTATCAAACCTGGTTATCCTATCCGAGCGTCGTTGCCACACAGATGACGGAGGCAAACCGGCCGCCTGCTGGCGCTCGACGGCCTCGCATAAGCTTTCCCGATAGACGCGCAAATAAGCATATCGCTCCTCGCGTGTGGAATTGTTTGCAACCCATCTGGCGAGGGCCTCTGTGGACACCTCGCGTTCAGCCAACACTCGCTCGACAAGTTCAGCCTCAATGTAATCAACTCGCGTTTTGAGATTCATCTTTATTTTCTCTAACCTTCAACGCGGCCTCAATTGCCGCGATACGCTGCTCCAGCTCGCCCGTTTTGACTGCTTCGATGAACGCATAGGCAATTGAAACGAGCAACCGGCCACGCTGCACGCCGTTTTCAAGCGGCACGGCTTCGGCCAGGGCATAATCCAATACTGTCAGCACGTCGGCGAGCGTGCGCACCTTCGCGGGCAACGCCGATGAGTCGATCGCACCGTGCGCGGCCCGGCGGTTGAGTCCGCCCTGCTTGCGGGCCTGGGCGCGCTCTACACCGCGGGCCGGGTCATGCGTAAAGCAGTAGCCATTTAGACTTGCCGGGTTGGGGCAGCGCTCCCCTTTTTTTGTATTCGCCTTACACTGTTTCGCCATGCCTAAGCTCTGCTTGCCTCGAGGCTGCTTGCCTGTGCAGCGGTCAGGCGCTGCGCTTCCCGTCGACGCCGATTACCAATGCTCCGTAACGAGATAGCACCCACATCATCGGACTCTTGAACTTCGCTGGTGCGAGACGAAAGCTTATAGTCCATCAGCTTGACCATTTGCTCAGCAGTGGGTGGCCAGGGCAGATCGATGCTGTTTGCAATCTGATAGGCATACGGGCTGTAAAGAAACGCATGTGCTTCGATATCCCCAAAGATTGCGTCTCTTATGGCCCGCAGCAGCAGCGCCGAGGCCAATCGACGCCACTCGCCGATATCACCAGCCAAGGCGATGATAGCCAGGGCAGTAGGGTCAGCGTTGTCGTCTTGGGCAAAGGCGACAGTAACGGTGGGTAACAAGTCGAGTTGATGGAACATAGTCTCCTCTCAGTAGGTTTGTATCTCTGCTTTGGCACACTCAACTTCACGCTTACTATCGGGCTCGAGGTTGATTACTCCTCCAACTGTCTCGCCTGTCTTTCCCCGAGGGGAGCGATACTTGCTCCGTTCGGCCTGCAACTTCACAGCTCGCTCCGTCGACCGCCAAGCCGCATCAGACTTGATGGTTGCATCCTCGAGGTTACCGGCGCCGCGGGTCCAGCCGCCACGCACATGCAGGCTCAGGCCGAAGGTTTCTAGCCGGCGCAACACTGCTGCGACCGTCCGGCGGTCGACCTGCAAATCTCGAGCAATGGTTTGAGCTGGCAGCGCCTGAGTGCCCAGGGTTAGGTAAATGGCCCCGGCCTGAATGCCCATTGCTCGCCAGAATTCGGCTGCACGCCGGTCAGGCCGGTCAGCTTCAAAATGTACATTTTTCGGACAGTTAGGATTAAATGAACTATTCCTAACTGTCCGTTTTTTGTACATTTTTCGGTTTGGCTTGGCCTTCGGCTGGGCATAGCGCTGTGTCGCATTGAGAAAAGTCTCGGTTTCCCAATAGTCAAGCAACGCTATAAGGTATTTCGCTGAACGATTTTCTGAACCACGAAAAATTCTAACTACCAGGAAATTCTGGTGCAGAGAGGCTAGCGCCATGGCCACCGTTGACTTTGACAGCCCGGTATCGAGGCAAATCGAACGCAGCGCACGATTGATTTCGAAAACTCCCGCTTTGTAGGCCGCCCTCAACATTGCCAGATAAACTCGCCGATCGTTTTCATGAAATCCATCAAGCGGCATGGATGCCATGCAGATAAGTCTGTCCAGGCACTCGCGCGTCGTCCCTTTAGTTTCGCCTATGTTGGCGACCATCCAACTTCTGCAGATCTCGGCTTTGCTCATGGGGCGCGCAGGTTCTGGGGGGTGCTTGAATTGCTCGTCTGTGGCGCGTTGCCATTCGATTTTCCAATGCTTGTACAGTTCCGGGAAAACATCACGGTAAAGAGATTCGGCGTTGAGTGCGTGCCACGAAATGTCGCTTCGCCTGATAGCTAGGTATTCAATTCCGTTCAACAGAGTCTGCTCGGTCCGCTCAATGAATTGCAGTTGCTCTAGATCGTAGATATTGACAGCTTGATAACAACAATCGGGGCTTCCGTCCCATCTAAATATCTCTGGCAAGAGTGCGACATATTGGTAGCCTAACTGCTCTTTGCGGAGAAGAAGGAAGTCAACAGTGTGACGCATCCAATCCGATCCATCCTCGTTGCCCGGGTAATGTTCTTGGCGATCCGCAGCATAGGCATCGATTGCGGAGACTCCGACAAATCGTCCGTCATCATTTCGTCTCAAGGTCACAATCCTGCACTCGGGTTTATATCGAAAAAGACGAAAGTCTTTCGGATTGCCGGTGCTTGCAGTAAAAATATCAATAGGAGGCGGGACCGGGATTTTCATCTCGACATCGACTGTGCTCATACCGCCTCCGCGAAGAGCACAAGTTGCGCCGGGTCACCATCTCTGCCCCAATCATCCAATGGCAAGTAGATCTGCGCCCCGAAGCCGCGATTGAAGGGCACGCCGCGCGCGAGAATGGTTGTCAGCCTGGCCGTGTAGCATCGGCCTGTCTCAATGTCGGTGATTTCGGCCCAGGTCGCACCGGCGGCCGTGGCCTGGTCGATGGAGTTCACATCGAGCGCTATTGCCAGCGGCTTGCGCAGGAAGTGGCGCGAGCCTTGTATGTCTTTCGTTAGTCTATCGCCGCGCACGCCGGCGACGATCCGGCCGCCAACACGAATGACTGTTGTGATGGCTTCGCTGTGTGTGCTACACTTGCTTTGAGAATTCGTGCCGTCCAAGCCATTCTCTTTGTTGTGCGCCGCTCGCATCTGGTCAATGCGGGCGGCTTTGTTTTTTTGATACATTTCGCCTCCTTAAGCGAAAAAAGCCAGATCGCTTTTTGGGCGATCTGGCTCTCACGGCTCTGAAATCAGAATACACCCAAACTCCGTTGGCCAAACCTTAAATAATTCAGCCCTCAGCACTCTGTTCCTCTATGCGTTTCTCTGACTGTGAGCCGTCTGCCGGCAGCAATCCGCGCTGCTCGAGCTCGCGCCGAATTATCAGAGCCGCCTGGTCACGCGGATCGCGGCGCTCACGTTTGGCAAGGACCATCAGCGCCTTTCGTTCACTGGGTCGAAGTTTGATAATCGTCGGCGACATTTGGCACCTCCATGAAAAAAGCCGGGCTACTGCTTATACAGTAGCCCGGCTTTCGGGTCATTGTTAGGTCATGTTCGGGTCATTTTTTTAACCTTAGGTATAGACCTAACTTCCTTAAAGCGCGTTTGATTGTCGCCTCGCTTACGTTCAGTGCCTCAGTCATCTCGCCTATGGTGTGACCTTCGCTGTGCATCCTTTTCACGTCTTCGTGTCTTTGGGAAATTTCAGGATGAGGCTTCCTGAATTCGGTATTTTCGCTTTCGGTTTGCTGAAAAGATAAAATAAACATCAAGCGTTCAGCGTTGATTGCAGAAATCGTATTTTCGATGATGGCATCAAAGTCTCTCATAAATAAATCGATGTCGAAGTTTCCAACAACATATCGCTGCTCGGCTGCAGATAAACCTTCAAATTCCGGATCGTCAACATCGATATCATCTAGGTGTTTTTGTCTTCGAATCTTTTCTCGAAATATCTCCAAGGGGTTTTTTCCCTCCGCTGGTGATATCCCGAGATCTGCGCGCATAGAGTATGATTTTGTTGTTTCCCAAAGAGTTTTATCGGCGTCGACTTTTCTTATGCGAATGGCCCCAATCATGCGGCTACTGACATGGTGAGATAGATTCGCAATCTCATGTTCGTCCGGATGTGCCCAAATGGTGAAGACCTTTGATTTTGCTGTCAGGTTTTCTCGCTCAACCCGGTAATACCAGATCTGAGGGCATCCGAGGAAAAATGTGGAGCCTCCGCCCTCGGCACATCTAGGCAGATGCTCCTCGAGTGCTGCGTCCAACACGTCGAAATCACACTCTATAATGCTTTTCTCTGGGAAATTTTTATACTCGCCCATAATCAGTCAAAGTAAAAATGTCTAAAACGAAAAGGCCGCCCGCGCCTATTGACGCAAGCGGCCTGAGGTATGCTACACTCTCAATGCCAGCCGCTCACATCGGCTCGGTCATTGCCCCGGCCGTTGTCAGCGGCGCGGGGCAGATTTATTTTACGCCCGGGCGGGCTATAGGCCAAGAACGAATCCAGATGCACCAGGGCCGCGAGCTGCTGAGTGTACGGGCTACGAAGCCATTCGCCGGCGGTCGTGCTCCCCTCAAGAGCATCCTGGGCCGCCCTGAGTAGCAGCAGCATCGCAAGCCGCTGGGCATCGTTCGTTCTGGATTGCATGTCAGTCGCCGACCGCTCCGACCCAATCAGTGTTAGGCGCACCCGAAACTTGCGCCGGCGTCGGTGGCCACTGGTGCAGCTCAACCAATGATGCAAGGTGCTTGGCGTGCGCGCCGTTTATCCAATCCCATGCTGATGCACTTCCCTGGCGGGCTTGTCTGACCGCCCGTAGAAGGACGACGCATACGAGGCGGCGTGCGTGGTAGTAATCCAGCCTAGCGAGCCGGGCGCGCGCCCGGGCCTCTCGCGCAGCGAATAACTCAGCCCAACGGATGTTCGCTGAATGGCGGTCGTTGATGGCGTCGAGCAGTTCGGCGACTCTTGCGGCGTTCATGGCTAGCTGTGGTGCGCTGGCACGGGCTGCAGCAACAGGCCGCCGACGCTCGCGCTGCCCATCATCAGGCCGCAGATGAATATTACACTCTCTCGTTTCGCCCAGTAATTATTTTCCTCAGCCTCGTAATCCAGATATTCGGGCGTCCATTTTCTGCCCATCGACTCTTGCAGAGAAACGATCGCTTTGCGCCTGTTTTCCTTGGCGTCAGCAGTCATGTTTCGGATAAGGTCGGCGAAGAGTCGATCGCGAAGCTCCTCGATTGCGGCCAGTTTGCCCAATGGATCATCGTCGTCGGCGACGAGCTGCTCAATTTGTTCGTGGGTGAGGGCTTTGGGTGTTTCCGTGGAAATATTCTCTGCGGTCACTTGCGCCCGCACCCACGCCCGGGCCTCTTCTTTATCGGCACCGGGGAGCTGGTCATAGGTGGCCAGCCAATTGGCGAACGTGGCCGGCGGCGTCCACTTGAGCGGCTCACGTTCCCCTGAAATTGTTAGTGGGCCTTTAAAATTAGCGCCGAGGGCAGAAACTATATTAATCGTTTCGATTACAGTAGTATCGATGCATCTATAGAGGGTACTTTCCTCTTCGCCCGCTTCGACGGCCTCGCGATACATGCCCAACTCTTCGATGATGCTAACTAGGTTAGCAACCTCATTAGGCGCGTTGTTAGCGCGAAGCCAGGCACTAAGAGAAAAAACAGCGATCTCTTGTAGAGTGTCAATGAACTCAATAGCAACAGGAGGGGTATTCGCTTGTGTAGTCATCTCTTGCAGAGACAGCGGGGGCCAGCGACTCGTGTACAATGGCACGCAGCCGCCGTATCCGCTGTCATGTAGCGGGTATTGTGGTCAGGCCTCTGCGGGTGCGTCCAACACCTTCAGGGGCCGCCTTCGTCATGGGGTAGGGAGTGAGTTATTTCGTTCGCTTGCGTTTTGTTCCCCCCTTAGCTGACTCGCTGCTAGTTTTTTCCTCAGGTAAGTCCTGAAGCGAAGGCAATTCGCCGGTGAGTACCCAATTCCTTAGCAGCCGCTCAATAGCCGCCGAAACTGGCACGCCAGTCTCTTTTGACTTGCGGCGAGCAGCCTCGGCCAGTTCCTGGGTCAGAGTTATATTTATTCGCTCACTGGTCAACATTCATCACCTGCCTCTCGCCCTAGAACTTCCGGTCCTGTTGCTGCCGGTGAGCCTTAACAGTTTCAGTGTGCTTGCACTCACCATAGAGGGCGAACGCATCACACTTGCAAGCGTAGGCGCCGCTCTGCTCGACGACAACGGGCACATCGCCCCGGCGATCGGCGACGGTGTAAATTGCTTGCACTGATTTAATTGTGAGGCCGTTGGGGGTAGAATTGAAAGTGGTCATGGCAGGCTCCTTCTGCTGTGGCTTGGCCCGTTGGTGTTCTAGCACCGGCGGGCCGCTTTGTTTGTTGCCCCCGATTATACACACCTATACACATAAGTCAAGGGGTGGTTTCCTGATAGCCACTTGCGCTGCGTTCGGGCCGGTTCCATACTTGGCCGCAAATAACCCTAGGAGAAAAATGAGCGCGCCATCCCCACCCAAAGACGCATTTACAGAATACAAGCCTGGTATCCGTGCCTGGCTGCTCAATAAGTGGGCTGCTGAAAATGCCCTGAGTGATTTTAAAACTTCAGAACAGTATGGATCTATCGCCGACAATCTATTTAAGAAGATGGCCCAGAGAAATGCTCGCGGAGAGCAACTTGAGCGGAGTGGGGCACTCAACAACGCAATCACACTCTACGAGCAGAACGTTGCCGATTGGTTTGATGGGAGTTTCCCCTATGAACGGCTGCGCATTATTTACACAAAACAAAGGCGTTATGACGAAGCTATCCGAGTGTGCGAGGCGTACAACGCCATGGCGGAGCAAAAGCATAGCCTCGATACATTTTATTTAGGAGATGGACAATTCAGCGCTTGGATTGAGAAGCTAAAAGCCAAAAGGGAAGGCAGGCCAAGTGGGCAAAAAGAATTGAATGATGTGCTCAAGAGATGGGGTTGGTAAGCCCTGGCATTTAGCGCTGCCCTCCACGTTGCTGGCAGCGCTAAATTAGCGTTACCCGAAACGCGAACCACACACCTCGGCCGAGAGCCAGGCAGTGGTGACTAGGCCAACCCAGCAAAACTGAAAGTCTTCATGGGGTTCCCTCACACGCATGGGGTTGCCTCAGGATGCGAAAATTCGACAAAG
>Ga0070701_10000323_pt1 | contig 15688 bp, 15 predicted proteins | sample KBSK5102metaG_FD_65451 | JGI IMG/M metagenome (GOLD analysis project Ga0070701, IMG submission 65451) | Corn, switchgrass and miscanthus rhizosphere microbial communities from Kellogg Biological Station, Michigan, USA - KBS K5-10-2 metaG | ecosystem: Host-associated > Plants > Roots >... | reverse complement strand
GTGTTCGTCGCGCAGGTCGAGCGATTGAAGACGACGTACAGCTTCTCCGCGAAGTCGCTCGTGCGCGGAATCGTGCAGTACGTTTCGACGGAGCGCTCGCCGGAGCAGTACACATTTCCCGTCGCGCGCCACAGCGGGAACTTCCTCGGCTCGATCCTCTACAGCTACAAACTGAACTGGCAGACGGTGCTGTTCGTCGGCTACGGCGACGATCGCATCATCACCGCGCAGAACGATCTCGTGCGCCAGGACCGCTCACTGTTTTTCAAAGTGAGCTACGCGCTGCAGCGGTAGTGAACGCGGGCGGGACGCTGCGACCCGCCCGCGCTCAGACTTACTTCTTCTCGAGTTTCTCGAGCCGATCGTTCAGCTGATCGATCGTCTTCTGCTGTTCCTGCACGACTTTCGTCAGCACGGCGACGATGTCCATCGGGCTCAGTCCGTTCCGCTCTTTCGTGGCCACGAGCGCCGGCACATCCTCGGCGATGAAGCCGACGTGATGCTCGCTCGGATCGCGGTCGTACGCGTACGTCACCGGCTCGAGCTGCTCGAGCGTCTCTTTGGCTTTCGTCGCGTCGAGGTCGCAGATGTCGTGCTTGTACTTGCGGCTCGACGCGTTCGTCCAGACGCCGCCCGTCGAAAGAAACGCGCCGTTGGCGTGATCGATCGGCTGCGTCGGCGCTTTGCCGATGCCGACGTTTCCGCCGGCCGCGTTGATGCGCAGATCGGCGGGCGTGACGACGCCGGCGTTCACCGAGATCGACGAAAAGTCACCGGTGTCGGGCGAGAAACGGAGCGCCGGCGTCGGGCCGTTGAGCATCGTGCTGTCGGCGACCCACATCTGGCGATTGCCGGTGCGGTTGACACCGAGGAGGATGGCGACGCCGTCGGTCGAGGTGGTGGCGGCGCGGAGAAACTCCTGGCCGGAAAGCGTGATGCGCGACGCGTTCTGCGTGGAATCGAAAACGTCGAGACGCGCGTGCGGCGAGGCCGTGCCGATGCCGACGTTGCCGGACGCGGAGATGTCGACGGAGCTCGTCGGCGCGCCCGGGCGAATGCGGAACGGCAGGCGGCTGCCGGCGGTCAGATCGCGCACGAAGAAGTTCGCTTCGTTGCCGGCGACGTCCCACGTCTGCGCGGTGAATCCGCCGGCGTTCGACTGATCGAGACGAATCGCGGGCGTGTCGGTCGTGGCGATGTGCAGATCGAGTCCCGGAGTCGCGGTGCCGAGGCCGATGTTGCCGGTCGAATCGACGAAGAGCGAGTTGGTCGGAGCGTTCGCGCGGATCGTGAACGGAGTCTTCGTGTTGTCGATGTCATCGATCGAGAACTTCGAGTCGCCGCCGCTCGCGCTGTCGTTCGCGGTCAGCTGCCAGTCGACAGTCGGGAAGCCCGTCGACGTGCTCGTGTCCATGAACTTGATGCGCGTGTTGTTTTCCTTCAGGCGCAGCGTGTCGAAGCCGAACGACTCGTTATCGACGCAGTCGAGACCGACGCATGCGCTTCCCTGCACGATGAGATCGTCAGGAATCACCTGATCGAACGCGCGCACAGGAGCGGAGCGCGGGTTCGCGGTTTTCGCAGGCGCGGTCATGCTTGCCGTTGCGCCGCCGCCGGTGGATCCCGGCTCGACTGCATTCGGCGAAACGATGCTGCCGTTGAGAATCGTGAAGGCGCCGCTCTGCACGAGCTGCGACTGCAGGCCGTTCGCTTTCTTCAGTTGCGCAATCGCCGCAGCGTCATTCGCCGCGCGAGCCGTCGCGAGATCGCGCTTCACCGACGCGGTGAGTTTCGGCGTCGCGCGCAGCTCGTAGATGTACGTGCCGTTCAGCGTCGCACTCTGCGGAACGTCGGAAACGCGGAAGGATGGATGAGCGGTTTCGGAGTACTCGTGCTCGTACACGGTGCCGTCGGGACCGACGACCGTCAGCTTCATCCCGTCGCTCGCAACGACCGGCTGAAACTCGATCGACTGCGACGACGCGTGAAGCTGCGCGAGCGGATTGGCGGCCGGTGGCGGTGCGGCTGCGAGCGTTGCAGCGATCGCGAACGTGAAGACAAAACAATAGCGAAGCTTTCCTGACAAAGTCATGGCGCGGGTTTCCTCTCTTTTGGTCCGGCGGGAACGGACAGACAGCTACAAAATAAGAGAGGAAACGCGCGGATGCAAGGTCAGGAGATCGGACGGCCGTCGATGTCGAGCTCGTGAATCGGCAATCCGAGCGTCGCCAGCGGCTCGCGAACCTGCGACGCATTGCCGACGATCACGATGATCACGCGATCGGGATCGATGTACTTTTTCGCGACGCGCTCGACTTCTTCTTTGCCGATCGCGCCGATGTTTTCGCGATAGTGATCGAAGTACTCGACCGGCAATCCGTACAGCTCCATGTCGAGCAGCCGGCCCGCGACGTCGCTCGAGCTTTGCACCGTGGCCGGAAAGACGCCCATCAGATAGTTCTTCGTGTCTTCGAGCTCGCCGGTTTCGACGTCGCCCGTGCGAATGCGGCGCAGCTCGCTCAGCACTTCCGTGACCGACTCGCGCGTCACTTCATTGCGCACCGGCGCGCTGACGACGAACGGCCCCGGCTGACGTCGAAACACGAACGACGAGCGCGCGCCGTACGTGTAGCCGTGACGTTCGCGCAGATTCAGATTGATGCGCGAGTTGAACACGCCGCCGAGCAGCGCATTCATCACCGAAAGCGCAAAGTAATCCTCGGTCGCGCGCGGCACGCCGATATGACCGATGCGAATCTCGGACTGCACCGCGGTCGGACGATCGATGAGATAGATGCGCGAATCTTCATGCTCGCGCGGCGTCACGACGGGACGCTCGCGATCTTCGGACGGTTGCCAGTCGCCGAACGCCGCGTCGATCAACGCGATCGCGCGTGACGCTTCGATGTCGCCGCCGATGACGATCGATACGTTGTTCGGACGGTAATGCGCGCGGTAGTACGCGACGACGTCATCGGCCGCGATGCGCTCGACCGATTCCGTGTTGCCGCCGATCGTGTTGCCGTACGCGCCTTCGCCGTAGATCAGTTTCGAGAACCTTTTCGCAGCGATCGACGACGCTTCATCGCGCTGCTGGATCAGCTCCATCAGGCGTTCCGTGCGCGCGCGCTCCAGGCCGTCGGCGGGGAACAGCGGGCGGCGCGTGACGTCCGCGCAGATCGCAATCGCCGGCTCGACGTTGCGGCTCAGCACGTCGAGCGAAATGTAGGACGCGTCCCAGTCGGCGCCGGTGCCGAGGGCGCCGCCGAGGAGGCCGATTGCTTCGGCGAGCTGGATGGCGTCGCGATCGCCCGCGCCTTCATCGAGCAGATCGGCCGTGAGCGACGCGAGGCCGGCGAGCTCCTTCGTGTCGTGATCCGCACCGGCGCGCACGAGGACGCGCATCGAAACGAGCGGCGCGTTGTGATTCTCGGCGACGAGCACGCGCAAGCCGTTCGCGAGCGTGCGGCGCTCGACGTGCGGGAAGTGATAAGGACGCGGCGGACCAGGCTGCGGGGCGATGCTGCGATCTACGCTCATGCAGCCTCCGGGACGAACAGACTCGTGACGCGGTTGTCGGGGACGAGGAACTTGCGGGCGACGTTTGCGAGATCTTCGATCGTCGCGGCGCGATACGCGTCGAGCCAGTGATCGATCCGTTTCGGATCGTTGAAGTACGTCGACATCATGCCGATCAGATCGGCGCGCGTGTCGTAGTTCTCGAGCTGATGTGCGTACTCGATCTCCGCGCGATTCACGGCGCGAATCAGCTCATCGCTGCTGATGCCGCCGGATGCGATGCGCGCGAGCTCGGCATCGATCGTCGCTTCGACTTCGGCGATGTCGATCCCTTCCTGCGCCGTCGCCTGCAGCATCAGCATTCCCGTCGCCTCGGTCGGCAGCACGTACGCGGCGACGTCCGTCGCGATCTGCTTTTCCATCACGAGCGCTTTTTCGAGGCGGCTCGCTTTGTCGCCGGCGAGCAGCGTCGTCAGCAGATCGGCGTGAATCCACTCCGGCGTTCCCATCTTCGGCAGGTGATAGAGGCGATAAACGCGCGGGAGCTGGACAGGCGACGCGAACGTTTCGCGCCGCTCGCCGCCGAGCGGTTTGCGCTCGAGCGTGAACGGCGGGAACGAGCCGCCCGGCTTGATGTCGCCGAAGTAGTTTTCGATGAGCTGCTTCGCTTCGTCGGGATTGAAATCGCCGACGAGCGTGAGGGTCGCGTTGTCCGGCCGGTACCAGGTCGTGAAGAAGTCGCGGACGTCGTCGAGCGACGCGTTGCCGAGATCTTCCATCGAGCCGATGGTCGGCCAGTTGTACGAATAGTCTTCGTCGTACGCGAGATTCAGCAGCCGCTCGAACGCGGTGCCGTACGGCACGTTGTCGTAGCGCTGGCGGCGTTCTTCCTTGACGACTTCGCGCTGGATGTCGAGCTTCTCCTGCGTGAGCGCGGGGAGGAAGAAACCCATGCGATCCGATTCGAGCCAGAGTGCGAGCGCCAAGTAATTCGACGGCATCGTCTCGTAGTAATTCGTGCGGTCGAAGAACGTCGTGCCGTTCAGCACGCCGCCGACCGACTGGACGTAGCGGAAGTGTTCGTTGTTGCCGACGTGCTCCGAGCCGGAGAAAAGCATGTGCTCGAAGAGATGAGCGAAGCCGGTGCGGCCGCGCGGCTCGTTTTTGGAGCCGACGTGATACCAGATGTTGATCGCGACGAGCGGGGCGGAGTGGTCCTCGTTGAGAACGACGCGCAGTCCGTTGCCGAGGCGATAGTCGTGGAGGTTGAGCATGGCGCGGCGGGATATACCACGGCGGAATGATGAATGAGGAATGATGAATGATGAATGACGGTGGGCGGTGACGGTCCATTCATCATTCATCATTCATCATTCATCATTTATCCTTCATCCCCGTGCCGCCCCTTCCGTTCCGCCACATCGCCGTCGAAGGTCCGATCGGGGTCGGGAAAACCTCGCTCGTCAACCTGCTCGCGAAGCGGTTCCGCGGCACGAAGATCCTCGAAGACGTCGACAATCCCTTCCTCGACGACTTCTACAAAGACAAGCGCGGCGCGGCCTTCCGCTGCCAGCTGTTCTTCCTGCTGTCGCGTTACGACCAGCAGCGCTCGATCACGCAGCGCGACCTTTTCACCGAGCTCGTCCTCGCCGACTACTCGTTCCCGAAGGACAAGATCTTCGCGTACCTGACGCTCGACGATTCCGAGCTGATGATCTACAACCGGATGTACGACCTGCTCTACGAAACGGTGCCGAAGCCGGACCTCGTGATTTACCTGCAGGCCAGTATTGATACACTGACGAAGCGAATTAAGAAGCGCGGACGCGCTTACGAGAAATCGATCTCGTCATCGTATTTGCAGGAGATCAGCGAGGCGTACTCGCATTACTTTTACCGGTACGACGAGACGCCATTGCTGGTCGTGAATACGAACGACATCGACTTCGTGAACACGCCCGAACATTTCGATCAGCTCACGGAGCAGATTCGAAACGCACAAAAAGGCACCCAGTACTACGTACCGCTTGGATCCTGAGTCAGCGGACCGAGACGAAGCGTAAACGAGTCCTGAGTCCTGAGTCCTGAGTCCTGAGTGCTTTGAATCGGTCGAGCACTCAGGACTCAGCACTCAGGACTCAGGACTGGTTCCGCCTCCCTCGGCCGAGGAGGCAAAGTGAAAAAAGTAACGGTCCCCGCCATCCGGTCGATGAAGTCGACGACGCGTATCGGCATGCTCACGGCGTACGACTATCCGAGTGCGAAGGTCGTTGATGCGGCGGGGGCGGACATCATCCTCGTCGGCGATTCGCTCGGGATGGTCGTGCTCGGGTATCCGGACACGCTCAGCGTCACGGTTGCGGACATGCTGCATCACACGCGCGCGGTCGTGCGCGGCACGCAGCGCGCGCTCGTCGTCGGCGACATGCCGTACCTCTCGTATCACGTGTCGATCGAGGAGTCGGTGCGCAACGCGGGCGAGTTCATTCGCGCCGGCGCGCATGCGGTGAAAGTCGAAGGCGGCAAGCCGTCGCGCATCTCGACGATCTCCGCGATTCTCGACGCCGAGATTCCGGTGATGGGTCACATCGGACTGACTCCGCAGTCGGTCAACGCGCTCGGCGGATTTCGTCTCCAGGGAAAAGGTGCCGACGACGCGCGCCGACTGATCGATGAAGCGCTCGCACTCGAAGAAGTCGGCTGCTTCTCGATCGTGCTCGAATGCGTGCCGGCGGAACTCGCGGCATTCATCACCGAACGGATCTCGATTCCGACGATCGGCATCGGCGCCGGTCCCGCCTGCGACGGACAGGTCCTCGTCCTCCACGACCTCCTCGGCATCTACGACGGCCACACGCCGAAATTCGTTCGCAAGTACGCGCATCTTTCCGACGACATGCGCGTCGCGATCGAGGCGTATCTCGCCGACGTGCGCGAAGGCCGTTTCCCCGACGTCGCGACGGAGTCGTTCCACGTCGGCGGCGAGGAAGAGCTGAAGCGTTTGTACGGCACGGCGCCGCTCGCGGCGGTCGTGGAGCTGCCGAAAAAGTGATCACGGCGCGATCGATCGACGAAGCGCGCGCAGCGCTCGCGGCCGCGAGAACGCACGGCGCGAAGATCGGCTTCGTGCCGACCATGGGCTTTCTGCACGAAGGTCACCTCTCGCTCATCGATGAAGCGCGCGCTCTCGGCGCGACGTACATCGCCGTTTCGATCTTCGTCAATCCGTTGCAGTTCGGGCCGGCCGAGGATTTTGAAAAGTATCCGCGGGATGAGGTGCGGGATGCGGAGCTGCTGAAAGAGCGCGGCGTCGATCTGCTCTTCCTGCCCGCCGTCGCGGAGATGTATCCGGCCGGCGCGAGTACCGTTGTCAGGGCGGGCGCAGTTGCGGCACCGCTGGAAGGGGAGCGGCGGCCGGGGCACTTCGACGGCGTCGCGACCGTGGTGATGAAACTGTTCAACATCGTGCAGCCCGACATCGCGGCATTCGGCCGCAAAGATGCGCAGCAGTGCGCGGTGATCGCGGCGATGGTTTGCGATCTCGACGTGCCGGTGCAGCTTCTGTTCGGCGAAACGATTCGTGATGACGACGGACTCGCGAAATCGTCGCGCAACACGTATCTGTCGGCGGAAGATCGTCGCCGCGCGCCGGCGCTGCATCGTGCGCTGCGCGCGGGCGAAGAAGCGCTGCGTCACGGCATCGATGACGTCGCGTCGATCGAGCTGCTGATGCGGAAGATGGCGGCGGAAACGGACGGCGTCGACGTCGACTACCTCGCGCTCGTCGATCCTGAAACGTTTCGCGCGCCGATCGACATGCATCGCGAGCTGCTCCTCGCCGGAGCTGTGCGCATCGGCAAAACGCGGCTCATCGACAACATCGTCGTGCCGCGGCGAGAGCTGCCGTGATGCGCTCGCTGCTGCGCTCCGTCATTCACAACGCGACGGTAACGGCAGTCGATGATGCACCGCCCGTTTCGCTGCGCGTCGATCCGTATCTGATGCGCGCCGCGGAGCTGCTGCCGTGCGAAGAAGTCGAGGTCGTGAACGTCGCCACCGGCGAGCGTTTTCGGACGTGGATCGAGGCAGCCGAAGAAGGAAGCGGTGACGTGCGACTGCACGCGGGCACGCGCACGCCGGTGCGCAAAGGCGATCGCGTCAGCATCTTCGCGTTCGGGATCCTGCACGACGGGCAGACGCTCGATCATCGCGCGCGGGTCGTGATGCTCGACGACGCCAATCGCGTGGTGGAAGCCGGCGAGCGCCGCGGTTCGATTACCATCGACGGATGAAGTGCCGCACGTGCGGTAGCGGGAACGTGCAACGCTCGCGGCTGCGAAACCGGCGGGAGCGGATCGTCAGCATGTTGACGAGTTACCGCTACTTCCGCTGTCACGACTGTAACGCGCGAATGGCGCTGCGGAAACCTCCTCCGCCGAAAGCGCCGCCGCCACGCGTGAATCCGAAACGGCGCATGCGCATGTTCGTGAAGTACGCGAAGATCGCCGTCGCGGTGCTGGCGCTGCTCGCGGGCCTTTACGTCGTCGCGGCGCCGTACTTCGATCTTCCGCGTCCGACGCCGCGGCAGCACCGATGACGCGGCGCAATCTCGCCCTCGCGGCGATCGTCATTTCGCTCGTTGCGTCGACCGCGGCCCCGCTCGCGCGACTCGTATCGCAGGCGGCGTCACTGCGAAAGTTGTCGCTCTACGAACGTCGCGTGCGTCTGCTCGGCAATTCGTATCAGGGCGTGGTCGACGTGCTGCGGCGCGTGCGACGCGACGAGCCGCTCGCGCTCGTTGCGCGCGTGAATGCCGAGGGTGAGGATGCGGTCGCGGTGTTCTTCAATTACTACGCGTATCCGCATACCACGTGGACGTATCTTGGCCTGCCGCTCTACGCGCTCGATCGTAATCCGCATCGCCCGAAAACGCTCGTCGGATTTCGCGGCGGTCCGCATCTGACGACGTACGCGGCGCTGCGCGCGGAGTCGATGACCGGAGCGCTGCTCGATGTGGCGCCGTCGAAAGAAGCGCGGCGCGAGCTGCTCGTGCCGTTCGTCGTTTCCGTCGATGGTCCGCCGCCGGATGTCTACACCGTCGAAGCGATCTTTGAAACGGACGGTGTTGCGAATGTGGATGTCGTTGTCTATCCGCGCGGCGCGACGCGACGGCTTGTCGTGCATCGCCGCCTCGTCGTGCGCGATCTGCATTACGAAGTGACGCGCGACCTCGGTCTCGGCTGGGCGCGCATTCGCAGCGCCGCGCCGCTGCGCGCCGTGTTCGCGCTCGTGAATCGCGGCACCGGCGCGGTGACTCCGATTCGGATCGTCGACTCGCTGCCGTCGCTGCCGATCCGTTTTCCGGCGCGGCCGAATGCGTTTGTGTGGCTCGTGAATGTTGATGCGGCGCCGCTCGTCGTCACCGCGGGCGGAACTGACGCGCTAGTGCCGCCGCACGGAATCATTCGCGTCGATAACGACGTCGAGGTGCGCGCGCCGCGTCCGCTGTTCGCGTTCCTCGCAGAGAAGAAAGAGCGCGGCGGCACGGAGTTCACGTGGCCGCAATGATCGGACTGCTGATCACGCTCGTGCTCTTTCCGCTCGCCGGCTGCGTGGCCGGACGACGAACGTTCAGCGAGTCGTTTCTCATTGGCGTTGGTGCGGTTGGCGCGGCGCTGTTCGTCGGCGGCGTTTTAGGCGTGCCGTTCGTGGTGACGCTCGTTCTTTTGATGAGCGTTGCGATTGCGCGATTCTTTTGGCGCCGCGATGAGCGCGCGGTCAACGACGAGTTCCCGCGCCTCGCAACATTCGCAACGATCATCCCGCTCCTCCTCCTCACCTTCATCGCCGCAATCACACCGCTCACCGACTTTGACGGCCGCGCGTTCTGGCTTCTCAAAGCGAAAGCGCTCGCGCACGATCGCTCCATCGACGGTCCGTTTTTTCAAAACCGCGAAGTGTGGAGTCCGCGCAATCAATACCCGCTGCTGATTCCGCTCGACGCCGCGACGATCATGTCGCTCGCCGCCGACTCCGACGATCACCAGGTCCGCTTCCTCTACCTCGGCATCTTCGCCGCGCTCACGTTTCACATCCGCAATCGCCTCGCGAAACTCGTCGAGCCGCGCGTCGCCGCGTGGTGCGCGGCGCTCTTCGTCTGGATCCCGCAGTTCGCAATCGGCGACGCCGGCGGCGCGCTCACCGCGTACAACGACATCGCCGTCGCGGCGTTCGTCGCCTGCGCATTCTTCGAATTGATGGAACGCGAGCGGCCACTGATGTTCGGCGTCTGGCTCGCATTTCTGACGCTGACGAAAAGCGAAGGACTGCCGCTCGCGATCATTCTCGCGGCGATCGGCGCGTTTTGGTTTCGCCGCCGAATCGCGATTTCACTCGCGCCGCTCGCCGTCGCTGCAATCGCGCTCGCTGCGTGGCGCAGCGGGATTCCGCACACGGACGAAGAGCCGTTTCTCTCGCGTCTGCCGTTGCTGCCGGAACGACTCGATCGCATCCTTCCCGCGATCGGCGGCGTCGTCCGTCACGCGATGACCTTCAACTCATGGGGCATCTTCTGGCTCGCCGCCATCGTCGCTGTAACTCTGCTCGCGACAAGAAGCGAATGGCGTCCGGCCGCGGTGATCGTCGCGGTCGCCGCGATGTACGTCGTCGTCTACGCGATCAGCGCGTGGAACACCGACCTGCTCATCGACCAGTCGGTCGATCGCCTGTTGATGCACATCGCCGGACCGGCGCTGTGCGCGATCAGTGCGTGCGTACGAAGTCGATGAAGCCTTTCTCGATGTCGACCGAGATCAGCTTCACGCGCAGACGGTCGCCGATGTCGAGACTCTCGTGTCCGTGCACGAGCTTTCCTTCGACCGGCGGATGGAAAATGCGAACCCACGTGCCTTTCGCAGACGCGCCGGTGACGATGGCGTCGAAGCGCTCGCCGATGCGATCCGCGAGCAGACACGCCGCCGCCGACTTCCGCACCTGACGCTCCACCTTGTTCGCCGCATCCTCGGCATCCGTGCAGTGCTGCGCGATCTCGCCGAGCTCGTCGTCGTTGTACGTCGCCTTCTGATTCGCGAGCGCCGCTTTCACGAGGCGCTGCGTGACGAGATCGGGGAAGCGCCGATTCGGCGCCGTCGAATGCGTGTAATCGCGAACCGCGAGACCGAAATGTCCGATCGGATTTTCGCCCGCACGCTCGAGCACGTACTCGCCCGCGCCCATCGCCTTCACGATCGAGAGCGACAGATCGGGGAAGCGCAGCGGATCGGCTTTGCGGCGGCGGATGAGGAACTGTTCGAGCGCGCCGGCGTCGGGATCGTTCGGCAGCTGTTCGCCGAGCTCTTTCGCAATCAGCTCGATGCGATCCCATCGTTCCGGCGAGCGCACGACGCGGCGAATGCTCGAGAAGCCGTGCTTGTCGAGGAAGCGCGCGGTCGCGCCATTCGCGGACACCATGAAGTCTTCGATGAGCTGTTTCGCCGAGTTCTTCTCGTCGCGCTTGAGATCGACGATGCGTCCGTCGCGAAACACGGGACGCGCTTCGATCGTCTCGAGGTCGAGCGCGCCGTTCTCGTGACGCAGCTCGCGCAGCTGCTGCGCGACGCGATTCTGCAGCTTCAGGTTCTCCGCGAGTCCGGGCACCTCGCCGATCTTCGGCGGCATCTCGCCTTCGCCTTCGAACCACGCGGCGACGCTGTTGTAGGCGAGCTTCGCTTTGTTGTGGACGATGCCGAGGTAGAGGTCGGATTCGGAGACTGCGCCGTCGGGCGCGACGACCATGTCGATGATCATCGCGTAACGATCGACATCTTCATTGAGCGACGTGCGATCGGTCGACAACTCTTCCGGCAGCATCGGGAAGATGCGCGCGGCGGTGTAGACCGAGGTCGTGTTCGTGCGGGCGTGATCGTCGATCGGCGTGCCTTTTTTTACGAGCGCGTCGACGTCGGCGATTGCGATGAGCACACGCACGTTGCCGCCGCCGAGGTCCTCAGCGACCGTCAGCTGATCGAGATCGCGCGAGTCGTCGTTATCGATCGAGCACCAGAGCAGCTTGCGCAGATCGCGAACCGTGTCGCTCGGTTTCGCTTCGACGTCGACGAGCTGCTCGACCTGCTGCCGCGCTTCAGGCGAAAAGTCGGGAAGCAATCCGCGGTCGATCATTGCCGCGTGAGCAATTTCAGCGAGGAGCGAAGCCTGATCGCGATCGTGCATGGCCGGAACGTTATCATCGAATTCCGATGCCAATCGCCGCGGCCGGCGACCGCGCACTGCTCGCTACGTTCGATGACGCTTCGCCCGCGATGCTGCGCGCGCGAGCGGCGGCGGTGCGGCGCGATGCGAGCGTCGTCGCGTGCGTCGTGGGTCATTCGTCGCTGTTAGTTGTGTTTCGCGACACGCCGAATGCGGACGTGCTTTCAGTCGACGCGGAAGAGTCGATCGATCCGCCGCACGAGCATCGAATCGAGGTTGTCTTCGATGGTGCCGATCTCGGTGAGTTACTCGCGCACGCGGAGCTGACGCGCGACGAGCTGCTCGCGCGCATCGACGGTCTGAAACTCGTCGCTCGCTACCTCGGCTTTCGCGCAGGTTTCGCGTATCTCGACGGCTGGCCGTCGGAGCTCGCGCTGCCGCGACGCGCGACGTCGCGAACGCGCGTGCCGCGCGGCAGTTTCGCGATCGCCGGCGAGATGGCGGGCTTCTATCCCGTCGATTCACCCGGCGGCTGGAATCTCATCGGACGCACGGACGCGGAGCTGTGGAATCCGGAGCGCGAGCCGCCAAATCTTTTCGCGCCCGGCGACACGATCGTCATCCATGCAAATCGCTGAAGTCATTTCGCCGGGGCAGCTAACGACGATCGTCGCGCGCCGCGACTGGTCACGCGCGGAGCATGGCGTAACGCCTGGCGGTCCGTTCGATGTCGAGGCCGCCGCGATCGCGAATCGCGCGTGCGGCAATGCGGATGACGCGACGCTGCTCGAGTGCGTGCTCGTTGGTCCGCGGCTGCGGTTCGCGTCACGCACGCGGGTCGCGATCTTCGATGGAGAGCTGTGCGTTGATGATGTCGATGAGATTGACGTCGGACGCCTGCGCGGCTTTCGCGCGTGGATTGCGATGGCGGGTGGCGTTGACGCGATGGTGCCGCGTTACGCGGAGGCTCCGCGCGTGCTGCGTCGTGGCGATGTACTGAGTGGGCGGACTATAAGTCCGCCCTCCGTAAAAAAGGAGGGCGGACTTATAGTCCGCCCACCACATGAAGAAATCCACGTACTCCGCGGTCCTCACAAAGCCGAATTCCAAACCATCGACTGCGAAGTAACCGCGCAACTCGACCGCGTCGGCATCCGCCTGAAACCGCTGAGCGAACTCCCTCCCGCGCCAACGACGCTCCCCTCAATCCCCATGCAGTTCGGCACCATCCAGCAGCACGCCGACGGCTCGCTCGTCATCATGGGACCCGATCATCCGGTCACCGGCGGCTATCTGCAGCCGGTGACCGTGCTGTCGCCGGAGCTGTGGAAGCTCGCGCAGCTCGCGCCGGGTGAGCGCGTGCGGCTACTCGTATAAATAGCCGGCGCGCGCCTGCACGCGGAACTCGGGGTTCTTCAGCTTCACGTCGACCTTCTGAAATCCGCGCGCGCCGCGCGGCTTCTCAGTGCGATAGCTGATGAGGTAGTAACCGCTGGTCGTGTTCTCGATCTTCTTCAGCGGCTGCACGAAGTTCGTCGCGTAGCGGAAGTACTCGCCGTTCGTGTCGACCGCGACGCGCTCGAGCGTCTGATGAAACGCCGGCGTCGAGCCCGCATCCTCGTTGATCTGGATCGGATAGACGGCGACGTTCGCGGCGTTCAGCGCTTCGACCATCGGATCGTAGTAGCGGCTCTTGTTCAGCACCACGCCGCTGCGGATGTCTTCACCCGGCTCGATGATGCCCGGCGAAAACACCACGAGGTTCTTTCGCGCCTTGACCGGGCGCAGCGCTTTCGCGAGCACCGTCAGCGCTTCGTACGTCGTGCCGCTGCGGCCCATCATGTCGCTCGCATCGACGTTGGCGAGAATCGACGGCTCCGTCGTCGACGACTTCGAAGCCGCGAGTCCGCGACCGAATGCCGTCGCATCCTGCAGCGCCTCGCCGAGCTTCTTCTTATCGTTCGTGAAATCGCTGTAGACCTTCAGACGAACGTCGTGACCGACGACCGCAACCTGATCGCCCGGCTGCAGCCGCTCATTGACGAACTGCTGCGCGGCGCGGCGTGCGAGCGTCAGTCGATCGAAGAACGAGCCGCCGACCGTCTTGTCGAAGAAGAGCACGTAGTAACGCGCTTCGTGCACGCGCTCCGCTTTGAAGTTCGCGTTCGATTCCTGATCGGTAAGCAGGCGGCGGTTGGTGTAGTAATCGACGGAGTCGATCGTCTGCGGCACGCCGTTCTCGGTGACGACGAAATCGTCTTTGCTGAGGCCGAGCATCTGATGGCCACTGCGATCCGTGACGACCGCATCGATGAGCACGGTGTTGACCGTGATCTTCTCGCCGAACTGCGTGGTGGTGTTGTCCTGCGCGAATGCTGCGCTCGCCGCGAAAACGACGAGGGGAAAGAGCGTACGTAAGTGTTTCATGTGATTAGCCAACGGGGTCGCGTGCGGCGGGATTCCGGACGCGGAGCGGTTCTTGCTCAGCCGTAACAACATCATGCAGAAGCTGCTTTTTGCGCTCGCTCTCACGCTCGTCGCCGCGCCGCTCATGGCGCAGCGTCGCGTCGATCTCATCTTCGACGTCGAAGGTGTGCGTCAGAACTCGAAACCGAGCGAGTTCACGCCGAACGAAACGCGCTTCGAGCCACGCTTCAGCACCGGCGGCGGCCTCGGTCTCGGCATCAACTGGTTCTTCAGCGATCGTCTGTCGCTCGAAGCGAAAGCGGCCGCAATCGAATCGAGCGTGCGCGTTCGAATCAGTGGCAGCGACTACCTGACGTTCGCCGATCTCGGCCACGCGCAGATCTATCCGATGACCGCGATTCTGCAGTGGCACCTCAACGAGCACGGCGCGATCCGTCCGTATCTCGGCGCCGGCGGCAGCTACACGATCCTGCGCAACATCGAGAAAAAATCGAACGGCTTCAGCGGCGTGAACTTCAAAGATCCGATCGGCCTCGTGCTCGACGGCGGCCTCGAATGGCGGCTGTCGACGAAGTGGGGACTGAACGCGGACGTGCGTTACGTCGCCATCGAGACGAGCTCGCGCGCGACGTTCGTCGGTACGCGATCGACCGTCGAGCTCGATTCGCGGCCGCTCATCGCATCGGCCGGAATCGTTTATCACTTCTGATGGTTTGACCGGGCGCGCGAAATCTCCTAAGATCCGCGCTCTTCTCGCGCAACCCGCGGGAAAGAGTCACACCGGAAGCATCAATCGGGGCATAGCTCAGCCTGGTAGAGCGCACGGTTCGGGACCGTGAGGTCGGAGGTTCAAGTCCTCTTGCCCCGACCATCCTGATCTTGATTTGACGGCCTCGTTCGCGAGGCCGTTTTCAATTTATGAAACGCGCCCTGGCTCTCCTCGTCGTTCTCCTCTCCGCATCGCCGCTCCTCGCGTGGGGCGAAAAAGGTCACTACCTCGTCGCGGAGAGCGCGACGGCCGCAATGCCGAACGACATGCCCGCGTTTTTTTACAGGGCATATCCGCAGCTCGTCTATCTGGCGTACGAGCCGGATCGGCTGAAGGGCGGTGGCAAGTCGCTCGACGCGGTGAACGAGCCCGATCACTACATCAACTTCGAGAATGCCGAAGGGCTGGAGCTGCCGCGCGATCGATACGATTTCATCGCGCTGCTCGAAAGCTCCGGACGGCTGCGGAAGTACGGAGTCGATGCGCCGGCGGTTGGATTTCTGCCGTGGCGCATCGCCGAGCTGTCGGAGATGCTGACGGCCGATTTTCGGATGTGGCGCAAAGCGCGCGACCCGCGCGACCGCGAGCTGATCGAGCGCAACATCATCTACGTCGCCGGCCTGCTCGGACACTTCGCCGGCGATTCGTCGAACCCGCAACACACGACGTACAACTACAACGGCTGGGTCGATCCGAACCCGAACGGCTACGCGACCGATTGCGAGACCCACGCGAGGTTCGAGCAGCAGTTCGTGTCGCACGCGG
>Ga0070701_10000315_pt1 | contig 15853 bp, 14 predicted proteins | sample KBSK5102metaG_FD_65451 | JGI IMG/M metagenome (GOLD analysis project Ga0070701, IMG submission 65451) | Corn, switchgrass and miscanthus rhizosphere microbial communities from Kellogg Biological Station, Michigan, USA - KBS K5-10-2 metaG | ecosystem: Host-associated > Plants > Roots >... | reverse complement strand
GCCTCCCTTCGCCAGCGCCTCGGCCGCTCCGGCCGCCGCGGCGAGCCCGCCATCCTCCGCGTTTACATCGAAGAGGGAACGGTGACGCAGCTCTCGCCGCCGCAGGATGCGATCCGCGCGAGTCTCGTCGAGGCGATCGCGATGGTGAATCTGCTGCTCGAAAAATGGGTCGAGCCGCCGCTCGGCGAGCTGGTTCACGGCTCGACGCTCGTGCAGCAGCTGTTGTCGCTGATCGCGCAGTACGGCGGCGTCACGGCGACCGACGCTTACGCATGTCTTTGCGAAACCGGACCGTTTCAGCGCGTCACGAAACCGATGTTCGTCGCGCTGCTGCGCAATCTCGCCGCGCACGAGCTGATCCGGCAGATGAAAGACGGCACGCTCATTCACGGCACGAAGGGCGAGAAGCTCGTCAATCACTACGACTTCTACACCGCGTTCATGACGCCCGACGAATATCGGCTGATGACGGCCGGAACGAATCTCGGCACGCTGCCGATCGTCAATCCGGTGACCGAGGGGTCGTATCTGATTTTTGCGGGGCGGCGGTGGCTGGTCACTGCGGTCGACAGCGACAAGCGCGTGATCGATCTCAAGCCGGCGGCCGGCGGCCGCGTGCCGATTTTCGAGCACGGACCGCGCGGACACATACACACGCGCGTGCGGCGCGAAATGCTCGCGGTCTACACGACGGACGACATGCCCGTGTACCTCGACAAACAGGCGGCGGAGCTGCTTCGCGAAGGCCGCGAGAATTTCCGCCGATACGCGCTCGGCGAAAACAGCTTCATTCATTGTGCGGACGGCGCGCTTTACTTCCCGTGGTACGGCACGCGAGCGATGAACACGCTCGTGCAGCAGCTGGCGGCGCGCGAGGTCGAGGTGTCGATCGAAGGCCCCGCCATCGTCGCGCATCGCACGACGCCCGATCGATTGCGCGCAGCCGTGCCGGCGTGCGAAGGCGAATGGCCCGTCGACACGATCGCGCTCGCTGCGAACGTCGAGACGAAGATCGAAGAAAAGTGGGACTGGGCGCTCGACGACGCGACGCTCTGCGCGTCGTACGCGAGCCGCGTGCTCGCGCGCGATCGCTGAAGCCGCACGTCGGCTTGCGCAACCCAGTGGTTGCGCGTTAGCATGCAACCCGGAGGTTGCATATGACCGATCGTATCGAGAAACAAATCCTGCTCCGCGCGCCGCGTTCCCGTGTCTGGCGCGCCATCGCCGATCGCGGCGAATTCGGGACCTGGTTTCGCGTCGCGCTGCCGGAAGGCACGTTCGCGGCGGGGGAGAAGGTGAAGGGGAACATTCTTCATCCCGGTTACGAGCACATGACGATGGAGGTCGACGTCGTCGAGGTCACGCCGGAGACGCGGCTGTCGTATCGCTGGCATCCGTATGCGATCGATCCGGCCGTCGATTACTCGTCGGAGCCGCAAACGCTCGTCACGTTCGTGCTGGAAGACGCGCCGGACGGCACGCTGCTGACGATCACGGAGACCGGCTTCGATGCGATTCCGCTGCATCGTCGCGACGAGGCTTTCCGGATGAACGATCGCGGCTGGGCCGGTCAGGTGAAGAACATCGAGCGTCATGTCACCGAGACCCGCTAGCGCCGCGCTGCTTCGTTCCGCGCCGATCTTCGCCGCGCTCGGCGATCCGACGCGGCTGCGGCTCGTCTCACGTCTCTGTGGCGCCGGACCGCTGTCGATCACCGAGATCGCCGACGGCGCCGAGGTGACGCGCCAGGCGGTGACGAAACATCTGCACGTCCTCGCGGAGGCGGGACTCGTGCACGACTTTCGTCAGGGTCGCGAACGTGTTTGGGAGCTCGAGCCGCGGCGCCTGGAAGAAGCGCGCCGCGCGCTCGAGCTCATCTCGAACCGGTGGGACGAAGCGCTCGAACGGCTGCGCGCGCTCGTGGAGGAGTGAGTCACTGCAAGGCCTGCGAATGGACGCGACGTGCGCGACGTCGTATGGTCCCTGCATGTCCCGCTCCCTGGCAGTCGTGTTCTGTCTCGCCGCGTCTCCGCTTTTCGCGCAGATTTGTCCTGTCGCTGCTCCGTCCGCGACATTGCCGATCGCTTCGACGCCACGGGCCGCTGCGGAGGGTGTCCCGGTGACGCTGATCGCGCAGGGTAGTCCCGCGGAATGTGCGCCGCCGCCTCCGGGAGTCACCGCGGCCTGCAGCGGCGGCACCTACTTCATTCAGGCGTGCGACACCGTGCAGTGGACGTTCGGCGACGGAGCGACGCAGACGCTGACCGGCACGGACAGAGTCACGCACACGTATGCGCACATCGGCGTTTACAACGTGGCGGTTCACATCTCGAATGCGCGCGGCAGCGTCGACATGACCGGCGGGATTTTCGTCACGAGCAATCCGCCGGCGTCGATTGACGCGCCGGACTGGACTGAGGTCTCTGAAGCAGCCGGTTCCGTTACGCTGCACGTCACGCGCAGCGGCAATCTCTCGCGAACGAATGCCGTCGCCTGGCGGCTCACCGCTGACCCGAACGTAATGTCCAGTGCGCAGGGCTCGTTCTCATTCGCGCCGGGCGAAACCGATCACACGCTGACGTTTCCGATTGCTCGCGATTACCGTTTCGGCTTTGGTTACAGCGCGTCGCTCGCTCTCGATCTGTCGCCGGACGGCGCCGTGTTCAGCAGAACGAGCTCGCTGCATCTCGTCTCGCCGATCTGGGTTCAGGATGCCGAGCCGCTTGCCACCGCCGCGATCGACGACATCCCGGTAAGAAAAGGCGCCACCGTTGCGCACGTGCCGCTCGATCTTTCTGTTCCCCTCGCGTTTCCGTGCTGCCGCGTGAGCTACGTGTGGCGCACGGTCGATGGAACCGCTCGCAGTGGCGTCGACTTCGCGCCGCATGACGGGCAGGCCATGCCGATCCAGCCGAATACGACGCGCACGTTCATCGAGATTCCGCTGCTGCAGAACGATCGGCCGGGCACTCGCTCATTTGACATCGACGTCTACACGACGCCCATTCAGATCAATCGACATCGCATCACGGTCACGATCGTCGACGATGGAATCCGGATCTCGCCGGCGATCGCCGAGATCCGCGTCGGAACGCCGGCGCCGTTCGTCGTCAGCGTCGCTCAGCCGTTCGCAGCGGGCGATGCAATCACGCTCACGTCGTCCGACCCCGCGGTGATGGACGTGCCCTCGAGCGTTGCTGCCATCGCCCGAAGCACGAGCGTGAAGTTCAACGCGCTCGCACTCGCGGCGGGAACTGTCACGATCACGGCGATCGATCCGCGTTCGAACCTGAAAGCCGAGACGGTCGTTTCAGCGATCGCGCCGATCTCCGTCGCCGCCAATCCTGCAGTCGTCAGAGTCGCAGCGGGCGCTGATGCGGCGCTGTCACTCACGACTCCGCGAAACGCGCCGGTGACCGTCGCATTGTCATCAAGCGATCCGAGCGTCGCGACGGTCGATGCGCATGCGACGCTTCCCGCAACGCTGCTCGTGCACGGCATCAAACCGGGCCGCGCGACGATCGCGATCACGTCCTCGGATGGAGACGTGACCACGATCGACGTCGAAGTGACGGCCGGGCGCCGCCGCTCCGCTCGCTAATGTGAGCCCGACGTCTGCTCGCGCAACCGCTCTTCGCGCTCGCGCAGTTCCGGCGTGAGCTCTTCGCCGAAATCTTCCAGCTCGAAGATCGGGCGGATCTCGATCTCCGAATCGCCGGGCATCGGGTTCGGGCAGCGCTTCACCCATTCGATCGCTTCGTCCATCGACTTCACCTTCCAGATCCAGAAGCCGGCGACGAGTTCGCTCGTCGCGGAGAAGGGACCGTTCGTGACCGTGCGATCTTTGCCCGAGAAGCGAACGCGCGCGCCTTTCGAGCTGGGATGGAGACCTTCGCCGGCCAGCATGATGCCGGCCTTCACGAGCTCCTCGTTGTAGGCGCCCATCTCGCTCAGCATTTTTTCGTCGGGCATTGCTGCGGCTTCGGAATCGGACGTCGCTTTGACCAGGACCATCACTCGCATTTGCTTTCTCCTTATGCCATCGGCGGCAGCGGCTGCAGTCCGCCATTTACGATCCAGTGGATGCCGTAGCGATCGGTGACCATGCCGAAGCGCTCGGCCCAGAACGTCGGCGACCACGGCATCGTCACTTTGCCGCCTTCGCTGAACGCGTCGAACACGCGCTGCGCATTCGCGACGTCTTCGTACGAGAGCGTCAGAGTCAGTCCTTTCATCCCTTCATGCTTCGTTCCGACGAGCGTGTCGCCGCCCATGAGAATGATGCCGTCGGCCTCGAGCCGCGCGTGCATGATTCGGTCCTCGTTGCCGGCCGGAATCTGATCGCAGACCGGCGTTTGCGAGTTGGTGATGAGCGCTTTCAGTTTTCCCTGCAGCACCCCCTCATAAAATCGCATCGCCTCGGCACAATTGCCGTCGAATGAGAGATACGGAGCAAGTTCGGGCATGTCGTTCCTTCCTTTTACGTTGTCGCTGGATGCAATATAGGACCACAAAGTCCTAAAAAGCAACTACAAAGTTAGCGTAAACTAGAACCATGAGCGGGAAACGGAGTTACGAAGACGGGTGCGCCACCGCGCACGCGCTCGATCTCATCGGCGAACGATGGGCGCTGCTCGTCGTCCGCGAGCTCGTGCTCGGTCCGAAACGCTTCACCGATTTGCGTGCCGGACTGCCGGGCATCAGCCCGAACGTGCTGACGCAGCGGCTGGAAGAGCTCGAAAGCTCGGGCGTGCTGCGGCGCCGCAAACTGCCGCCGCCCGCCGCCGCGTGGGTTTACGAGCTGACGGAATGGGGACTCGAGCTCGAGCGCGTGATCATGGCGCTCGGCCGCTGGGGCGCGCGCTCGCCGTCGCTGATGCAGGGACATCCGCTCAGCATCGACGCGCTCGTGCTTTCGTTTCGGACGATGTTCGATTCCGCATCCGCCGGCGATCTCGAAGCGAGCATCGAGCTGCGCATCGGCGAAGATCGCTTCCACGCGTCGATCGCCGACGGCGAGATGCAGCTGACGCGCGGCAACGCACCGGCGCCTGACGCGATCATCGAAGCCGATCCCGATGCGCTCGTCGCGGCGGCGTATGGCGGACGAAAGGTCGCCGATGCGGTTCGCACCGGCGATCTGAAAATCAGCGGCGACAAAAACCTCGCGAAGCGTTTCTTCGCGCTGTTCCCGCTGCCGGAAGCGGCCGCGATTACTGGATCGTGAAGCTCTGCTGCCAGAGCGTGTCACCGTTCGGCTGCGTGACGCGAACGTCGTAAACGCCAGCCGGAATCGCCGGCACGACGACGCGCAGCTCGTACGTCGTGAACCAGAGCACCTGCGCCTGGGTCGTTCCGAAATACGCGTTCACTCCGGTCTGAAACGGACCGCCGACGATCGAGATCTGCGAGCCGGCCGTTGCCGCTTCGGGACGCAGCGCATTGATCGTCGGGTAATTGCCGTTCGCGACGATCGATGAGTTGAGCGATCCGATGCCGCGCGTCGCGAGCCAGAACGGCTTGTTCGTCGCTTTCGACAGTCCCTGCGAGACGGCGAGCGCCGTGTGTCCGTCGGCGCGGCGCGCGAAGAAGTCGTACGCATTCATCTCGTCATCGTTGAGCAGACGATCGCGCGTAACGACGATCGTCGCGACGCGGAAACTCTTCTGCGACGTCGTGCTGTCCGGCACGCGCGAGCCGTGTGTCGCGATGATGTCGCGCGCGGAGAAGTTCGTCCGCGTTCCGATGATCGTGCAGCCATCGCAATGCGTTTGCGACGGCGATCCCAAAACGATTTGCGGCACGACCGAGCCCGGTGCGAGGAATCCCATCAGATAGAGATCGATGTCGTTGAATTCGTCGCGCGACGCTTCCCAGCGGAACTTGTACGTGCCGTCGGCCTGCAGCTCGTAGCGCCACGGGTAATCGCCGCCCATGCTCGTGCCGGGCAGCGCCATGCCCATGATGAAGTGCGCCATTTGCGACGGCGGCCAGTGAAATCCGGCGTTGGCGACGAGCGGGTGCTGAACGAAGTTCACCCATTGATGTCCGAGCTCGTGTGAGTACGCGCTGGCCGCGCCGTCGAAATATCCGAACAGCGGAAAGCGAGTGAAGCCGAGGAGTTTGCCGGCGCTGCCGAAAAGCGCGTCGTCGTTCTTCGGCGTCATGCCGATGCCGAGGACGTCGCTGCGGGTCGGGTGGTGATCGCGATTGTCGCCGTACTCAGGCAGCGCGTATGCGACGCTGACGAAATCGTACGAATCGGCGAAGGAGCCGTAGAACGTGCTGAGGATCGTCTGCACCGCGGCGTCGGAGAGCGGCGACGTCAGCGACGGCAGCCGCAGATTCACGACGTAACCGGTGGCGCGATATCCGGCCGATGCGGTCGCGACCGATACTTTTTTCGTCGTCGTCTCCGCGACGCCGATGACGAGGAAGCGGTTGTCGATCGGATTGCCGGATGCGTCGAACGACTTCAGGTATCCGAAGACGTTGCGGAAGATGTCGTCCGCCGCGTAGCCGTACAGAAGCTGCGCGGGAGTGAGCGATCCGCTCCAGGTCGAGCCGCCGTCGTTCGTCGTGAGCGTCACGACGCTGCCGTTGTTGAGATCGATGCGCGCACTCGCGCATGGCGCCGTGTATTTAACGGTGAAGGCGACGGGCGCGGTGCGATCGGTGCGGATGACGAACGGGTCGAATTTGAGCGAGGTGGCGTCGGCGAAGATCGCGAGCGGAAAGACGAACAGCGACAGCGCGACAACCCAGCGACGAAGCATGGCGCCCCCGAACTACGACTTTTCTGCAGCTGCTTTGATGTTGTTCAGGCCCGCTTCGAAATCTTTCCCGATCATCCTGTCCATCGAGACGAAGACGGTCATCACTTTCGTCATGAACAGGCTCGGACCGCGCATCGTCCACGTCACGTCAGTGGCGTTGCCGTGCGGCTGCAGCGTGAACTCGGCGACGTTGCTCGACGCGAACGGCTTCACGAAATCGAGCTTGATGGTGACACGCGAGTTCGACGAATCGACGATCTCCATCCGGCCTTCGCCGGCTTTGCTGTTGCCCGACCACGCGTACGCCGCGCCTTTCCCGCTCGGTGCGCCGCTGTGCGTGCGCTGCATCGCGGGATCGAGCTTCTCCCAGGGCGACCAAACCTGCCAGCGATGAAAGTCGGCGAGGAGCGGGACGATCTTTTCGGGCGGCGCGTTGACGGTTGCGGTGCGCGAGACGGTGAACGTGTCCGGCTTCGTTGCTGCGTAGCCGAGGATGGCGGCGATGACGACGACGACGCCGATGGCGATCTTCGTGAACATGGAATCCCTCCGGGTTGTGTTGTGCGCTCAGAATAGCGCGGGGAGCGTGTTGATGGAACGAACGATCGTCATTACAGGTGGCAGTTCCGGAATCGGCGCCGCGGCCGCGCGTGCGTTGCGCGCGCAGGGAGCGCGAGTGGCGATCACCGGCCGTTCCGCGGAGACGCAACGGCTCGCTGACGAGATCGGCGCCGACGCCTTCATCGCCGACTTCGCGAAGCTGCGCGACGTCCGCGCGCTCGCGGCGCAGCTCCTCGAAAAATATCCGCGTATCGACGTGCTCGCGAACAACGCCGGCGCCGTCATCGCGACGCGCCAGCTCACCGAGGACCAGCACGAAAAAACGCTGCAGGTCAATCACCTCGGCGGCTTTCTGCTCACGCTCCTGCTTCGCGAGCGGCTCGAGGAATCGCGCGCGACGGTCATCAATACGGCGAGCGCTGCGCATCGAATGGGACGCCTCGATTTCAACGACCTCGAAAGCGAGCGCAGCTACGATTCGTGGCGCGCGTACGGAACGTCGAAGCTGATGAACATCCTGCACGCGGCGGAGATCAATCGCCGCTTCGACGGCGTGCGCGGCGTGTCATTTCATCCGGGCGTCGTCGCGACTGATTTCGCGCGCGAGGGCAGTCGTTTCGTGCGCATCCTGTGGGAATCAGCGCTGCGGCACTTCCTGATCTCGCCTGCGAAAGGTGCCGACACGCTTGTCTGGCTTGCGACGACCGATCAATGGACTCCCGGTCGTTTCTACGTGAAGCGTCGCGACACGCAGCCGGCCTCAACGGCGCGAAAAATTAACGACGCGCGGGAATTGTGGAATTGGAGTGAAGCCGCAACGCGACTTGTTTAGCCGCGCATGATCAACGGAAAGCAAAAGCTCGCTGCCGCTGTGTTCGCGCTTCTGAGTACGGCTGCGCTCGCCCGGCCGGCCGCGGCTGATGAGACTCTCCGTTACGACTGGAAGCTGCGCGGTCTGCTGAGCTGGGTCGCGGGCGTGAAGTTTCCGACGTCGGGCACCGGCATTCTGCAGACGTCGCCGCGCGGCGCGAACGTCGACAGCCAGCTGCGCGTGCACGCGGGCGGGAAGGATTACATCGAATATCGCTCCAGCATGGATGCGTCGCGCCGCACGCTCGCGAGCGTGAACGGTTACTCGTTCGGCTCGAAGACGGAGCGGAAGGAAGCGGTGTACGACTACGACGCGAACGTCGTGCGCGTCGCCGATCGCGACAGCGGTCAGGCAGTGGAGATGAAGACGCGTCCGCTGGCGGTCGAAGATGCGCGCGATGTGCTGACGACGATCACGTTTCTGCGCGAGCATGCCGCGTCGATTCGCGGACCGCTGACGACCGATGTGTATTCGGACGGCAAGCCGTATCGCGTGACGATCAAGCCGGAAGGGATGAAGAGCGCAACGTGGCAGGGACGTCAGGTGCCGGCGCGCGTGTTCCACGTCGTCGCCGCGCCCGGCGCGCAGAAGAAGTTCCCGGGATTGACGGTGTGGCTGAGCGAGGACGCGCAGCATCTGCCGCTGCGGATCATGCTCGAGCAGCAGTACGCGTCGATCGATTTGACTTTGCGCGGGGTGTGAACGCGCGCTACTGAAGTGGCGGGGTCCCATCTGTCAGTTTTACTTTGGTGTGCGGTCCGCTTCGTCGGCGCGGTTGACCAAAGTAAAACTGACAGATGTGACCCCGCCACGAGAGGGCATTAGCGAACTGCGCGCTCGAACGCCGCCAACTCCGGCGTACGAAACGGCGTCGCGCGCACTCCACGCAACTCCCGCCGCGCATCCTCAACTCGCCCCGCGCGCCAATACGCCTTCGCCAGCAGCAGCCGCGATTCTCCATTCGGTCGCAGCGCAACGTTCTGCTTCGCGAGCTGCAGCAATCTCTCATCCGATCCCGGCGACGCCAGCAGATGCCGAATCAAATGTCCGCCCGCCGCCTCGGGATAAAGCGCGAGCTGCGCGTCATACAACTTCATCGCCTCGGCATCGCTCTGCCGCGTGAGCTTCGCGAGCGCGGCGACGTATTCGGGATTGTGCGTCTGCTCGATTGCGATCCGATACAGAGCCTCCGCCTCGGCATTGCGACCTAACGCCGCCAGCACCTCGGCCGTGTGCTCCTCGACGAGCCACCATCCCGAATACGCGCGCTCCGCACGCTGATAGTGCACGAGCGCCTCGGCATATCGGCCGCGATCGAAATCGAGCACGCCGCGCTGCACTTCAACCCACGCATACGACCGCATCTCTTTCGCGCTCAGCTCATCCTCGGCCGCCGCATACAAACGATCGGCGCCGTCGGGATTTCCGGTGACCGATTCGTAGTACGCGAGTGACGCGATCGCATCCCAGGAATGCGTTCGCTCGACGATCGCCGTGTACGCCGCGCGCGCGGCTGCGTAGTCGCCTTCCTGCAGCGCGATCCGCGCGGCCAGCGTCTTCACCGGCTCGCTGCCGTTGTTGCCATCCGTCAGTCGCGCGAGATCCGCTTTCGCGCGCTGCAGCCGGTGCATTTTGAAATTGAAGTTCGCGCGCAGCAGCAGAAGCTCGGGCGTCGGCGAGATGCGCAGCGCTTCTTCGATCGCGCGCTCCGCCGCTTGCAGCTCCGCGAAGTCGGCAGTGAGCGATGCGCGGCTGTACGTCGCCGCCGCGATTCGCGTCGCGTCGCCGCCCGCGCGCGCATCCTCGATCTGTTTCTGCAGGCGCTGCAGATCGGCGTCGTACGAGCTCATCGCGAGCGACGCGAGCGCCGTGAATGCGAGCAGCAGTTTCACCATGGCTCGGCGAGATACGGGAAGTGATCGAGAAACGGTTTGTCGTTGTGGAGCGGATTCGGCGGCGTCTTCGGCGTGATCGGCGCTTTGTCCCACAGCGCCTGATCGCCGAGCGTTTCGACGTTGCACTTCTTCCCGCCGCATCCCGATTTCTGATCGAGGAACACCGACAGGAATCGCGTCGCAACCTGGTCCTCGGGACGTCTGCCGAACGGCCACGAACCGGTCGTGTCCATGTCGACCGCGTTGACGTTCGGGATGAAGATCTCGAACGGGCGCCGCAGCGGAATGTTCAGGTGCTTCGGGTTCCAGGAATCATCCGGCATGTTCAGTTCCTGGAAGAGGCACTTCTTCACGCGCGGAAACGCTTCGATCGCGAGCGAGTACGTTTTGTAAACCGACACCGGCGAGTTGCTGTGATCGAAACAGGTGCCGAGTCCGAGTGCGCTGACCGAGGGGCCGAAGCCCCAGCCGAGGTGGCCGAGGCGGATGACGAAGTGGCGGGAGAGGATGATGTTGTTCGCGCCGAGCTGGCGATTGTCCGCGCGCTCGCTGAGCGCGGCGTCGGCGAACGGGAGGCCGTCGGTGTCGACGCGTTTGTACATCGCGAGCTGCTTCGCGAAATCGTCCGGTGCGCCGCCGAACGTGCGATGCCACCACGCCGCGATGCGCCCGAACACGCTGCGATGCGGCTCGTCCGGAATCGTCTCGATCTTGTTCGCCGCTTTCAGCACGAGGCTTTCGCCCCACGCGTTGACGATGCGATCGCGCTCGGGATTCGTGCTGATGTAACGATGCGGAATCTCGACGATGATCGCGTTGATGTTGCGGCCCGCCTGCGCGTCTTTGCCGCTGTAGACGAACTTGTAATTGCCGTTCGCATCCTTCGCGAACTTCGTCGGCTTGAAATCGTGCGGACCGGGCGGCAGCTGGCGCTTCGTGCCGCCGGGATGTCCCCAGTTCGGATCGTTCGGATCGTCGTTGAAGAGCGTGTTTCCTTCGAGCTCGAGCAGCGTCTTCGGAATCTTCAGCTCGCGATCGTCGTACGCGGCGGTCAGCGGCACTTCGTAAAACTGCGGACCGTAATTGATGGAGCGGAAGAAGCCCGGGAGATCGTTGAAGAACGCGTCGTCGCGTCCGCCGACGTAGATTTTGATCGGCGTGCCGTCCGGCGCGTTGAGCGTGAGCGACTGATTCATCGCGATCGTCTGCGAGAAGTTGCCGCTCGGGAAGTTGATGAAGTCGACATGCGCCATCTGTTGCTCATCGACGCGCACCCGCACCTCGGCGCCTTTGAGATGCAGATACTTTTTCTTCACGGCGTCGCCGTACGCGAGGAGCTTCTGCAGGTCCCAGTCCTCGCCGGGCGCGGGCGGCGCCGGACGCGGATTCGCGTCGATATGCACGCGATAGAGCATGTCGGTGTCGAAGACGCCGGCGCGCGGAATCGACGCGAACGTCAGCGCGAGGATGACGTTCTTTCCGTCGGCGCTCGGCCAGCCGAACATGTCGTAGAGATCGGCGGCGCTGACGTCGGTGCCGGTGAAGATCGAGTTCACCGAGTTCGGATCGTTGTGATCGGCGGCGACGAGCGTCGCCGCGAGCAATGACAACGTGAGCGCGATGGCGGCCGCGCGTTTCATTACGCGCCTCCTTTCGCCGTCGCGAGAATCGCGTCGCTCGCTTTCTCCGCGATCATGTAGATCGGCGTGACGATGAAGAAGCCGGGGATGCGCGGGAAGATCGACGCGTCGACGATGCGCAGGTTCTTCGTGCCGATGACGCGGAAGTTGCTGTCGACGACCGCGTTCGGATCGTCCGCTTTTCCCATCGGATTCGTGCACGACGCGTGATGTCCCCACGCGTTGTCTTTCACAAACTGTTTGACCTGATCGGCCGTCTGCACGAACGGTCCGGGCGTGACTTCCTGTTTGATCGCGGTGTTGTGTTTCGAGATCGTCCGAACGAACTGGACTCCGTTCGCGACCGCATCGACATCCGAGGGATCGTTCGGCGTTCCTTCATCGAAGTAGCGGAAGTTGATCTCCGGCTTATCGCGCGGATCGGAGGATTTGAGTCGCACGGAGCCGGCGCGATTCGTCGTGTGCGCTTTGAGAATCGCCCACGTCAGATAGTTCTTCGTCCGCTCCACTTCCTTCGAGTAGCCGGGGAAGTAACCGTAGAAGCGGCCGGGCAGCGCGAAGATGAAGAGGTCGGGATCGGAGATTTGCGGCGATGATTTTTTGATGACGCCGAGGACTGCGCCGTTGGTGGCGTAGACGCCTTTGCCGTTCTGCCAGTCGACGTAGCACGGATCGCCGGGCTGATTCGGCAGCGGCGGCGCGAAGGTCGCGTTCGCGAGGACTTTCCAGTTGTCCTTCATCTCCGTGACGACGCCGACTTCGTAGCGATCCTGCAGGTTCGTGCCGACGCCGGGGCGATCGAGGAGACAGTCGATGCCGAACTCCGCGAGATGCTGCTTCGGGCCGATGCCGGAGAGCATCAGCAGCTGCGGCGAATTGAACGCGCCGCCGGCGAGGATCACCTCGCGTTTGCAGTAGTAGCGCTTCACTTCGAAGTCGTCGCCGGCCTGCGGATTGGCGACGACGTTCGGATCGGCTTTGTAAAGATGTTGACCTTCCAGGCATTCGACGCCGATCGCGGTCTTGTTCGCATCGAAGAGGATCTTCGTCGCGAGGTTGTTCATCCGGATGACGAGGTTCTGCGGATAGACGGCGCGCGTGGAGTCGATCAGCTCGCGCGTTCCCTGACGGCGGCCGCTAAGCGTCGCCAGCGGCGCGAAGCAGATGCCTTCGAACTTCGGCGTGCGCGCGTCGTTCGGATCCTGCGGGAGCAGCGGCGGGATCGGACCGGTGCCGACGCCTTCCTGCCATGCGCCGAGGATCGCGGTGAGAATCGTTTTCAGCAGCGCGTCGTCGCCGAAGACGAGCGAGAGATCGGGACCGGTCGTGTTCAGCCAGCCGTCGTAACCGTGGCCCGACGGATTCGGTTGTCCCTTCGGCGGTTTCGCCGCGTACGTGCAGCGCTCGAGCCGCTCGAAGTACATGCGCATTTTGTCCGACGCCCAGCTCGCGTCGCCGGTGATGGCGGCGATGTTGTCCCAGTCGCTGGCGTGGCCGTAGATCGTGATCATGGCGTGATGCGACGTGCAGCCGCCGAGCGTGCCGGCGCGCGGATAGAACACGCCGTCTTCCGCATCGACGAATTTCGAATCGCGCTTCGACTGCGCTTCGTCCGTGTAGTGACGAACGAAAAACTCCCACGACATCTCCGGGTCTTCGCTCGCGTACGTGTGAAAGACGGGAACCGGATACGACTGCGACTGCGGCTCGCCGCCCGCCTCGATGAGGCCGACTTTGTAGCCGGCCTTCGCGAGATTGCACGCCACCGGACCGCCGCCGGCGCCGGAGCCGATCACGATGTAATCGAAATCGGGATTGTTCGGATCGTTCGGCATCGCGTCCTCCTCAGAACGTCTTCATGTACTCGATGAGCGCGCGCTTTTCGAGGTCGGTGAGCACGGTGCCGAAGTAGTGACCTTCGTCTTCGATGAAGTCGGGACACGAGTTCAGCGCGTAGAAGTCGGGGACGAGTTTCAGCAGCCGCTGCGTGGCCGCGTCGCCGGTCAGCTTTTCGTCATGCACCTGCTTCAGCGCTTTCAGCGAGCGCGCGAGGAGCGTGAGCTGCTTGCCGGTTTTGCCGAGACCGCCGAGCTGCAGATTCGTGTTCGCGATGAGATTGATCGGCGTCCCTTTCGGAATCGGACCGATGTGAATGAAGCCGTCGGGCTCCGCGAGCGATTTGAACCACGGCGCGTACGAGGCGGGGAGTTGCAGCGAGCTCTCCGCGGTGGTGCGCCAGATCGAGTCTGCGCCGGCGCGTTTTTCCGACCACAGCATCTTCTCGATCGCGTCGTTGAAGGCTTCCATGCGCGAGTCGACGTCGACCGCTTCGACGTGTTTGCCGAGTGCGTTGTTGTGGAGGAACGGCGCGCAGCACCAGACCGAAACGAGCGACGCCGGACGGTAGTAGCCGCGGCCGCCGCCCGGCACTTCCCACGGCGCCTGCTTGCCGGTGAACGGATCCCACACCTGGATCGAGCCGACTTTCGGCAGCGTCTTGTACGTCTCGCTCGAGAAGTTGTCCCAGATCTGGCCGTGCATGCCGTTCGTGGCCACCGCGCGCGTCGCGTTCGTCTTCACTTCGGTGACCGGGACGCGGATCTCGGCGCCGAGGAAGTTGTTGTCGAGGAAGTCGGGCTTCATGACTGCCGCTTCGAACCACGCCTTCCCTTCGGGTGACTGCGGATTGATCGGCGCCGGCGGCTGCTTGCTCGAATGGCATCGCGCGCAGTTGTCGGCGAAGACGAGCTTCCCGCGATTTAGCGTCTTCTCATCCGCCTGCAGATATTTCGAACCGCCCGGCGCGTTCGCGAGCTTCAGCGGTTTCGCGACGTTGATGAAGTAGCGCGCGACCGACGGCGCCTCGGCTTCGCTCCAGTTCCAGTGCGGCGACATCTTCTGCGCGTCGGCGACTTTGATCGGCGACTGTTTTTTGATTCCGACGAGCGGGTTGAAATGGCGCAGCCACTCTTCCCAGTACTCGCCGATGTTGAGATAGACGCGGCTGATCGCGGCGTTGAGTCCGACGGAGTCCGCGCCTTCTTTCAAAACGCGCGGCGTGAGCTGCGGATCGGTGACGCCTTTCAGCGCGAGCGCGCCGCCGGTGACGTGTTCCGGCACGGCGACGTTCATCCGTCCCGCGAGATTGAAGACGCCGTTCATCGTGCCGGGATTGTTGAGGTAATCGGTGGCGATGAATGCGGTGTCGAGCGTGCCCGGCGGATTGCTGTGCAGCAGCTGCCAGACGAAGTTCGATTCCGGCAGGCCGTTGCCGAAGACTTCCCACACTTTGAAGTAGTGCTGGCCGACGTAGTCGTTGAGGTTCGCGTATTCGGGCTCGTTGGGATCGGCCGGCGGATTGGTCGGATCGGCGCCGACGTGGCAGAACGAGCACGCCATGCCGACGACGTACGGCCGCACGAGATTCTTATCCGTGTAGTACGTCGGATCGCTGTAGTAGCGCTTCGGATCCCACTTCGCTTTCGCGGCCGCGTCGAAGTTCGGATTCGGGAAGACGCGCAGCCCCATGATGCCGCTCGAGCGGCCGTACGTTTTGAGATCGATGCGCGAATCGAAGTCGTACTTCGCGTCGCGCGGCACGTCGATCATCAGTCCGTATTCATCGGGCGCGTCGGGACGCCTGTAGCCCGGCTGATTGAAGAGACCGTATTTCTGAAAGCGGCTGTTGCGCGGCGAGGTGACGACCTTGAGAAAGTCGGACGTGCCGAACGCGTGATTCGCGAGGTAGTCCCAGAACCCGCCGTTGTCGCCGGACCAGAGGTTCCACGCGACGCGCCCGTTGATGTCGTCCTGCGACAGCTTCACGTCGCGACCCTGAAAGTCCATGCCGGGGAAAGGGTCGAAGTCGACGTATTTGAAGTCGCTGAACGTCCAGCTGGGCTTGACCGGCTGCGTCGAACAGGCGGCGGTGACGAGAATGATGATGAGCGAGACGAGAGCCCCGAGGACAAAGCCTCTCCGTTGCGCGCGCATGCGTCCTCCGATTGATTCCGAATGTGGTCGAGATAGGAGAGGCGCGGGCGGGGCGTTTCCCTACCCGGGTTGGGGGTCCTGGGTAGGGAAGTCCCTGATTACGTCACTCCTATGCTG
>Ga0070701_10000314_pt1 | contig 15855 bp, 17 predicted proteins | sample KBSK5102metaG_FD_65451 | JGI IMG/M metagenome (GOLD analysis project Ga0070701, IMG submission 65451) | Corn, switchgrass and miscanthus rhizosphere microbial communities from Kellogg Biological Station, Michigan, USA - KBS K5-10-2 metaG | ecosystem: Host-associated > Plants > Roots >... | reverse complement strand
GCCGGTAAGGTCGTCTACCAGAAGTGGTGCGCCGGTTGCCATGGCGACCAGGGTGCCGGGGACGGCGTGGCCGCCAAGCGCATGATCCCGCCGCCGCGCGACTTCACGGGTGCGATCTATCAGATCCGCAGCACCGCGAGCGGAAATCTGCCGACCGACGCCGATCTGATGCGCTCTATAGAAGAAGGGCTGCACGGCACCGCCATGCCCGGCTGGAAGGCGCGGCTGTCGGATCGCGAGCGCCGTGACGTGCTCGCGTACATCAAGACCTTTTCGACCTTCTTCGCCGATACGTCGCTGCGGCCCCAAGCGCTCGAGTTCGGCAAGGAGCCGAGCGGCGGGACGGGCGCTGACGCGCTGAAGGTGGGCCGCCAGTTCTACGACTCGATCGGCTGCCGCAAATGCCATGGCGACCTCGGCCGCGGCGACGGGCCTTCGTCACCGACTCTGAAGGACGACGCCGGTCATCCGATCTTCGCGGCCGATCTGCACCAGAACTGGTTGTTCAACGGTGGCGGCACCGCGGAAGATATCTATCACCGGCTCCGCACCGGCCTGGACGGCACGCCGATGCCGTCGTTCAGTGATCTGCTCGAGCAGAAATTCCTCACGGAGACCGAGCTGTGGCGCGTCGCGCAGTACGTCCGCAGCCTGTCGCCCGCCGAGCCGCCCGCGGTGCGTGACGTGATCCACGCGCCGCTGATCGATCGCGCGCTGCCGCATGCGGCCGACGATTCGGCCTGGGGATCGGTCGACGCGTACTGGTTCCCGCTCGTGGGGCAGGTCATTCGCAAGACGCGCTGGTTCGCTCCGGCGGTGACCGGTGTGTCGGTGAAGGCGGTTCATACGGCCGACTCGATCGCCATCCAGCTCACGTGGGATGACCGGTCCGAGAGTCCCGATACCGCCTGGCTCGATCATGTAAATCGCGTATTCGCATCGCTCGAGCAGGATTCCGGCGGATCGGAGCAGCCCGCACTATGGCCTGATCAGATCGCCGTCCAGTTTCCGGTGACCATTCCCACCGGGATGGAGCGGCCGTATTTCCTGATGGGCAATTCGACCGGCCCCGTGTATCAGTGGCGCTGGGCGAGTAACGCCCGGACCGCCGCCGTCGCGGGGCTCGCGCGCGGCGTGGAGCGCTTCGATCCGATCTCGGGAGCCGGGGTCGGGGCTCAGGCGGTGTACGACAAGGGCCAGTGGCGCGTCGTCTTTACCCGCGCACTTGCCTCGCCGGATACCGCGACACAGCTTCCGTTCCGTACCGGCCGTGCCATTCCGGTGGCGTTCTTCGCGTGGGACGGGTCCAACGGAGAGCACGGCACCCGAATGGCAATCAGTACCTGGTATTTCCTCGCACTCGATGAACCGGTGCCGGCTCGTGTGTTCATCTCGCCGGTGCTCGCCATGATGCTCACCCTGGGGTTGGGCATGCTGGTCGTGTGGCGCGCGCAACAGAAGACTTCATTCCGGAAGGGGAGACAGCAATGAAAGTCCGAATCTTCAGCGTGGTGGGCGCGATGTTGATGCTCACCGTGTGCAGCAAGGGTGATCAGCGCACCGCCGCGAACGCGGCATCCCGCACGGTCGACACGACCGCGCCGGCAGCGGCGCCCGCGGCGGCAGCGACGACGTCGGCGGCCGGCGGCACCATCAGCGGCAAGATCAAGTTCACCGGGACCGCGCCGCGCAATCCCGCGATCGACATGAGCGAAGAAGCGGCGTGCAAAGCCAAGTACAAGACGACGCCGACGGAAGAAAACGTCGTCGCCGGGCCGGCGAACGCGCTCGCGAACGTGTTCGTGTACGTGAAGGCGGGCGTGCCGGCGGGTCAGACGTTCACGGCACCAACGACGCCGGTGGTGCTGAATCAGGACGGCTGTCGCTACCATCCGCACGTTTTCGGCATCATGGTGAACCAGCCGCTCGAGATCAAGAATTCCGATCCGCTCCTGCACAACATCAAAGCCATCGCCAAAAAGAACCGCCCCTTCAACATCAGCCAGCCGAACGCCGGCATGCAGACGAGCCGGACGTTCACCGCGCCCGAGGTGATGGTGAACCTCGAGTGCAACGTCCACGGCTGGATGAAGGCGTTCGTCGGCGTGCGGCCGGATCCGTTCTTCGCCGTCTCGGGCGAGGACGGCAGCTTCACGATCAGCGGCCTGCCGCCCGGCACCTACACGATCGAAGCGTGGCACGAGAAGCTGGGGACGCAGACCGCGACGGTGACGATCGCGGGCACCGAGACCAAGACGGCCAACCTTACCTTCGCCGCGCACTAAAGCGCGAGGAGAGCTCGATGCGTTGGTGGCTTCCCGACGCAGGATCGACGTTCGCCGGGCCGATCGACACGATGTTCACGGTGATTCTGATTCTCACCGGCATCGCGCTCGTGATCGTGGAGGTCGGCGTGATCGCCTTCATGATCCGCTACCGCGCGCGCCCGGGTGGACGGGCGTTCTACACGCACGGCTCGACGCGCGCGGAAGTGATCTGGACGGCGATCCCCGCCGTCACGATGATCGTGCTCGGCCTGGTGAGCAATCACTACTGGGTCCTGATGAAGGACAAGAAGAGCATCCCCGCCAACGCGACGCACTTCGGGGTGCACGCCAAGCAGTTCGAGTGGCAGGTCACCTACGCCGGCGCCGACGGGAAACTCGGCACGGACGATGACTTCACCGTCCGCAATCAGCTGCACATTCCCGTCAATCAGCCGGTCGCGGTCGAGCTCTCCTCCGAGGACGTGATTCATTCGTTCTTCGTTCCCGAGTTCCGCGTCAAGCAGGACGCGGTGCCGGGCATGCACATCACGGCCTGGTTCCAGGCGACGAAGACGGGGGAGTTCGAGATCGGCTGCGCCGAGCTGTGCGGGATGGGACACTACAAGATGCGGGCGCGTGTGTTCGTGCACACGCCCGAGGAATACAATGCCTGGCTAACCCAGCAAGCCTCGGGAGGAGCCGAATGACGAGCGTCGCGCACGCAAAGCACGATGCCCATGGAGACGCGCATCACGCGCCGATGAGCTTCTGGCAGAAATACATCTTCTCCACCGACCACAAGATCATCGGCATCCAGTTCCTGTTCGTCAGCCTGTTCTTCCTGCTGGTGGGGGGACTGCTGGCGATGCAGATCCGCTGGCAGCTCGGATTCCCCGGCCAGCCGATGCCGGGCGGCGGGATTCTGCCCGAGACGATGGCGCCGGGCGGGGTGATCCTGCCGGAGTACTACATCCAGCTCGTGACGATGCACGGCACGTTCATGGTGTTCTTCGCCATCATGCCGCTGCTCGTCGGCGTCTACGCGAACTTCCTGATTCCGTTGAAGCTGGGCGCGCACGACATGGCGTTCCCGCGCATCAACATGTGGTCGTTCTGGCTCGCGCTGCTCGCCGGGCTGATCATGCTGTCGGGCTTTTTCATGCCCGACGGCGCGCCCCGCTGCGGCTGGACGATGTACGTCCCGTGCTCGGCGCGACCCGATCTCTCCGGCGTCACCACCGCGCAGAAACTGTGGTCGATTTCGATCGTGGTGCTGGGACTTTCGTCGGTGATGGGGTCCGTCAACTACATCACGACGGTGATCAATCACCGCGCGCCCGGGATGACGTGGTTCCGCATGCCGCTGTCGGTCTGGGCGCTGTTCATCACCGCCATCCTCGGCGTGCTCGCGCTGCCCGTCCTCCAGGGCGCGGCGATCATGCTGCTGTTCGACCAGTCGATCGGCACGCACTTCTTCGATCCGGGCGCCGGCGGCCAGCCGCTGCTGTGGCAGCACCTGTTCTGGTTCTTCGGCCATCCCGAGGTCTACATCCTGATCCTGCCGGCGATGGGCATGGTGTCCGACATCATCGCCAACGGCAGCCGCAAGCCGATCTTCGGCTATCACTCGATGGTGTTCGCCATCATCGGCATCGCGTTCCTCGGCTGGATCGTGTGGGGCCATCACATGTTCATGAGCGGGATGAACCCGACGCTCGGCTCCACGTTCATGGTCTCCACGCTGCTCATCGCGGTGCCGTCGGCCGTGAAGGTGTTCAACTGGCTCGGCACGATGTGGCGCGGCCAGCTGCATTTCCACGTCCCGATGCTGAATGCGATCGGGTTCGTGTCGATGTTCACGATCGGCGGGTTGTCGGGCATCTTCATGGCCGCGACGCCGGTCGACATTCCGATTCACGACACCCAGTTCATCGTCGCGCACATCCACTACGTGCTGTTCGGCGGCTCGCTGTTCGCGCTGTTCGCGGCGATCACGTTCTGGTATCCCAAGATGTTCGGCCGGATGATGAATGAGCCACTGGGCAAGGTGCATTTCTGGCTCACGCTGATCACGTACAACATGACGTTCTTCCCCATGCATATCATCGGCATGGGCGGTCAGATGCGGCGGATTTACGATCCCACGATTTATGATTTCCTGAAGCCGCAGCAGTACCTCAACGTGTTCATTTCCTACAGCGCGTTCGCGCTGTTCGCCGTGCAGTTTCTCTTCGCGTTCAACTTCCTGTGGAGCCTGAAATTCGGGAAGAAGGCGCCGCTGAACCCGTGGAACGACAACGGCCTCGAGTGGTCGCTGCCGAATCCGGCGCCGCACGGCAACTGGGCGCCCGCGACGCCGAACGTGTACCGCGGGCCGTACGAGTACAGCTCGCCGGAAGCGACCGATACCGATTTCCTGCCGCAAACCCGGAAGCTGCCCACCGACCGCGATCCCGTACCCGCGACTCTCTCGGGAGGACACTAACCGTGGCCACCACCGCGACGATCGACGCGATGCGGCCGCCGGTCCCGGCGGAGCCGGGCTCGGGGGTATACAGCAAAAAACTGGGCATGTGGGTCTTCCTGGCGAGCGACGTGATGTTTTTCACGGCGCTCATCGGATCCTACATCGTGCTGCGCTTCGGCATGACGGATACGTGGGCGAAGCCCGGCGCGGTCCTCAACGTCCCGCTCACCGGCATCAACACCTTCCTGCTGATCTGCTCGTCGGTCGCGATGGTGAAGGCGTACGCCGCGATTGCCGACGGGAAGAAATACTTCCTGCGCAAGGTGCCCGGACAGACGCTGCAGGACGGCGGGCTCAAGTTCTGGCTGCTCATCACGATTCTCTGCGGCGCCGCGTTCGTCGGCGTGCAGGTGGTGGAGTACATCAAGCTGGTGGGTCACGGCTTTACGCCCTCCGGCTACCGCGAGGGCTCCCTCCTCGCCGAGCACGCCCTCGCCGATCCGATCAGATACGGGGCGGGCGTGGGCGGGATGTATGGGTCCACCTTCTTCACGATGACGGGATTTCACGGCTTCCATGTGACCTGCGGCGTGATCAGCATGCTGTACCTGTATTTCACCAAGGTGCTGCCCGAGAAGTACTCCGCGCAGGATTATGCCGGCATCGAGGTGATCGGCTTGTACTGGCACTTCGTCGACCTGGTGTGGATCATTCTGTTCACGATCGTCTACCTAGTCTGAGGACGGACGCCATATGACCACAACGCCCCAGCCGACGACGACGCACGTTCGGCCGAATTACATGCTGATCTGGCTGTACCTGTTCATCATGACGATCGCCGAGGTGCTGCTCGCCTTCGAGCTGCCGGTCTCGCAGAACATCAAGCTGGTCCTGCTGCTCATTCTGGCGATCTGGAAAGCGCTGCTGGTCGCGCTGTTCTTCATGCATCTCAAGTTCGAGCGCTGGCGGCTGCGCTTGATCTTCATCGTCCCGATTCCGCTCGCGCTGATCCTGATCAGCGCCGGCATACTGGAGAAGATCTGGTAGCGCTGCTCGAGCTGACCAAGCCCCGCATCACGCAGCTGGTCCTCCTCACCGCGGCCGCCGGCTTCTATCTCGGCGCGCGGGAGCGGGTGGACCTGCTGCTGCTCGCGAACACGTTGCTCGGGACGGCGCTCGTCGCGGGCGGGACGAATGCCTGGAATCAGATCCGCGAGCGCGACGTCGACGGCCGGATGGCGCGCACGCGGCGCCGGCCGCTGCCGTCGGGGCGTCTGACGCCGCTGGCGGCGAAGTGGTTCGCCTCCGCGATTACCGCGGCGGGCGTCGGGTACCTCGCCGTCACCGTCAACGCGATCACGGCGATGCTGGCGGCGCTGACGTTCGCGACGTACGTGCTGTTGTACACGCCGCTGAAGCGTACCTCGACGCTCAACACGCTGGTTGGCGCCGTTCCCGGCGCGCTTCCGATCGTCGGGGGTTGGACGGCCGCGGGCGGCAGCATCGGACCGGCGGTGGCAGCGCTGTTCTGGATTCTGTTCCTGTGGCAGCTGCCCCATTTCCTCGCGCTCGCCTGGCTGTACCGCGAGGACTATCGCGCCGGCGGACTCCGCATGCTCAGCGTCGATGACGCTACCGGCGCCGATACCGGCCGCATGGCGCTGCTGTACGCGGTCGCGCTGCTGCCGATCAGCCTGATGCCCACGCTGCTCGGAGTCACGGGGAGCCTGTACTTCTTCGGCGCGCTCGCGTTGGGGGTGCTGTACGTCGCCGCGGGCAGCACGCTGCTGCTGCGCGCGACGCCCGCGCGCGCGTGGCGCCTGTTCTTCACTTCGATTCTCTACCTGCCGGCGCTGTTGACGTTGATGGTGCTGGACAAGATCGCCTAGGCGGACGCGCGATGATTCCCTTTCACCGCATCCTCATTACCACCGGCATCGTGTTCTGCGCCGGGTTCGCGCTGTGGTCGATCTGGCGCGGTCAGATGACGCTGGGGATCGGCTTTCTGGTGCTGGCCGTGGGACTGACCTACTACCTGCGCCACCTGCGGCGGTTCATCGGACGATGATACTCGCCTCGATTGCGGCGCTCCTGCACGGCGACGACCAGGATATCATCTACTTCTGGGCCTCGATCCTGATGGTGACGCTGCCGTTGATCATTTTCAGCGTGTTGACGTGGTTCGTGGTGAAGGGATCGCTCAACCGCAAGTCGCGTTAGATTCCCAGCCATGGCTGCACCTTCTGAAAAACGGCAGGTCGTTCGCTACGCCTTTTACAAGCTCGACCCGGCCTGGCGCCGGCTGACGTCCGAACGCCAGGCGTCCGCCAAGATCGAATTCGGCGAGACGCTCGAGCGCTATCACGGCCGGCTGCTGCTGCGCCCCTACGGACTGGTCGGGATCCGCGGCGACACCGATTTCCTGCTCTGGCAGGTGGCCGAGGACCTGGACGCGCTGGTCGAGCTCCAGACCGCGCTCAATCGCACCGATCTCGGCGCGTATCTGTCGATTCCCTACAGCTATCTGGCGATGACGCGGCGCTCGATCTACGAATTCCCCGCCGATCCCAATCACGAGAAGCGGCTCGTCATTCAGCCCAGCGCGGCGAAGTACCTGTTCGTCTACCCGTTCATCAAGACGCGGAGCTGGTATGCGCTGCCCAAGCCCGAGCGGCAGCGCATGATGGACGAGCACGTCCGGATCGGCCGCAAATACCCCACGATCCGTTTGAACACGACCTACTCGTACGGCCTCGACGACCAGGAATTCATCGTGGCGTTCGAGGGCGACAATCCCGGCGAGTTTCTCGATCTCGTCATGGAGCTGCGCGAGAGCGAGTCGTCGTCCTACACGCTGCGTGACACGCCGACGTTCACGTGCGTCCAAATGTCGCTGTGGGACATGTTGGACACTCTCGGAGGAGCTGGAGCAGCCCACGTTTCCCGTTTCCCGTCGCGCGAAGATGGATTTACTCCAGTTGCAACCCTCTCGGATTTGCCGCCGGGCACGGCCAAGCGCGTGTACGCGGCGAACGAAGCGGTCGCGCTGTTCAACGTGAACGGCACGGTGTACGCGATCGCCAATCGATGCACCCACGCGCGCGCGAGCCTCTCAGAGGGGACGGTCGATCCGCAGCGCTGCGCGGTGACCTGTCCCTGGCACGAAGGCGTGTTCTCTCTGGAGAACGGGCGCGTGCTTGGTGGGCCGCCGGTGCACGCGGTCGCGACGTATCAGGTGAAGCTCGACGGCGACACGATTCTCATCGCTCACGCCGAGGCGCAAGGTCTCACGGTTTCTTAAAGCGTGCCGTCGGGAACGCACCGACGTCACGCCCGTCTGGTTCATGCGCCAGGCGGGCCGCTACATGCCGCAGTACCGTAAGCTTCGCAAGCGCCACTCCATTCTCGATCTCTGCCACCGCCCCGAGCTGTCGGCCGAAGTCACGCTGCAACCCGTCGAGCATCTGGGCGTCGACGCCGCGATCATCTTCGCCGATATCCTGCTGCCGTTCGAGCCGCTGCGCCTCGGCTTGCGGTTCGAGGAAGGGGAAGGGCCCAAGATCGATCGGCCGATTCGGGACGCGACCGATGTCGAGCGGCTGCCCGAGTTCAACATCGATGCCGAGCTGGGATACGTGTGCGACGCCATTCGGCTCGCGCGCCGCGCGCTCCCGGCCGAGGTCCCGCTCATCGGTTTTGCGGGAGCGCCCTTTACGCTCGCGAGTTATGCGATCGAGGGTGGCGCAAGCCGGACATTCACCAAGACGAAGCAGCTCATGTACCAGGCACCCGACACCTGGCACCTCCTGATGAAGAAGCTGGCCGACCTCGTAGGCGCGTATCTCGCCGCGCAGGCGCGCGCCGGCGCGCAGGCGCTGCAGCTGTTCGACAGCTGGGTCGGCTGTCTGTCGCCCGACGATTACCGCACGTATGTCGCGCCGCACAGCCGCCGCGCCTTGTCGCTCGCCGGAGCGGCGGGCGTGCCGCTCATTCACTTCGGGACGGGGACGGCGACATTCCTCGAAGATTTCGCCGGCGCGGGCGGAGACGTGATCAGCATCGATTGGCGCATCCCGATCGACGCCGCCTGGGCGCGGATTGGCGCGCGGGCGATTCAAGGCAATCTCGAGCCGGTCGCGCTGCTGGCCCCCGAGGCGGAGCGCAACCGCCAGGTGCGCGACATCCTGAAGCGCGCCGGTGGCCGGCCCGGCCACATCTTCAACCTCGGCCACGGGGTGCTGCCCGAAACGGACGTCGCCGCCGTACGCGCGGTGGTGGATCTGGTGCATGACGCGTGAGCAGATCGCCGTCCTGGTCATGGCGTACGGCGGCCCCGGCAGCATCGCGGACGTCGAACCCTACCTCCAGGACGTCCGCGGTGGACGGCCGACCAGGCCGCAGCTCGTCGAGGAGATTCAGGCGCGCTACGCGCGCATCGGCGGCCGCTCGCCGATTCTCGAGCTGACGCAGGCGCAGGCGGCCGCCATCGGCCGGGCGCTGGGCGAGCGGTTCAAAGTCTTCGTCGGGATGCGGCATTGGCGCCCGTTCATTCCCGACGTGGTGAACGAGATCGCCGGCGCCGGATTCAAGCGCGTCGTGGGCGTCGCGATGGCGCCGCACTACTCGAACATGTCGGTGGGCGCGTACGAGAAGAAGCTGTTGCAGGCCGCCGATGGCCGGCTCGATGTCGCGCTCGTGCGGAGCTGGTGGCAACAGCCGGCCTTCCAGGAAGCCACGGCCAACCGGATTACTCAGGCGTTGAAGCGATTTCCCGACCCGGCCCAGGTCCAGATCATTTTTACGGCCCACAGCCTCCCGGAAAAGATCGTGGCTTCAGCGGATCCGTATCCGGACGAGCTCAAGGCGAGTGCCGAAGCCGTCGGCCGGCGAGCGCCGCTCGGCCAGTGGCGCATGGCCTATCAAAGCGCGGGCGCGACGCCGGAGCCGTGGCTCGGTCCCGACGCGGAAGCAGTAATCACGGAGCTGGCGAAAGCGGGTCACAAATCCGTGCTGCTCGTTCCGATCGGCTTCGTGTGCGATCACGTCGAAATTCTGTACGACATCGACGTCGAGTATCAGGGGCTGGCCAAGCGGCTCGGCATTCAACTCGAGCGAACGGCATCCCTCAACGATGACCCCGGCCTCGTCGCGGCAGTCGCCGCGGTCGTGCGCACGACGGTGGGGCAGCGAGGCTGGTTCTGAGAATCGTCGTGGTGGGCGCGGGTATCTCGGGACTCGTGGCGGCCTGGGAGCTGACCCGTGCCGGGGGCCACGACGTCGTTGTGCTCGAGAGCGAACGCCGCGCCGGCGGAATCATCGTCACGGAGCAGATCCAGGACTTCGTGATCGAAGGGGGACCCGACGGGTTTCTCGCCGGCGAGCCCGAGCTGCCGGCGCTCGCGTCGGAGCTGGGCATTGGCGATCGCGTGGTCGATCAGCAGGCACGCGGGACCGCGCTGTGGAATGGGACTGCGCTGGCGCCGCTCGACGAAGGACGCGCGGCGGCGTTGCTGGGAATCGACGCAACGAAGAGTGAGGTGTCGGCGGGATTTCGCAGCTTTGCGACGGGAATGGCGGACCCCGTCGCGGCCCTCGCGGAACAGCTCGCGGGCAAGATCCGGTTCGCGCAGGGCGTTGCCGGCATCGTCCCGCTGAAGAACGGCTGGCGCGTGGCCGTGACGGGCGGGTCCGCGCACGACGCCGACGCGATCGTCCTGGCGTTGCCGGCCTATTCCGCCGGGCGTCTGCTCGAGGCAGTCGGCGCGGGACACGCGCGCGAGCTGGCCCGGACGCCATATCTCCCCAGCATCACGGTCTCACTCGCATATCGGGATGCTCAATTCAGCCGGCCGCTTCAGGGCGCCGGCTTTGTCGTCGAGTCTCCAAAACAGATCCGCGCCTGCACGTTCGCTTCACTCAAGTTCCCGGGCCGGGCGCCTCGAGGGTCTGTATTGCTGCGCGCGTACCTGCCGCCGCAGGACGGCGACCCCGCTCAGATCGCGCACGCGCGGCTGGCGACGATCCTCGGGATTCGCGGCGAGCCGCTATGGTCGCGGGTGTTCTACTGGGATCGGGGATTACCGCGGTATCGCCCGCATCACGCCGAACAGGTCGCGGCGATCCGCAAACGCCTGCGCTCTCCCCGGCTGCCGCCTATGGCGATCGCCGGCGCGGGATATGATGGAGCGGGAGTGTCAGCGTGCGTGAGGTCCGGAAGACAGGCGGCTAAAGCGCTAGTCGCGTAGCAGTCTCCACAACGTTCTCAACCGTCAGCCCGAACTCTTTGTAGATCCGCTGATACGGCGCGGACGCGCCGAACCGCTCGATGCCGATGATCGCGCCGTCGTTGCCCACCAGCCCGTCCCACGACTGCGGCGAACCCGCTTCGACGGCGACGACGGGGACGCCCACCGGCAACACCGCATGGCGATAGCGCTCCGGCTGTTTCGCGAAATACTCGAGACAGGGCATCGACACGGCGCGCGGACGTTTGCCCTCCGCCGTCAGCTTCTCGTACGCGCCGAGGATCAACTCGACTTCGGATCCGCTCGACACCAGCACGACCTCGGGATCCTTCGCGTCGGCGAGCACGTAGCCACCTTGATGCAGCCCGGCCGCCGCGGCGTATTTCGACCGATCGATCACCGCCACCTTCTGGCGTGTGAGCACCAGGGCTACGGGGCCGATGCGATGTGTCACCGCGGCACGCCACGCTTCGACGACTTCGGTCGGATCCGACGGGCGAATGACCGCGAGGTTGGGAATGGCGCGCAATGCCGTCAGCTGCTCGATCGGCTGATGCGTGGGGCCGTCTTCCCCCAGGCCGATCGAATCGTGCGTGAAAACATAAATCGTGCGGAGATGCGTCAGCGCCGCGAGGCGAATCGAGGGGCGCATGTAGTCGGAGAAGATCAGGAACGTGCCGCCGAACGGGATGAACCCGCCGTGCAGCGCGAGCCCGTTCATCGCGGCGCCCATGCCGTGCTCGCGAATGCCGAAATGGAAATTGCGGCCCGCATGGTTCGTCGCGCTGAACACGCCGGCGCCCTTGATCTCCGTGTTGTTGGATCCGGTGAGGTCCGCCGAGCCGCCGATCAGCTCGGGAATCTTCGGAGCGATGGCGTTGAGGACCTTCCCCGATGCGGCCCGGGTCGCCTGGGCGTCCTTGGGTCCGAACGACGGCAGCGCTGAATCCCAGCCTTCCGGCAGCCTGCCGGTAAACCGCCGGTCCAGCTCGGCCGCGAGATCCGGCTCGGCCGCGCGATAGGCGTCCCACCGTTTGCGCCATTCGGCCTCCAGGCGCGCGCCCCGTCCCTTCGCCGTGCGCCAGTGCTCCAGTGCCTCCTCCGGTACGTAAAACGGCTCCAGCGACGGCCAGCCGAGGTTCTGCTTCGTGAGCTTGATCTCTTCGACGCCGAGCGGCGCGCCGTGCGCGTCGGCCGTGTCCTGCTTGTGCGGGCTGCCCCAGCCGATGTGCGTGCGCACGATGATCATCGAGGGTCGCGCGCGCTCGCGCTGCGCAGCCACGATCGCGCGATCCAGCGCCTCCAGATCGTTGCCGTCCTCGACGCGCTGCACGTGCCAGCCGTATGCCTCGAACCGCTTCGCCGTGTCGTCGGAGAACGCGAGATCGGTCGAGCCGTCGATGGTGATGCGGTTGTCGTCGTAGAATCCGATCAGCTTGCCGAGCTTCAGGTGGCCCGCGAGCGAGCAGGCCTCGTGCGAGATGCCTTCCATCAGATCGCCGTCGGAGGCGATGAAATACGTGTAATGATTGAAGATTTCGTGCCCGGGGCGGTTATAGAGCGCCGCGAGCTGGGCCTCGGCGATCGCCATTCCGACCGCGTTGCCGGTCCCCTGGCCGAGCGGGCCGGTCGTCGCCTCGACCCCGGGCGTCATGCCGCGCTCCGGATGGCCCGGCGTCTTGCTCGCCCACTGCCGGAAGTTCTTGATGTCGTCGAGCGTGACTTCGTACCCGGTCAGATACAACACGCTGTAGAGCAGCATGCAGGCGTGGCCAGCCGACAGCACGAACCGGTCGCGGTCGCGCCACTCCGGGTTTGCCGGATTGTATTTCAGGTGCCGCATCCAGAGCACGTACGCGAGTGGCGCGAGCGCCATCGGCGTTCCCGGGTGTCCGGAATCGGCCTGCTGCACCGCGTCCATGGAGAGCGTGCGGATGGTGTCGATGGACAGTTGATCGATGTCCACTGCAGTCTTGGTCATAGCAGTCCGGATTTGGCGGCTTGCCACAGTTTGGTCAGGCGATCGAATCCATCCACCAGCAGCTCGACCTGCTGGGGCGACGGACTGGCCTGAGCGGCGATCTTGAGCTCCTCGACGAGCTTCGGCATTTCATGACGGCCCTGTCGCGCGCTTTCGACGCCGATCTGATTCAGCAGATCCATGATCTTCTGACGCGCCGCGGCATCCTTGGGCACCTGCCACAGATACTCCGCCGTCTGTTTCCCATCGGCACAGAGCTGCCCGAGAGGGTCCATCAACGGCTGACGTGACGCGCGGGGTGGTTTCGGGTCGTTCATCGGAGCAGATAATCTAACATTGCCGGAGCGTTTGAATGTCTCTAGCTTGCCAGTCCGATGCACATGCTGCCGCTCATCCTCGCCACGTTGCTCCAGACGATCCCCGCCGATTCCGGTGAGGTGCACCTGCGCAACGTTCGACAGCTGACGTCCGGCGGTCAAAACGCCGAGGCGTATTTCTCCAAGTCGGGCCGGCAAATCATTTTTCAGCGCCAGGAAGCGGACTCGGGCTGCGATCAGGAATTCGTCATCAATACCGACGGCACGAACCTGCACCGCGTCTCGAGCGGGCGCGGCCGCACGACCTGCGGATATTTCTTCGACCGCGACAAGCGGATTTTCTACGCGTCGACGGAGCATACCGGCGCCGCGTGCCCCCCGCGCCCCGACTACTCCAAAGGGTATGTCTGGGCGCTGTTCGATTACGACATCTACACCGCGCGCGCCAACGGACGCGGCACGAAGCGTCTGACCACGAATCCGCGCTACGACGCCGAGGGCACGCTGTCGCCCGACGGCAAGACGATCGTGTTCACCTCATTGCGCGACGGCGATCTCGACATCTACACGATGAGCGTCGACGGCAAGCACGTGCAGCGGTTGACGCACACCCTCGGCTATGACGGCGGCCCGTTCTTCTCGCCCGATGGAAAACAGATCGTGTATCGCGCGTGGCATCCGCAGACCGCCACCGATTCGTCCGACTATGTCGCGTTGATCGCGCAGAACCTGGTGCGCCCGACGCGCATGGAAATCTGGGCCATGAACGCGGACGGCACGAACCAGCACCAGGTCACGAATCTGGGCGGCGCGAACTTCGCGCCCTATTTCCATCCCGACGGGCGCCGGATCCTGTTCGCCTCGAACCACAAGAACCCCCGCTCGCGCAACTTCGATCTCTATCTGATCAATGCGGACGGCACGGGCCTCGAGCAGGTGACGACGAACACCGAGTTCGATGCCTTTCCGATGTTCTCCCCCGACGGCCGTCAGCTCGTGTGGGCCTCGAATCGGAACGGCAAGGTGCAGGGCGAGACGAACATCTTCATCGCCGATTGGGTCGAGCAACCGTGACCACCGCCACCTCCACCAAACCTCCAGCACCGCCTCTCAAAAAGACGTTGAAGGACGAAGCGGTCGCGTGGGCCCGGGCGATCGGCGCCGCGTTTCTCATCTGGATCATTCTTCGCTCATTCCTCGTCGAGGCGTTCCGCATTCCATCGCCGAGCATGGAGAATACGCTGCTCATCGGCGATTTCCTGTTCGTCAACAAGGCGGTGTTCGGCGGCGAGCTGGAGATCCCGTTGACCGGATTTCACTGCTGCCGGCTGCCGTCGTTTTCCACGCCCGAGCGCGAGGACGTCGTGATCTTCCGCTCCGTCGAGGACTCCACGCCGGATCTGAACATCGTGAAGCGCGTGATCGGGGCGCCGGGCGACACGCTGCAAATGGTGCATGACACCGTCATTCGCAACGGCCGGCGCCTGGACGAGCCGTACGCGCTGCACACGGCGCTCGCGCCGGTGCCGGATGAGGAATTCCGGCTGCAGCTGATCAGGGCCTGGCAGCTGCCGTCCTACGTCGGCAAGGATCCGCAGCGCTACCGGCCGACCACGCATGATTGGGGTCCGATTGTCGTGCCGCCCGATCACTTCTTTGTGATGGGCGACAATCGCGATCAATCGTACGACAGCAGGTTCTGGGGTTTCCTGCCGCGGGCGCACATCCGGGGCAGGCCGCTCTTCATCTATATGAGCGTGGCGACCCAGCCGTTCCGAATCCGGTGGAACCGGCTACTGCGTCATCCCAGCTAGACGTCTAGACGTCTAGTCTATTTGTAGCGGTAGGTGATTCGACCGCGCGTCAGGTCGTACGGTGAGAGATCGACGGCGACGCGGTCTCCCTGCAGGATGCGGATGTAGTTCTTGCGCATCTTGCCGCTGACGTAGGCGAGTACTTCATGTCCATTTTCGAGTTTTACGCGGAAGGTCGTGTTCGGCAGCACTTCCGTAACCGTCCCCATCATCTGAATCGCGTCACCAGCCACGCCGATCTCCGGTCATAAGCTCCTTGGGTCCATGGTTGCGTCCCGGGGCGGCTCCAATCCCCGCGTGATATAGTACGCGTGGCGGCTGCAACCGCCACAGGTCAGGCTGATTCGTTCGGGGATCACGAAGTCGCCCATGCGAATCGGCCGGCGGCGGGGGGAGCGCTGAATCGTCCGGGTCCCACACGACGGGCAAACCAACGGCTCATGTGCGCGATCTGCGGCGATGAGCGCCAACGCCTCCGGCGCCCGGTACTCCTTGATCCCACGTCTACCCACGGCGATTTCCCCTGTGGAAACGAAATCTATACTACACCTGACTTGACGCGCTTCTCCCGCGGGATATCTCTCCGGCAACCAGGAAAGGTCGCCCCATGGAAACGAAATCTCGCCCGGTCCAGGCCTCCCGTCCCGCGTACCAGCCCCTGGCGGCGATCGAAATCGACGCCGTCACACCGTCGGATCGGGGGTTCACGCTCACCGGGCAGGGTACGCCGCCGGACCGCGCCGCTTACCGGCTGGAGCTGCGGT
>Ga0070701_10000304_pt1 | contig 16090 bp, 16 predicted proteins | sample KBSK5102metaG_FD_65451 | JGI IMG/M metagenome (GOLD analysis project Ga0070701, IMG submission 65451) | Corn, switchgrass and miscanthus rhizosphere microbial communities from Kellogg Biological Station, Michigan, USA - KBS K5-10-2 metaG | ecosystem: Host-associated > Plants > Roots >... | reverse complement strand
CCGTTGACCAAAGTAAAACTGACAGATGTGACCCCAACTTAACTACTTCGCGCGGCTCTCGCGGAGCACGAGGTCGAGCGCCTTTTCCTGCGCCATCGAAGCGCGCAGCGCCTCGTAACCGCCGTCGTGCTTCAGGCGATGCTTCACCTCGGCAAAATCGCGATTGTTCTCGTGCGCGGCTTTGCGAATCTCGGCGTCGACTTCGACATCGCTGATCGTCAGCGCTTCCGTCTTCGCAATCGCTTCGAGAATCAGTGACCGCTTCACACGCTTCACCGCCTCGGGGCGGAAATCGTTTCCGATCTTCACCCAGTCGAGCTCGGCCTTCTCGAGATCGACGCCCTGCGACGACAGGAATCGCGCGTAGTTCTGCAGCGACTTCCCGAGCTCCTCTTCGACGAGTGAGTCGGGCACTTCGAATTCGTGCGCGGCGATCAACCGATCGCCAATCTGGTTCTTCTTCATCCGGAGTGCTTCGAGCTCGCGATGACGGCGAATGTCCGCCGTGATCGCCTCGCGCATCTGCTCGACCGTATCCCAGCCGCCCATGCTGCGCGCGAAGTCGTCGCTGACTTCCGGCTTCTCCTGCACGCGCACTTCTTTGATCGTCACGTCATGCTTCACGGTTTTGCCGCGGAACATTTCGTTGTTCGCATCTTCCGGATACGCCTTCTCGAACGAGACCGTATCGCCGGCTTTCTTTCCGCGAATCGCATCGTGCAGCTCCGGCATCGGCGTTTCTTCGCCGAGCTTCACGTGTCCCGAGTTCGTCTGCGGCTCGACACCTTCCGCCGACGCGGTGATCTCGATCATCGCGTAATCGCCCTGCTCCATGCCGCGATCGTTCTCCGCGCGGAACGAGCTTCCCTGCTCGCGCAGACGCTCGATCATCTCGTCGACGTCGTTGTCCGAGACTTCGATCTTCGGATCGTCGACGTCGATGCCTTTGTAATCGTGCAGCGTGAACTGCGGCTTCACGTCGAAGGCGGCTTTGTACTTCAGCGGCGCGCCGTCGATGAAGGCATCGATGTGCTCGAGGTGCGGATCGCCGACCGGCTCGACGCCTTTGTCGCTGATCGCCTCGCGAAAGCTGAGCGGCAGGAGGCGGTTCATCACCTCTTCCTGGATCTCCTTCGCGAAACGGGTGCGCACGATCGACAGCGGCACTTTGCCTTCGCGGAATCCGGGGATCTTCGCGTGGCGGCTGAACTCGTTCGTGACGCGCTTCGCCTCGCTGGAGATGCGATCGGCAGGAATCTCGACTTCAACGGATTTGCGGACGGTGGACAGATCTTCGTAATTGAGCAGCATCGTTCTTTTCCAGGTCTTCAGTTTTTCAGGGGAGATGGTGCGAAAGGCGGGACTTGAACCCGCACGGCTTTTGGGCCACTGGATCCTAAGTCCAGCGCGTCTGCCAATTCCGCCACTTTCGCGATCCGGGCTGTGAATACAAAACGAGGACTGAAGAATCCTCAGTCCTCTTTGCTCAGCACGCGGGTGTTGGTGCCCCCACAAGGACTCGAACCTTGAACCAACAGATTAAGAGTCTGCTGCTCTACCAATTGAGCTATGGAGGCGTTCGGGACTTCTGCTAACCAGGCGTTTCGCACGTCTATTTCGGCCGCGCGAGCGGCGCATTCTAAGTTGCGACCGTCGGGGGGTCAAGCGTGGGCGCGATGCTGTCGTCGAGCAGCCGCTGCGCGCGACGGAGATAGTCCCACGACGAGAAAAGCGTCATCAGCAGCGCCGCACGAAACAGGATCGCGCCGAGCCACGTCGCTTCCGGCCACCACGAGTTGACCGCGATGACGCAGCCGAGAGTGATCGCCTGCAGCAGCGTCGAGATCTTCCCCGCCCACGACGGAGCGAAACGCGTCACCTGCACGCGCGTGAAAAGCAGGTAGACGATGAACGTGATGAAGAGATCGCGCACGAACACGAGAAACGTCAGCCATTCCGGGATCTGATAGCCGACGTTTGCGCTGAACGTGTAGAAGAGATATCCGCTCACCATCATCGTCTTGTCGGCCGCGGGATCGAGAACGGCGCCGAGGCGCGAGCGCTGATTGAGTTTGCGCGCGATGAAGCCGTCGAAGATGTCCGTCAGCGCGGCGGAGACGAAGAGCACGAACGCGAGCGTGAACATCCCGCGAAACGACGCATAGATGAACACCGGCACCGCGATGAGGCGGATGAGCGTCAGTGCGTTCGGAATCGTGGCGATGCGCGAGGTCAAGCGGGCGCATCGTACTCCAGGGAGACGAATGATCGTCCGGGTGTAATCTGGCGGTCTCGTCCGGAGGAATCCAATGAAACGCAACATCGTCATCGCGGCAATCGCGATCGTCGCCGCCATCTTCGCGTTCCGCGCATACCAGCAGCGCAGCATGCGAAAGGATTACGAAAAGTTCGCGGAGGCGATCATTCGCCGCCATTACGACGTCGCGGCGGCGATGACGACCGGCCTCACTGAAGACGAGCTGCGCGCCGCCGGGACGCAGGAGCAGACGTGGGGCGGACCGGCGATGTTCCAGACGCTTTTCCCGTCGCGCTATCGCTACGAGTCGACCAAAACCGAGTCGGACGGCAGCGTGACGATGCAGGTCACGCAGGAAGTGCGCTTCAATCCGGTCGGCGTCGAATCAGCGGTGCGGCCGGCCATGGCGGCGACGATGCATCAGACCGCGACGATGCGCAAAGTAGGAGGCGCCTGGAAGATCGCGACGTTCGAGAACAAATTCGAAAAGATGGACGCGATCAAATACTGAGGCGCGGCAAACAAGTACAGCGCGAAGTCATCCGCCGCGAAGCCGGTCGCCGACGCTTGCGAACCAGCGCAGCGGCCCGTGGCCGCCCGTGCCGGCTACATTTCGGCGCGGAACTGGTCCAGCGCGGTCTGCCGCAGGTAAACCGTCTTCCCTTCCGACAGCAGCAGGTTCTGCTTCATCAGATCGTGAATCAGCCGCGACACCGTTTCGCGCGACGTCCCGATCATGTTCGCAATCGACTGATGCGTCGGGCGCGTCACCGCGACATAGCCGTTATCGAGCGACTTCCCCTGCTCCCGCGCGAGATCGAGAAAGAAGCGCGCGAGGCGGCCGTAAACGTCCATCGTCGCCAGCGATTCAATCCGATTCGATGCGCGGCGCAGTCGGCGTGAAAGCTCGGCGAGCACCTTCTTCGTAATCGAAAAATTCTCCTGCAGGATCTGCAGAAAATCGCTGCGCCAGATCGTGACCAGCTCCAGCGTTTCCGTTGCGATCACCGTCGCGGAGCGCTGTTCATTGTCGAGCAGCGCCATCTCGCCGAAGAAATCCCCCGGCCCCAGCATCGACAGGATGATCTCTTTCCCTTCGGGCGAGATCATCGTCACCTTCACCTGTCCTTCTTTGATCAGGCAGAAAACGTCGCCGCTTTCGTCCGCATGAAAAACCACGTCGTCCTTCGCGTACCGGCGCGATTTCGCAACGGCCGCGATCGACGCCAGTTCACGATCGTCGAGCTCGGCGAACAGAGTGAACTTGCGGAAAAAGGACACTTGCATGGACGCCGCGATTCTAACCTGAAAGGCGATACACTCGGCTGACCGGTGGCGATCAAACGGATCATCCCCATTTCGTCCGGAAAAGGGGGCGTTGGGAAGACGACCTTCGCGATCAACTTCTCGCTCGCGCTCTCCCGCCATGGAAAAACGGTTCTCGTCGATCTCGATACCGGCACTTCCGCGATTCGAAACGCCATCGACGTTCCCGCGCCGAAAGACCTCTACCACTTCTTCCGCAAAGGCGCGTCGCTCAATGAGTGCGTGACGACGCTCGACGACAAAATCGATCCGCAGCGGCAGTTCCGAAACTTCGGCTTCGTCGCCGGACCGCTGCACCTCATCGAAGAGATCACGAACTTCGGCGCCGCGCACAAAGCGAAGCTCATCGAAGCGATCAACACCCTCGACGCCGATTACGTCATCCTCGACATGCGCGCCGGCCTCGATTCGAACGTCATCGATTTTCTGCCGTTCTCGAACTCCGGCATCCTCATCTTCACGCCGCATCTGCCGAGCGCGACGCTCGCCGCGTCCGACATCGTCAAAGCGATCCTCTTCCGCAAGCTGCGGCTGATCTTCACGAAAGACTCGCCGTTCTTCACGACGATCGCCGATCGAATCGATTACTGGCGCCTCATCAACGATCTGATCGATCGCGTGGAAGACGTTTACGACTCCTCAGTCCAAAACCTCGACGCCTTCGCCGCCGACCTCGCCGAAAACCTCGGCGATCATCCGATCACGCGGACGGTCACGCAGACCATCGACGAGTTCCGCGTCCATTACGTGCTCAACCTTTTCAACGGCGTCGAGGATTCGTTCAACACCGCGGTGCGGCCGTTCGTCGAGAACCTCACGAAGAACGTCTCCGCGCGCTGCGGCGTCACGAATCTGGGATGGATCACTCGCTCCGACGCGATCCATCGCGCGAACTGCAACAAACTCCCGGCGCTGCTCCTCCCGCACAACGTGAAGAAGGAGAAGAAAGATCGCGCGGCGCAGGAGCTCGACGATCTGCGCATCTCGATAGGACTCGAGCCGTCGCGAAAAGCGGCGCCGGTGAAAACGCGCGGCGCCGCGACGCTCGGCGGCGATGACGTCGATCCGCTCACGCGCCAGCTCGATGTTCTCAAAACGATGTTCGAGCAGAAGAAGAACGACGACTACTTCGCAAACTTCGACTACGCCTCGCAGCGCGCACTCTTCACGATGAAGACGCGGCGCCCGAGCGAGTTCGGCGACGTGCGCATCTACACGCCGGACGAAATGCTGAAGACGATCTTCGCGAAGTCGAATGTGCCGACGGCTGTGGATTGGGCGGAGCTGGACGAGTAAAGTTCCGCGCGCATGAAAGCGCTGATCATTCTCCTGCTCGCCGCCACGCTTACCGACCAGCCTGACCTCGCGATCCAGACTCGCATTCGCCAGGAAGGCTTCCGCAACTCGAAAGTAATGGAGCTCGCTGCCGGTCTCACCGACACGATCGGCCCGCGCCTCACCGGTTCGCCGAACATGAAACGCGCGAACGACTGGACCGTCGCGAAACTGACCGAGCTCGGCATGTCGAACGCGCACGCGGAACCGTGGGGACCGTTCGGCCGCGCGTGGAGCTACGAGTCGTGCAACGTACGAATGATCTCGCCGGACGTCGCACAGCTCTGGGCGCTGCCGCGCGCGTGGTCGCCGTCGACGAACGGCGTCGTGCGCGGCACGCCGGTGAAAGTGAAGATCGAATCGGTCGACGATCTCGAGAAACAGAAAGGCAAGCTCGCCGGAAAGATCGTGATGATCGGCGACGTCACACCGATCACCGACGCGCCGCCGGCCGCGCACTACGACGAAAAGCAGCTCGCCGATCTCGGTCAGTACGAGATTCCCGCGGCGCGGGCGGCGTCCGACGAGTTCCGGCGCCGAACGCAGTTCCGCCGCGCGCTGAACAAGTTCCTCGTCGACGAGAAAGTCGCGGTCATCATCGTGCCTGGCCGCGGTGAAGAAGGAACGTTCCTGGTGCAGCAGTCGGGCTCGCCGAAAATCGACGAGCCGATCGGCGTACCGTCGATCTCGCTCGAGACCGAACACTACGGCCGCATCGCGCGGCTGCTCGATCAGAAGCAGAACGTCGAGATCGAGATCGACGTGAAGACGACGATCAGCGAAGAGAACGCGATGTCCGCGAACACCATCGCCGAGATTCCGGGCCGCGACAAAGACGCGGGCGTGGTGATGCTCGGCGCGCATCTCGACTCGTGGCACGGCGGCACCGGCGCGACCGACAACGCCGCCGGCTGCGCCGCGATGATGGAAGCGATGCGCATCATCAAAACGCTCGGCATTCAGCCGCGGCGCACGATCCGGATCGCGCTCTGGTCCGGCGAAGAACAGGGACTCCTCGGCTCGCGCGCATACGTCGCGCAGCATTTCGGCACGCGTCCCGAATCGAACGATCCCGCCGAAAAAGATCTGCCGGTGGCGATGCGCAAGAAGCTGCCGCTCGTGCTGAAGCCCGAGCACGCGAAGCTCTCCGCATACTTCAACATGGACAACGGCGCGGGAAAGATTCGCGGGATCTACACGCAGGAAAACGCCGCTGTCGTCCCGATCTTCGAAGCCTGGCTCCAGCCTCTCCGCGACCTCGGCGCAACGACCGTGACGATGCGCAACACGACGGGCACCGATCACATCGCGTTCGACGACGCAGGACTGCCGGGTTTTCAGTTCATTCAGGACGAGCTCGAATACGAGTCGAAAACGCATCACACGACATCCGACACGTTCGAGCGGCTGCACCGCGAAGAGCTGATGCAGGCGTCGGTCGTGATCGCGACGTTCGTCTGGGAAGCCGCCAATCGGCCGGAGCCGATTCCGCGCAAGCCGCTGCCATAGCTCCGTCAGAGGAGTACAGTGGCAGTTATGGACGCAAATTCGGTCGCCACCGTCCTCCTCGCAGCCTTCGTCATCGACCGTTTCGTGGCCGCGGTGATGTTCATGGGCGCGTTTCTGCGCCTGCCGCGCGCGGTCGACGAACAGACGCGCGCAGTGCGCCGCGAGCCGGAGCGGAAGCTGATCTACTTCTTCCTCTCCGGCGTGCTGAGCCTGATCTTCGTGCTGATGAAGGTGATCGATCCGGAGCAGGTGCACTTCGGGAGGCTGCCGACGTCCGTGAATGCCGCGTTGCTCTGGCTGATCCTCGTCGGCGGCGCCGACCGCATCTCCCAATTCCTCGGCAAGAGCGATCCGCCTCCGCCGCCACCCGCGCCGAAGCAGCAGTTCCGCGTCGCCGGCACGCTGGCGATGGATGACCACACGCGGCTGCCATGACGAACGTAGCGGTCGAGCTCGTCCACACGGATGATGACGACGACGAACGTCGCCGCCGCCGTCGTGACACGCAACGACAGACGATCGGCGCGCTGCTGTTCGTCGGCGCGCTGTTCGCGCTGCTGTCCGCGAAACCGGCGGAAGTTCGTGACGACAATCCGCCGCCGCAGTCGACGACGAATACGGCGACGGCACCTCCTTCGACGAACACGAATGTCGTGACGACACCAGCCACTCCTCCGACGCCTGTCGCCGTCGATCCGGCCTCGCTCGATTTCGGCGCGATGAACGTCGGCACTTCGAAGACGCAGCCGATCACGTTCATGAATCCCGGCAACTCGGAATTCGTCACGACCGCGATCGCGAGCGGACTCGCGCCGACCGACTTCACGATCGCCGCCGATCAGTGCGCGCGCATCGCGCCCAACGAGATGTGCGTCGCGACGGTCGCGTTCGCGCCGCGCAGCGCCGGACCGCAAACCGCGACGTTCACACTGCGCTCGGAATCGAACGCATCGCTGCCCGTGCAAGTCAGCGGCAGCGGCGTCGCACTCGCGGGTCTGCTCGAATTCGCAACGCCCGAAATCGGTCTCGGCAGCCATCGCATCGGCGTCGCATCGCGTCAGCCATTCACGATTGCGAATCGCGGCAACAGTCCGCTGACCGTCACCGGCATCACGTCGAGCGATTCGCAATTCGAAGCGATGGGCTGCGTGAACACGGCGATCGCGCCGGGCGCGACATGCGATGGCCTGGTCGTGTTCCGTCCGCAGTCGCGCGGAAAAATCGACGCGACGCTGACTGCGACCGACGACACCGGCAAGACCGCGAGCACCGCGCTCACCGGCGGCGGCATTCTGCACATGCTCAGCACGACGACACCGCAACTCGACCTTCCGCAGAATCAGGGAAGAGTCGGGACGGCGACGTTCGCGAATACCGGCGACGACGCCGTGACGATCGCCGGTCCCGCGCAAATCAAAGGTGGCGATTTTTTCGGCACCGCTGACGGCTCGTCTGACGGCTGCCTCCGGCGCGGCGTCCTTCAGCCCGGCGATACGTGCGACATCGACATCTACTCGCGCGGCGACTCCGGCACCGGCACGCTAATCGTGTCCGGCGACGGCGTGCAGGCGACCGCGGTCCTGAGAACGGTTCCGCGCCCGAAGGACAATGAAGTTCCGAAACGGAAACCGCTGAAGATCGCTCCGCTGCGTGACTTCATCAAACAGCAGACACGAACTCCGGCGCCCGCGCCGCAGCCGCAGCCGCAACCGCAGCAGGTGATTCGCTAACGCTCAGTGCCGCCGCAGAAACCGCGTGCTCATCGCCGTCGTGAAAATCCGCAGCGTGTCGCTCAGCGGTTTGTAGTGACTCGTCGCAACTCCGTCGACGAACGCAAGCGAGATCGGAATCGTGATGATGCGCAGCTTGTGCATCCCGGCGAGCACCAGCACTTCGCTCTCCATGTCGAAACCTTCCGAGCGCAGCGTCACCGAGCGCAGCAGCTTCGACGAATAGAAACGATATCCGCTTTGCGAATCGTCGATGCGCGTGCCGGCGCCTTTCGAGATCGCCCACGAGGCGAAGCGATTCGCGAAGCGGCGGCGTGGCAGCATTTCGTGGAACAGATGCGCGCGTCCGCCGATGACGAGATCGGCGCCGGTCTCGCGATGCGCGGCGATGATCTTCGGAATCTCGGACGGCAGATGCTGGCCGTCCGCGTCGAGCGTCACGACGCCGTCGTAGCCGTGCTCGAGCACGTACGCGAAGCCGGTCTTGAGCGCGCCGCCTTTGCCGCGATTTGCCGCGTGCGTCAGCACGGTCGCGCCCGCGCGGCCGGCGACGTCGCCGCTGTCATCGCGTGAACCGTCATCGACGACGATGACTTTCTCGACGTGCGGCAGCGCGCCGGCGATCACCGGCTCGATCGTGCGCGCCGCGTTGAACGCGGGGATCAGCGCAATGACGCGCTCGTCACTCACGCGCCCTCCCGCGAAATGACGGTGCAGACGATTCCGCCGCCCGCACTCAGCGAGTTCACGAGCACATTGCGAAGCGCGAGCGGCCGCGCCTCACGCGTGACGTCGAGCTGCATCTCCGGGTCGCCCTCTTCAAATCCGTATGACGCATGCAGCGATTGTTCGCCGAGCGCCAGCAGCGCGGCAATCAGCTGCAGCGCGCCGCCCGCGCAATATTCGCCGAACCACCCTTTTGTCGCCACGACCGGCGGCAAACGCGAGCCGAACAGCGTTTGCAGCGCGCGATACTCGAGCCGATCGCCGCGAATCGTGCCGTTCGCCGACGCATACACAGCGTCGATGTCGTCGAGCGTCAGATCGGCATCTTCAATCGCCGACCGCATTGCAGCCGCGACCTGGTCGTCACCTTCGCCCCAGTCGGAAATCTTCGCCGTCGTATCGCGGCCAATTCCGAATCCGCTCAGCCAGCCGTAAACCTTCGCGCGATCGCGCGCCTGTTCCGGCGACTCCGCGAGCAGCACCGCGCTTCCTTCGCCGATCGACAATCCATTGCGACGACGATCGAACGGACGCGCCATTTCGCCAACCGCGCCATTCGCGTGCGCCAGCGCGCCGATGCGATCGAGCACGCTGAAAATCATTTCGTTTACTTCTTCGACGCCGCCGAGAAGGGCCGCGGGGACGGTTCCTTTGACGATTTGCGAGGCGGCGTACATCGCCGCGGCGAGCGCCGACGATTCGCGCTGCGTCACCGTCACATTGAAGCCGCGAAATCCCGCTTCGATCGCGATGTGACTGCCGGGCGCATTCGCAACCGACTCCGCGAACAATTGCGGCGGCGCGAGCGCGGCGCCTTTTTCGACGTACTCCTTCATGTACTCGATCGACGTCTGCACAGGACCGAATGCCGTGCCGAGGACGACGCCGCTTTCCGGCGCGATCGTCGCGCCCGAATCGAGCAGCGCGAGATGTGCCGCGCTCACTGCAAAGCGCGACAGCATGTTCATGCGCCGCATTTTTCCGGGCGCAATGAATTGTTTGGGCGCGAAATCGCGAATCAGCCCCGCGTTATGCGCGGACAATCCGACGGTGTCGAAACGCTCGACCGGCCGCACGCCGGATTCGGCGCCCCGCAAAAGCCCGCGGAAGGCATCGACACCGACTGCGCCGGGAGCCACGACCCCGATGCCTGTAATCGCAACGCGATTCATCGCCGAGCGGCGTTTATAGCACGCGCGAGAACAGCAGGCTGACGTTGCTGCCGCCGAAACCGAACGTGTTCGACAGCACATTCGTCATCGGCAGCGGGCGCGGCGTATGCGGGACGTAGTCGAGCGTGCAGTCGTCCGCGGCGCGATCGAGACGCAGCGTCGGCGGCGCGAGTTGATTTTGCAGCGCGAGCACCGTGATCACGGCTTCGATACCGCCTGCCGCGCCGAGCGTGTGACCGAAGAAGGATTTGGATGACGACACGGGAACGTCCGAGCCGATCGCGCTGATGATCGCTTTCGTTTCCGCGGAATCATTGAGCAGCGTGCCGGTGCCATGCGCGTTCACGTATTGAATCGACGCGGCCGCGACATTGCCATCGCCGAGCGCACCGTTCATCGCTGCTTCCGCGCCGCGACCATCTTCCGCGGGCGCGGTCGGATGATGCGCATCGCACGTCGCGCCGTATCCGCGCAGCTCCGCGATGATTTTCGCGCCGCGCGCGACCGCGTCATCCCAGCGCTCGAGAATCAGATACGCGGCGCCTTCGCCGAGCGTGATGCCTTTCCGATCCGCGCCAAACGGCGAGCACGGCGCGGGATCGACGGCCTGCAGCACATTGAAGCCGCTGTACGTCAAACGACAGAGCGCGTCGCTGCCGCCGGCAATCGCGACGTCCGCATGATTCGAGCGCAGAAAATCTGCCGCGACACCAATCGCCGCACCGGCCGACGCACACGCGGTCGCATTCGACATCACGCCGCCGCCGAGTCCGAACACGCCCGCAACCGCTTCACTCGGTCCCGACGTCGGCTGCTGCAGCACACGCGAAGCGCGCGCGCGGCGGCGACCTTTTTCGAGGCGACGAAAGTAATACTCCTCGCCTTCGAGCAAACCGCCGGTCGACGTTCCCGTCGAGACGATCGCGCGCTCGCGAGGCAGCGGCGACGTCGCGCCTTCATCGGCCTGCGCCAGCGCTTCACGCGCGGCGACGATCGCGAGGAGATCGCTGCGCGACAGGCGCTTCGACTCCCGCATCGAAATCGGCAGCATCTCATCCAGATCGACATTCACCTCGGCCGCAATATCGGTCGGGAACGTCTCACCCTGGAATCGCGACATCACGCCGATGCCGGCGCGCGACTCGCGAATCGAGCTCCACACTTCTTCTTTATTGCGTCCGATCGAGCAGATGATGCCTGCGCCGGTGACGGCGATTCGGACGTTCAGGTCGGCTTTACGCATCCGGTTCGGCGAGATAAAACCTGCCGCGGACGCATTCTAGTCCATCGACCGAACCGGTCCCGCTGAAGCGATAGATCGCGCCGAACGCCGCATCGAGCGTGACGCGAATGCGCACGACGTCGCCGGCCACGATCTGCCGCGACACTTCGCAGCGATCGATTCCGCTGAGAAATGCGTGCGTCGCTTTCCCTTCGAACGCGATTCCGCCCGCGACCTGCGCCATCGCCTCGACCACCATCACCTCGAGCGAAAGCGGATCGTTCGCCGTGCAGACGAACTCTCCCTCGATCGTTTTGTCGTCGATGCGCCGCGCGTCGGACGCGGCGCGAAACGGGATTTGGTGCGGGAGGTGCGAGAGCCAGCTCACGTCAGGATGACGCGACTTCCGCCAGCTTCGACTCGACCAGTTTCGCGAGCGACTCCACCGAACGAAAGTGCGCGCGCGCCGAGTTCTCGTTCTTCACCTTGATGCCGAATTCCGACTCGAGCATCACGACGATTTCGAGCGCGTCGATCGAGTCGAGGCCGAGGCCACCTTCAAAAAGCGGCTCGTCGTCGCCGATGTCGTCGGCGGTCATGTCTTCGAATTTCAGCCGCTCGATGAGCAGCTCTTTCAGTTTTCGTTTGAGGTCTGTCATAAGGAAATTGCCCGCATTTTCACACAGAAGCGGCGCCGGGCAGCCGTTCCCACGCGATGCGCGGCGCAATCGCTCCGCGCCATTTCTGAATTTTGACCAGGAAGAAAAACATCGCCAGGCCGAGGCGATCGCGGTTTGTCGCGAATACGTCGCCGGCGAGCACGCCGACGATGACTTTGATCAGCCGCGAATCGCGATGCGGCTGCATGAACACTTCGAGGAACTCCGGCCGATAGAAGCCGGTGTTGAATCGGAAGTACTTTCCGAGCGCGTTCTGCATGTCGCGCTGATAGCGCTGCAGCATCTTCATCGATCCGTTGCGCAGCCGCGCTTCGACCGCGTTCGCGGTGATGTCCGCCGACTTCATCGCCATGAATACGCCGGTCGAGAAAATCGGATCGAGAAATCCCGCGGCGTCGCCGACGAGCGCGAAGTTCGTTCCGACGAGGCGCTTCATGAGGAACGAGAAATCTTTGCGCACGTAGATCTGCGTGATGCGCTCGGCGTTTTCCATCTGCCGCGCAACATGCGGCGTCGACGCAATCGTCTTCGCCAGCAACTCCTCGGGTGTCAATCCGCAGCTCTTCACGTGATCGCGATCGACGACGAGCCCGACGCTCATCACTTCCGCGCTGATCGGAATCAGCCAGAACCACGAGTCGCGCAGGACGACGATGACCGTATTGCCGGCATCCCGCCCTTCGCGGCGCAGCACGTTTTTGTAGTGCGAGAAGATCGCGATCTTCTTCAGCCCCGCGACGTCTTCCTTCTGTCCGACGCGCTGTCCGACAACGGAGCCGTGACCGCTCGCGTCGACGACGAAGCGCGCTTCGAGCTGCTCGCCGTTGACGCAGCGAACGACGGCGCGATTCGGATCGTCGAGATCGATTGACGCGACGCCGCACTGTTCGCGAACCTCGACGCCTTTCGCCGCGGCGTTCTTCAGCAGCAGATGATCGAAGTCGGCGCGCTCGACCTGAAACGACCGGTGATAGCGCGGCGCGAGATTGCTGTCGAAATGAAACGTGTAGCCGATCTCGCCGTCGCCGGTCAGAAACTCCGCGCCGTACTTCGGCGTGAAGTCGCCGGCCGCGAGCTGATCGCTCATGCCGAGGCGTTCGAAGAGATCGTTGTTGTACGGGAGGAGCGATTCGCCGATCTGAAAACGGGGGAAGCGCTCGCGTTCGAGCAGCGTGACCGAAAACCCTTTTTGCGCGAGCAGCGTGGCGGCCGTGGAACCGCCCGGTCCGCCGCCGATGACGATGACGTCTTTCATGGCCGCGCGTCGGAACGCGGAATGTACGAACCGCATTTCGCGCTATCCTCGGCTGGTCCAATGTATCGCCACTACCTCTCGCTTGTCGCAGCGGCGCCTGATGCGGCCGCTTTGATTGACGGTGCAACGGGCGCCGTCGTGACTCGCGCCGCGCTCGTCGCGCGCGCCGGCGAGATCGGCCGCGAGCTGCGCGACGTCGCGCCGGGCGAGCTCGTCGCGGTGCAGCTGCCGAACTCAGCCGATTTCATCGCGACGTTTCTCGTCGCGCTCGAACGCAATCTCGTTTTCGTTCCGATCGATCGCGACGCGACGCCGTCCGAAGTCGCGCGCATCCTCAGTCACTTCTCCGTCCGCGCGCTCGTCTATCGCGCGCCGCGCGGAGTGACGGTAACGCTTCGCAACACCGGCGGCGTGACGCTGCCGGCCAACGCGCGGCTCATCAAGATGTCGTCCGGCTCGACCGGCACGCCGAAAGGAATCGTCGCCAGCGAAGCGAACCTCATCGCCGACTGCACGAACATCTGCGCGACGATGGACATCCGCCCGGACGACCGCAACTTCGGCGCGATTCCGTTCTCGCATTCGTACGGCTTCTCGAATCTCGTCACGCCACTGCTGATGCAGGGAACGGCGATCGTGATCTCGAACGAGTATCTGCCGCAGTCGATCGTCGATCTCTGCAATCGCTTCGAATGCACGGTCGTTCCCGGCATTCCGATGATGTTCGATCATCTGACGTCGCTGCCGGTCGCCGACGGCGGGTTCCGCACGGTGCGCACGTTTCTCTCCGCCGGCGCGCCGTTGCCGGCGTCGACGTCGCGCCGTTTCCGGGAGCGTTTCGGAATTCCGATTCACACGTTCTACGGCTGCAGCGAATGCGGCGGCATCACGTACGACCGCGCGGGCGCGGCAGTCGAGCGCGGCACGGTCGGCCACGCGATGGAAAACGTCACGCTCACTCGCAACGACGCCGCTCGCCTCGAAGTCCGCAGCGAATCCGTCGCGCTCGGATATCTGCACGACGCACAGACCTTCGTCGCCATCGAAGACTCGACGTTCGTCACCGACGATCTCGTCGAAGTCGATGCGAACGGCGAAGTCGCGATGACCGGCCGCGCAGGCGATCTGATCAACGCCGCCGGCAAGAAAGTGAATCCGCGCGAGATCGAGCAGGTGCTGCTGCAGATGGACGGCGTGCGCGAAGCGAAAGCGTGGGGCGAGCCGGCGGGCGCGCGCGGCGATGTGGTCGCTGTCGCGATCGTCGCCAATCCCGACATCACTCGCGAACAGGTTCGCGCTTTCTGCCGCGCGCGGCTCTCGCTGCACAAAGTGCCTCGCATCGTGAAGCTGATCGAATCGATTCCGGTCGACGAGCGCGGCAAAGTGAAACGCGCCGCGCTGGCAGAGCTCTAGCGCCGCGTTGCGCGGATGCCGTCGGCGGTCTCTTCGAGCTTCTCGAATCCCGCTTCCTCGAACGCCGCGAGCATCGCTTCCGTGATCGTCGTGCCGACGATGATCACGGTGTCGAACGGACGACGCTGGCCCAGGTCGAGCTGACGCAGGAGCGTGAGCCATTCGTCGTTCGTCGGCGCTTCCGGAAACGGAAAAACCGTCACGCTGATCTGCGGCCAGTCGACCGCTTTGTGCGACGCCATCGAAGCGGCGTAACGATTCGGATCGCTCTCGACGATCCAGACCGGATTGCGAAACGCGAGCGGCTCGAGCTGCTCGCCGAACTCGCGGTCGAGCACGATGGTGACGAGACGAGCCATCAGCGCTGCGGCTCGCTTGCGGGAACCGCGGTCTTGTCCGGCTCCATCGCGCGCGGCGATCGGCGGAAGAGCCGGCGCAGTTGCAGGCGCGCGAAATCGAGCTCCGCAAAAAGCCAGAGACGAAAGCCGCGCAGCGCCATCCGCGCCGGCGCGAAATCGAGGTCGTAATACGCGCGAATGCGCCGTCCGTGATTGCGCGCGCCCGCCGTGCCCGCGGCCTGCCGCGCAATCGCGATCGCTTTGAAGCGGCGGTTGTACATCGACATCAGTCCGAAGCTCAGTCCCGCCGGTTTCGGACCGAGCACCGGCATCCAGACGAACTTCCGTTTGAAGCGATACGCGGGAATCACGACGAACATGTAGTACTGCGCTGTGTCGAGGAGGAACGACGCCGAAAGCAGATCGGCCTCGCCCATGTAGTAGTACTTGTCGCGATAAACGGCGCTGAAGAATCGACGGTACGAACGAAGAAAGGTGTCGTTGTGCGTCGTGATCTTCTCGCTGACGTCTTCGCCTTTCGCGTCCGCAGCGAGCAGCTGCGTGACTGCTTCGACGGTGAACGACGCGTGGTCGAGTCCCGGCGAATAGTACGGATCGAGAAACGCGGCGGCGTCGCCGAGGAGCGCCCAGCCTTTGCCCATGTACTGCTTCGTGACGTACGGCAGGTGCGCGTAGAAACGGAGATCGTCGCTGCGCGGCGTCGCGCCGTCGAGCAGTTCGGCAAGCGAAGGAATCGCGCGAAGAAATGCGAGGTAGTCATCGAGCCGGTTGCGACTCTCATGGAGATCGACAAGTCGCTTGTCGAAAACGATGCCGATCGACGTCTCGCCGTTGCCGAGCGGGATGACCCAGATCCAGTAGCCGAGGCCCGTGTAGTGATTCGTGCCGAGCCGCCGCGAGCCGACGTTGCGTGCGCCGAGGCCGTTCGGATCGCGCGCCGCGATGTCGTCGATGTGCCGCACGTTTTTCCAGCGGCACCAGATCGCGGCGATCGGATGCGCGTCGTTGCGCTCGATGATGCCGAGGCGGCGGCCGAGGAAGGTGACCTTGCCGGTGGCGTCGAGGAGCCACCTACACGTCATCCTGAGCGAAGCGAAGGATCTTCG
>Ga0070701_10000298_pt1 | contig 16250 bp, 15 predicted proteins | sample KBSK5102metaG_FD_65451 | JGI IMG/M metagenome (GOLD analysis project Ga0070701, IMG submission 65451) | Corn, switchgrass and miscanthus rhizosphere microbial communities from Kellogg Biological Station, Michigan, USA - KBS K5-10-2 metaG | ecosystem: Host-associated > Plants > Roots >... | reverse complement strand
CGCGAAGAAACTCATCGGCAGCATCCGTCCGCCCGGCGGCATCAATCGCTGGCTGAGTTTCTTCAGAGACGCCGATCATCTGCGCCTGATCGGCGTGCTCGAGGCGGACGAGAAGCGCATCACGGGCGGACCGAGCGATCACACGATTCGCATCTTCGACTACGACCTCACGAAACGCGTGCTCGCCAACCTCGGCGAAACGCACGTGCTCGCGCGCGAGGTGGGCGTGAACGCGAACGCCGACGGCTCGCTGCTGCTGTTGCGGCGCTACGGCGCCGGCGGAATGCAGCTCATCGACGGCCGCACGGCCGCGACGATCGCGACCGTTCCGGCCGGTGGCGATGAGTGGCGGCTCGGCATGTCGCGCATCCTCAGCAACGGAATGGTGGCGACCTCGCTGCACAACGAGACGGATTCGATCGTCCGCTTCTCATCAGTCGATGGAGTTGTGCGCGGCGAGTTGCGGCTGAACGGCGTCACGCATTTGTCCGTGGTCGGCGAAGTCGCGCCGGGGATGCTCGCGGTCGGCGCGTATCTCGGACCGCTGAACACCCGTGGGGCGCCGAAAAGCTGGTCGGCGCTGGTTATCGACAGCGCGACCGCGCGCGTCGTCAAAAAGGGCGAGGGTCTCTTTCCGGTCAGTTACGAGGCGATTTTCGGTCGCGATCCGCGTCGCCGCGTGCACGCCGCGCCGCTCCTGTTCATCGATGTGAATCGAGCTCTCGTCACGTGGAATCCGCTGACCGGCGCGAGAAAAACGATCCTGCCGCCCGGCACGATGAAACGAGACTGATCGCGTTCAGAACTGCGAGAGTACGCGCAGATCGTTCTCGAACAGCGTCCGGATATTCGGGACGTCGAACTTCAGCATGGCGATGCGATCGAGTCCCGTGCCGAACGCGAACCCGCTCCACTCCTCGGGATCGATTCCGACGTTCCGCAGCACCTGCGGATGAATCATTCCGCAGCCGAGAATCTCCATCCAGCCTGTGTGCGAACACGTTCCGCAGCCTTCGCCCTTGCAGAAGACGCACGACATGTCGACTTCCGCCGACGGCTCGGTGAACGGGAAGAAGCTCGGACGCATGCGCATCTTCGCGTCGTCGCCGAACAGGCGGCGGATGAAATGCTCGAGCGTCGCGCGCAGATGTCCGATGTGAATGCCGCGATCGACGAGAAACTTCGCCCTGATGGAACATCGGCGAGCGGCGCATCGTGATCTCGTCGCGGCGGAACACGCGTCCGGCGGAGAAGACCTTCACCGGCGGCTTGAAGCGCTCCATCGAGCGGATTTGTACGTTCGACGTATGCGTACGCAGCAGATGGCGCTGCGCGTCGTCGAGGAAGAACGTGTCCTGCGTGTCTCGCGCCGGATGATCGGGCGTGAAGTTCAGCGCTTCGAAGTTGTACCAGTCGGTCTCGAGCTCCGGACCGGGATCGATCGAGTAGCCCATGTCGCGGAAAATCTCTTCCATCTGCCGCCGCACGATCGTGATCGGATGGAGATGGCCAAGGCGCGGGAGGCGCGAGGGGAGGGTGACGTCGATCGTTTCGCGCGCTTCGCGGCGGCGATCTTCATCGGCGGAAACGCGATCGAGCTTTTCTTTGAGCTGCGCCTGCGCCGCTTCGCTGAACGGATTGATCGCCGCGCCGAGCTCTTTCTTCTGCTCGGGCGGCAGCGACTTCAGCTCGCGGAAGAGATCCTTGATCGTTCCCTTCGAGCCGAAGTAGCGCGTGTGCAGATCGACGAGCGACTGCTTCGTGTTTGCGGCTTCGAGATCGCGTTCGAACGCGCCTTTGATTTCTTCGATCGTCATAACGAAAAACGCGGGCATTGTAGCCCGCGTTTCGAGTACGGCCTGATTCGATTTTCGACTTACTGCGAGGCGAGCTGTTTGGCGTCGCGGCGCGACTTCGAGCTCTTCGGATCGGCGACGACGGCTTCCTTCGCGGCGACCGGCTTCGCTTCCTTCTTCATCTTCTCCAGACCCGTGCGGGCGCTGGCGACGAGCGCGGAGAAGGCGGCGGCATCGCGAACGGCGATGTCAGCCAGCACCTTGCGGTCGACGAGCGAACCGGCGGCGTTCAGGCCGGCGATCAGCTGCGAATAGGAGATTCCGTTCAGGCGGGCGGCGGCGTTGATGCGCGTGATCCACAAACGGCGGAAATCACCTTTGCGATCTTTGCGGCCGGCAAACGCGGAGTTCAGGCCCTTCTCGACCTGCTGCTTCGCGATGCGGTGACCGCGCGACTTCATCCCGTAATAGCCCTTGGCGAGCTTCAGGATCTTGACGCGGCGGTTCTTTCTTTTTGGACCTCGTTTGACTCTCGGCATTGTTTCTCCTCGTTTGGTGAATCGTTTCGAGCGGTCGGGTCAGGAGTGATTTGAACCCGTACGCGCTCCGTGTTGATGTGAAGACCGTCTCAGAGGTACGGAATCATCCGTGCCACGGTCTTCGCGTTCGCCTTCGACACTTCGACCTCGCCGGCGAGCTGCGCTTTGCGGCCCGGCGACTTCTTGGTCAGGATGTGCGAATGGAACGCGTGATTGCGCTGCAGCTTGCCGGTTCCCGTCTTCTTGAACCGCTTCGCTGCGCCGCGATGCGTCTTCATCTTGGGCATAGCTCTCCCCTTCGTAAGCCTGGCTCGTAACGATGATCGGCGCCGGGTGATTCCCAGCTCAGTCTTTGGTCGGACCGATCACCATCGTCATCCGGTTTCCCTGCACGTCGGGATGCGCATTCTCAGCCGCCCCGAACTCCTTGATCTCCAGGAGCAGCCGGTCGAGCACTGCGCGTCCGAGCTCCATGTGCGTCATCTCGCGGCCGCGGAAGCGGATCGAGACTTTCACCTTGTCGCCGTGTTCAAGGAACCGAATGATGTTGTTCTTCTTGAAATCGAAATCGTGCTCGTCGATGCGGGGGCGGAACTGCACCTCCTTGACGACGATCACCTTCTGCTTCTTCTTCGCTTCGTTCTGCTTCTTCTTCTGCTGGAAAACGTACTTTCCGTAATCCATGATCTTGCACACCGGCGGTGCAGCCGACGGCGAGATCTCCACGAGATCGAGGTCCTTCTCGCGGGCCATTTCCTGGGCCTGCTGCAGGGGCACGATTCCGACCTGTTTCCCCTCGTGGTCGATCAGACGCACCTCGGGGATCCCTCGGATCATGTCGTTGATTCTTGATTCAGGTTCTGCAGGCTTGCGGTCGAACCTTCCGTATCGGCGTGGCGGAAAAATACGTAATCCTCCTTATGTTTGGCCGGTCAAAATACGGAGAACGGCCTATAAAGTCAACGAACGGGCCGCGATCATGCGTCGCGCTTCTGCCACCAGTTCGTCCACTGTCATCGTCGGATGTTCACCGCCGGTTCGCTTGCGCAGGCTGACCGTTCCGGCCTCCGCTTCCTTCTCACCGACGACGAGCATGTACGGGATCTTCTTCATCTGCGCGGTGCGGATCTTCGCGCCGAGCTTCTCATTCGACGCGTCGAGCTCCGTCCGCAGTCCCGCGGCGCGCAGCTGTTTCGTGACCGATTCCGCATAATCGATGAACTTCTCCGACAGCGGCAGGACGGTTGCCTGCACCGGCGCGAGCCACAACGGAAACGCGCCGGCGAAATGCTCGATGATGATTCCGATGAACCGCTCGAGCGAGCCGAGAATTGCGCGGTGAATCATCACCGGACGATGTTCGGAGTTGTCGGCGCCGATGTAGCTGAGGCCGAATCGCTCCGGCAGCGCGTAATCGAGCTGCACGGTTCCGAGCTGCCACGGACGGCCGATCGCATCGGTCACCTGGAACTCGAGCTTCGGTCCGTAGAACGCGCCCTCGCCCGGGTTGATGTGGTAGTTGATGTTGTTCGCCTTCAGCGCGTTCTCGAGCGCGCTCTCCGCGTTGTCCCACATTGCGTCGTCGCCGAGGCGTTTTTCGGGACGGGTGGAGAGAGCGATGCGGACGTCTTTGAAGTCGAAGATGTCGTAGATCTCTTTCAGCAAACGCAGCTCGCGCGCGATCTCCGATTCGATCTGCTCCGGAGTGACGAACAGATGTGCGTCGTCCTGCGCGAATGAGCGAACGCGCGCGAGACCGTGAGTGACGCCGGAGCGCTCGTAGCGATGCAGCCGCGCGAAGTCGGCGTAACGAATCGGCAGATCGCGATACGAACGACGCTCCATCGCGAAGATCTGGGTGTGACCGGGGCAGTTCATCGGCTTCACGCCGTACTCCCGTTCATCCACCTCGGAGAAAAACATGTTGTCTTTGTAGTTGTCGTAGTGACCGCTGATCTTGAACAGCTCGGTGTCCCAGATCAGCGGAGTGACGACTTCGCTGTAGCCGTCGCGCTGATAGAAAGTGCGGACGAAGTTCAGCAGCTCGACGTAGATCGTCGCGCCTTTCGGCAGGAAGATCGGCATCGCCGGAGCGAAGTGCGAGAAGGTGATCAGGTCGAGCTCTTTGCCGAGCTTGCGGTGATCGCGCGCGCGTGCGTCTTCGAGCCGCTTCAGATGTGCGTCGAGCTCCGCCTTGTCGGCGAACGCGGTGCCGTAGATGCGCTGAAGCATCGGATTGCGCTCGTCGCCGCGCCAGTACGCGCCGGCGACCGAGAGGAGCTTGAAGGCGCCGAGGCGGCCGGTGGAGGGGACGTGCGGTCCGCGGCAGAGATCGAACCATTCGCCCTGGCGGTAGACGGACAGCGGCTCATCGCCCGGGATCGATTTGATGATCTCGACCTTGAAGTTCTCGCCGAGCTTTTCGAACGTCTCGATGGCCTGCTCGCGCGACCACTCCTCGCGTCGGACCGGAAGATCGCGCTTCGCGAGCTCGGTCATCTTCTCTTCGATGCGGCGCAGATCTTCGTCGGTGAACGGACGCGCCGCGCCGAAGTCGTAGAAGAAACCGTTCTCGATGACCGGACCGATGGTGACCTGCGTGCCGGGGAAAAGCTCCTGCACCGCGTTGGCCATCAGATGTGCGGTCGAGTGGCGGATGGTGTCGAGCCCTTCCTCGCTTTTCGGCGTGACGATCTCGACCTTCGCGCCGTCGGGGACGGGCGCGTAGACGTCGACGACTTTGCCGTTGATCTTGCCGGCGAGCGCCGCTTTCGCCAGGCCTTTGCCGATCGACGCGGCGACGTCGGCGACGGTCGCGCCTTCCGGCACTTCGCGTTGAGAACCATCAGGAAGCTGGACGTGCATGAAAAACCTCGTGCAAATGAAAACAGGGCCTCTCGGCCCTGTCAGTAGTTGATCTGGTTAGCGAACGATCATCGACAGGGCTGCGCGAATACGCGGAGGATCGTGAGATCCGTCGTTCGAGTCTGCCGGGTGCTCGTCGTTCGCCGCATAAGAGTCGGGAAGTATAGCGCAACTCTTGACAGCGGCATTCCGGCGACCTAGTGTATTAAGCAACTAATACACAACAGGAGTTACCGATGAACACGATTCAGACGATGGCGCCCGCCATCCTTGCCGAAGGCCTGCGAAAACGCTACGGAAAAACGGTCGCGCTCGACGGCGTATCGCTCGCGGTGAGCCGCGGCGAAGCGCTCGGCATCATCGGTCCGAACGGTGCCGGAAAGACGACGCTGATGGGTTGTCTGATCGGACTGCTCGATCCGACGGAAGGGCGCGTGACGATCGGCGGACGTTCGCCGCACGACCTCGCGACGAAACGTCGCATCGGCTATGTGCCGGAGCGGCTGAACTTCAGCCGCTGGATGACCGGACTCGATTTCGTCGCGCTGCACGCCGCGCTTTGCGATGAGCCGGCGGACGTCGAGGAGACGCTGGAGCGCGTCGGACTCGATCGCGCGGCGTGGGCGCGGCCGCTGCGGAAGTATTCGCGCGGCATGCTGCAGCGCACGGCGCTCGCGCAGGCGCTGATCGGCAAGCCTTCGGTGCTGTTTCTCGACGAGCCGACGTCGGGCATCGATCCGACCGGCGCGGTGCGGTTTCGCGCGCTGATGCGCGAGCTGAAACGCGACGGCGTGACGATCGTGCTGAACTCGCATCAGCTCGATCAGATGGAGCAGATCTGCGACCGCGTCGTCTTCATGAAGAGCGGACGGATCGAAGCGAACGAATCGATCGCCGGACAGGGACTGGAAGAGCGTTTCCTCGAGCTCGAGGGAGCGTGCGTATGAACGGCGCGCTCGTTCGTTCGGGGATTCGGCAGTTGCTGGCGCAGCCGGTGCGACTCGGTGCGCTCGGCGGCGTGCTCGTGCTGCCGCTGCTGCAGATCGCGGTCGATTCGGAGCCGCGCATCGGCGGACATCTGTGGACGATGTTCACCGCCGTCATCGCGACGAGCGGCGTGATCGGCATCGAGACGTCGTCCGGCTCGCTGGCGTTGTTTCTCGTGCGGCCGATGACGCGCGCCAGCTACTTTTTCTCGCGCTGGCTGGCGGCGTTCTCGGTTGCGCTTGGCGCGTCCGTGCTCGGGCTCGCGGGCGAAGCGTTCGTCGTGATCGCGCGTCACGGTGACATCACCGCGGCCGGCGTTGCGTTCGCGGCGCTCGATCGGTTGCTGGTCGTGATTGGCGTCGTGACGGTGGTCGCCTCGTGCTCCGCCGCTGCGGCGAGCGTCGCCGATTTGCTGATCTGGGCGAGCGTCAATGTGCTGGCGATGTCGCTGTCGGCGGCCGGAACGCAGGCGCAGATTCGCTGGCTTTCGATCGCCGGTTCCTCGCTGAGCGCGATCGGCATCCCGCAACTCGATCTCGACCGGCTGCTGATCGCGGCGTCGATTCCGTGGGCGGCGCTCACCGGATACGCCGGAGTGCTCGTGCTGGCGACCGGCTGCGGAATCGCGGCGCTGAATCGGAAGGAGCTGTCGTATGCGAGCGAATGAATCGACCCGTCGCCATCCTCTCGCGCTGCTTTTGTTCGGCATCGCGCTGCTGCTTTTCTGCGGAGCGGCCGCGTGGCTGGAGTCGATCAATCCGATCGAGCTGCGCAGCCGCGTGATGTTCCGCTCGCCCGATGAAGCGCGCAGCGTCGCGATCGCGAAGAAGCGACTGCTGCTGTTCGCGTTCGTCGCGCAGCGCGATCTCGAATCGGCGCAGCTCGAGCGCGAGCTGTTCGCGAACGCGGACGTCGCCACGAAGATCGATCGCGACTTCGTCGTGGTGAAGCTCGTCGATCGAACGAACAGCGGCGAGAAGAACGACGCCGCGACGTCGGGTCTCGCCGCGCAGTTCGGCGTCGGCAAATATCCGACGCTCGTCATCGCGGATCCCGACGGCACGAACGTCATCGCAAACGGCGGCTACCGCGGCCTGCGACGCGCGATGACGTTTCTGACGATGGGCGCGAAAGCGATGCGCAATCGCGCGCCGAAACGCGTCGACGAGAATGCGGAGCGGACGCGCGCCACGATCGAAGCGCTGAGCCGCATCGGCGGCGCGACGTCGCCGTCATTCGCGCCGGACGGCAAACGAATCGTCTTCGTCTCGGATCTCTCCGGCCAGCAACAGCTCTGGACGATGGATGCGGACGGCGGCTTTCCCGAGCAGCTGACCTCGATGCCGGACGGCGCGGTCGGCGCGCAGTGGTCGCCGGACGGGGAGTGGATCTCATTCGTGTCGCCGCCGCCGGGCACGCGCGCGCCGCAGGTGTTCGTCGTTCGTCCCGACGGCACCGGCATGCGCCGGCTCACGGCCGACGCGGGCGAGCGAAACATCTGCGGTTTCTGGACGCGCGATTCGAAGCTGTCGATCAGCACGCTACGAAAGACGTCGACGGCGATGGACGCCGCGCTGTTCGAGCCGGAAACGGGCGCGGTACGCGTCGTCGCGACGTCGCCGCAGTTCGGGCTGATCGTCGACGTTTCCTGCGACAACCGCCGCGCGCTGATCCTCCGCCGCGATGGCAACGCGCGCGGACTCTTCGTCGCGGGCATCGATCCACCGACTCCGGCGCGAGCGATTTTTCCGCCTGCTGATGAAGAAACGATCGCGGGATTCGATTGCGATCACAACGCTGCGATCGGGATGTCGAATCACGGACGCGATCGGCTCGCGATCGTCCGAATCTCGCTCGCGAGCACGTCGTTCGGGCGGACGGAAACGGTCTGGTCGCGCGACGACGCGGAGTTGCAGGGGAGCGCGACGTCGCCGGATGGAACGCGCACGGCCGCGGTCTGGTCGCGCGACGGCGCGGACGAGCTTTGGGTGCGCGAGGCGTCAGGCGAATCGCACATTCCGCTCGCCGCCGACTCTATCGGCTCACTCCGCTTCTCGCCTGACGGCTCGCAGCTCCTGCTCGCGGCGTCCGGCGCGAAATCGCCGAGCGACCTCTGGGTCGTCAACATGCTGACCAAAGAGGTGCGGCGGCTGACGCGCAGTCCGCACGTCGGCGTCGATCTCGCGTCGCTTGCCGCGCCGCAGCTCGTCCGCTTCCGCGGCGCGAACGGCCTGGCGCTTTCCGGCTGGCTGTACAAAGCGCCGAACGCGCACGGCGCGGTCATCAGCATTCACGGCGGGCCGATGCTGCAGGAAACGCCGTCGATGAACGCGCGGTATCAGGCGCTGATCGCTTCCGGCATTTCGGTCTTCGCGCCGAACATACGCGGCTCTGCCGGTTTCGGCCGCCGCTTCCTTTCGCTCGACGACGGAGCGCGACGCTTCGACGCGATCGCCGACGTGAAAGCCGCGGCCGATTATCTCGTCGCGAATCGCATCGCCGCGCCGGGACACATTGGCATCATGGGCGAGTCGTACGGCGGCTGGATGACGCTCGCCGCAATCTCCGCGTATCCGTCGCTTTTCGCCGCGGCCGTCGATGAATTCGGGATGAGCGATCTGCGCGATGACGGGCACGAAACGCCCGACCTCGCGAAGATGCACGCGGCTGAATTCGGCGACGATCCGAAGCTGCTCGAGCGGCTCTCGCCGATCGAAAACGTCGCGGCGATTCGTACGCCGACGCTCGTGCTGCACGGCGCGCAGGACAGTCAGGTCGCGGAACGGCAATCGAGCCGGCTCGTCGAGAGGCTGCGCGCGCAGCGCACGCCGGTCGAGTACATCCTTTTCCCGGACGAGGGACACATCTTCCGGCGACACGCAAATCGCGTCCGAGCGACGATGGCGATCGCCGAATGGTTTTCGAAACGTCTCAGCTAACCGGCAGCGAGGCGTTGCGGTCTAACGCAGCATGAAGATCGCACGCCTCGCGTTTTTCTCGCTCATCGCATTGCCGCTCTTCGCGCAACTGCCGCGCATTTCCAACGGCACTCTGAAGCGCGCGCAGGCCGCATCGAATCTCGCCGCGCAGATCGAAGCGCGCGGCACGGACGGCTGGTTCGGATACGAGATTCCGGGCGCGGCGACGCACTCCGTTTTCTGTTCGTCGTCGGACAGCCTCGACATTCGTTCGCGCGGCGATCTGCATCCGCTCAGCTCGCCGCCCGCTGTGTTCTATCGCGTCGACGACGGCCGCGTCACGAAGGTGCGGCTCTACTCCGTCGAGTGTCAGCTCGACGCCGCCGGCCGGACCGTCACGTGGCTCGAAGGCGTCGATGCGCGCGCGAGCATGACGTTCCTTCGATCGCTCGTCGATGAAAACACGCGCGTCGCGGAAGGCGCGCTCGCCGCGATGTCGATGCATGAAGGGAGCGTCGACGTGCTGCTCGACCTCGCGAAGAATCACGCGGAGCCGAGAGTGCGCGGCAAAGCGCTTTTCTGGCTGTCGCAGCAGGCGGGCGCGAAAGTCGCGCCGGCGCTGCGCGAGGCGGTCGATCGCGATCCCGACACGAAAGTGAAAGAGCAGGCCGTGTTCGGTATCGCGCAGCTGCCGAACGATCAGTCGATTCCGCTGCTCGCGGATCTCGCGAGGAAACACAGCAATCCGTCCGTAAGGAAGCGCGCCGTGTTCTGGCTCGGTCAGAAAGACGATCCGCGCGCGCTCGCCGTCATCGAGGAGATCCTGCGCTAGCGTCCGAACCTGCTACCGTTACGGGACACAAACCAATCGAAGGAGTGTCCCCGTGCCCGACTCGCGCATCTGCCGTTGCAGCATCATTCCGCCTCACATCTTTCGGAACATCGCGGAACATGGTGACGACCAGCAGCGCGCGCAGGCGCGACACATGCTCGAAGAGTCCGCCGAAGTTCGCGGCGAGCGGCGCGCACTGAGCCTCGTATCCGACGCGCTCGCGCTGCCGGCCGGCGAGAAACGACGCACGATCTACGACGCGCAGCACACGCGCGTGCTGCCGGGGAAACTCGTTCGCGGCGAAGGGGCGAAGCCGACGAAAGACGCGGCCGTCGATGAGGCGTACGACGGCTCCGGCGCGACGTACGACTTCTACAAATCGATCTATAAGCGCAACTCGATCGACGGCCGCGGACTGCGCATCGATTCGAGCGTGCACTACGGCGTGAACTTCAGCAACGCGCAGTGGAACGGCCGGCAGATGCTGTACGGCGACGGCGACGGAAAGCTGTTCAATCGCTTCACCGCGGCGCTCGACATCATCGGCCACGAGCTCACGCACGGCGTCACGCAGTACACCGCCGCGCTCGAATATCGCGATCAGTCGGGCGCGCTCAACGAGCACTTCTCCGATGTCTTCGGCATCCTCGTCAAACAGCACAAGCTGAAACTGACCGCTGCGAAATCGGACTGGCTCATCGGCGTCGGACTCTTTACGAAGCAGGTGCACGGCGCCGCGGTGCGATCGATGAAAGCGCCGGGCACCGCGTACGACGACAAAGTCGTCGGCAAAGATCCGCAGCCGGCGCACATGAAGAACTTCGCGAAGATCACCGCCGACAACGGCGGCGTGCACGTGAACTCCGGCATTCCGAATCACGTCTTCTATCGCGTCGCGACGATGCTCGGCGGCAAAGCGTGGGAAGTGGCGGGACAGATCTGGTACGACACGCTCACGCGCCGGCTGACGCGCGACTCGAATTTCCAGGCGTGCGCGGACGCGACGTATGCCGCGGCCGGCGAGCGTTACGGCGCAGGCAGCGCGCCGCAGCACGCGGTGTTCGACGCGTGGAAAGCGGTCGGCATCGACATCTCCGCGCCGATCGTTGCATCCGGACCGCGGCTGAAAGTCGCGAAGCCGACCTTCACGATGCCGACGGCCGCCGCCGAAGTTCCGATGATGCCGGAAGCGCCGGCGCGCACGCGCGCGGCGCGGAAGTAACGAACGTGCGAGTCTCGATCGAACGCAGCGGTGGATTCGCAGGCATCGCGGTGCGGCGCGAGGTCGATGGCGCATCGCTCGATGAGCTCGAAGCGGCGACGCTCGAACGGCTCGTGCACGACGCCGTTTCCGTTCCGCAGCCGCTGCCGCGTCCGATGCCGGATGCGTTTCAGTACGACGTGAACATCGACGGCCACGCGCGCACGCTCATCGAAACCGATCTGCCGCCGGAATGGGAGCGGCTGATCGAGTGGGTGATGCGGCGCGCTGAGTAGCGTTTCCCCCGCCCAGTCCTGGTGGGCGGGCTGGAAGCCCGCCCTCCTCGGCGTTATTCGCGGGTTGAGGCGGTGCGGCGCGAGCCGGTGCTGCGCGAGCGCGAGCCGGTCGACGCTGCGCCCGACGTGCTCGTGCGGCCGAGCGCCGGCGTCATGTCGATGTCGTCGCGCGCCGCGGAGCGAGTCGAGCGCGTCGACGGACGATCGTCGTCTTCATCGCGCGAGGTGAGAAACACCACGGCGGCGGCGGCGACGGTCAGCGTTCCGAGAGCGACGACGACCATCTCCGGATTGCGCCGGAAGTAGTTCGTCGCGTCGTCGATCATCTCGTCGACGTCGCTCGCTTCGACGCGCGCGCGCAGACGGTTCACGAGGATGTCGACGAGGCCGAGACGCTGAACGATGTCGATGAGCGTTTCGGTGGACATGGCGTTCTGCGCGACGTCGCGCATCGAGCGCGTGCTGTGTCTGCTGGCCGGCGTATCGGTTTCATACGACGTAGTAGTTGTCGTGGGCATTTGTGAGTTCCTCCTGCCGTGCAGAAGTGCAAGCTCCGGCCCACGTGCGCGCTGCTGAGCTCGCCGAAAAGAAAAACGCCCGGGCGGGTGGCCCGGGCGTCGTGAAATTGCAGGATTGGTAGGCTCTAGCGGACTCGAACCGCTGACCCCCACCGTGTCAAGGTGATGCTCTACCAACTGAGCTAAGAGCCTGCAACGAACCACCGCCAACGGGAGTGATCAGGACGCTATTCCCGCGGCGGATGCGGAGGATAACGGAGTCCTACCGCATCCGCAACAGTGCGACGCCGCAGACCGTCAGCGCAAGCGCGAGCAGCGCCCATTGCGACATCGTCGGAATCGATGACGTCGGCAGTTGCGATGCAATCGTGACCGTCGCCGCCGTCAAGCCGATGATCGTTGCGCCGCCTGTCGGCGCAGAGATCCGCACGCCGAACGATTCCGCCGGTTCCACGAGCGCGTCATTCACGATCGGAATCACGATGTCGCGCGTCACGACTCCCGGCCCGAATGTCAGCACGCCGCTCGTCGCCGTGAAATCGGCGGGAGCCGTCGCGCTGCCGTTCTCAGTGGCGTATGCAAGCGTTACCGTCCCTTCACTTCCGCCGAACCGGTTCACGGTGAGGGTGGCGGTGCCGCTCGCTTCGTCGACGATGATCGACGTGAGCGCGAATGCGAGCGAGCCGGGCGCATCGGCTGCGACCTGCGCGCCGACTTCGGACGTATCGCCGGTCGTCAGGTTCGTGGCTGTTGCCGAGACGAAGTAATCGGCGGACGGAGAACCGACGACGCTGTTGGTGAACGCTGCGTTGCCCGTCGCGTCGGTCGTCACGTTGAACGAGCCGATGAATACCGCGGACGTGTCCGGCGCCGGCGGATTTGAGAAAACTTCGATTCGATACGTCGTCAGGGGAGCGCTGCTCAGCGTGCCGCTGACCGTCGTGCCTCCCGGTTGAATCACCGCTGAGGTGAGCACCGGAAAGTTCTGCAGACGATTCGCGCCGAGGTCGGCGTCGGGCGCGGGATCGTTGGGAGTCGGGCCGTCGTTGCCGAGGTCGATCGGGATCGGGACGCTGAACGTGTTGTTTTGCGTGATCGTGATTCCGGTTGGCGGCAGAATCGAACCGCCTCCCGGATACACGATGATGCCGGTCGAATAGTTGCTGATCGCATTCTGGCGAATCATAGAGCCGGTTGCCGCGGGCGGAAGTGCATTCGATACGAGAATCGCGGCCGGAGTGACCACGGGCGTTTGATGATTGAAGGTATTGCCTTCGACGATCGTTCCCGCGGACGACTGCAGCTGCAGCACCGTAATGTTGTTTCCCTCGGTGGCCGTGCCGATGCGGTTGTCGTCGGCAAAGAAGGCCCGCAGCGTGACGATCGTGCTTCCCAGCACCTGATTGCGATCGCCGAGCAGTGTAGCGAGGAAGATCTCGTCCCCGCGGAAGACGCCATCGTCACCGTTCGTGATCAGGGTGCTCATGACCGATGTCGTTACGGACACGCCCGTTACGCTGGGGTCGATGCGGATGCCTTCGCAAAAGTCGCTGAGCCGTACGTTACGGATGCTGCTCCCCGACGATCCGGTCTTAAGAACGAACGCGCGATTGCAGTCGAGCAACGTGCCCTGAATCGTCACCTTGTTGTCGAAGAGGGCCGTCGGTGTCGTACCGTCGATCTCGATTACGTCGGTGATGGCAGGCATTGAGAGCGCGACGTTCGCCGTCGGTACGCTGAACCTGATGTGATCGAGTCCGGGACTCGCATTCGCATCGGTGATCGCCTGCTCGAGCGTTCCCGGTCCGCTTGCCGCGGAGTTGGTGACGGTGAACGTGGCTGCAAATGCGTTGGAGGCGATGAGAAGAAGGACAGCCAGTGCGGCGCGTTTGAGCAAGGGGATCTCCAGTCGAAGCGGGAATGAGGTCGAGCGATGCTATGCGAGTTTCACGCACATCCGCCCCGTGTAATCGATCCGATGCAGCAGCGGCCGCTTCTCCAGCGTCGCGAAATACTCATCCGTCGCTTTTCGCGCGCCGCGCCAGTAGCCGTAGTCATCGACGATCAGCACACCGCCGGTGGTGATGCGCGGGTAGAGCTGCTCGAGCTCGTGGCGCGTCGACGCGTACCAGTCCGTGTCGAGTCGCAGCAGTGCGATTTCTTCCGGCGCCTTGGCGGGAATCGTCGCCAGCACGTCGCCTTCGACGATGTGAAAGCTCGGATAGCCGGTGCGGCGGAGGTTTTCTTCGACGATCGCGCGCGGCGCGAACGCGTGAAATGGATCGTCGGTCGTTCGTGCGCGCGATGCGAGCAGCTCGCTCGCCGGCGTGCCGCTCATGTGTTGCACATCAGCCTCGGACGGCGGCGTCATGCCGGTGAACGTGTCGTAAAGCCAGATGCGCCGATCGGTGACGCCGTGGCGCAGCAGCGTCTGCGCGATCAGCATCACCGAGCCGCCGCGCCACACGCCGCATTCGACGAAATCTCCGGCGATGCCGTTGTCGACGATGTAGCGCGTCGCGGTGTACAGCGCGTGCATCCGCTCGAGCGACGTCATCGTCTGCTCGCGTGTGAGCTCATACAGCTCGACGAACTCCGGCTCGAGATCGAAGACGTGACTCACGCGATCCGCCGCAGCCAGCCGTCGACGTTCCACGTCATGTTCGGGCCGAAGTAATCGCAGAGCGTGCGGTCGATCTCGTAACGTCCGTTCGTGCGTGCGAGGAATTCGTGGATCGCGCGCAGCGGTCCGCCTTCGTACGAATCGGCGGCGCGCATCGCGCTGAGGATGCCGTCTTCGACGACTACGTACTCGTCCACGCGCAGCCATTCATCGAAAAAGTCGAGCACCGCGGCGGTCGTGCTCGCGAGGTGATTCGAATCCTCGGCGACCATCAGCGGACGCTCGATTGACTGCAGCATGTCGATAGTCAACGTCTTGTCCAGTTCGCGAGCGTCGCCGCGGAGAAACGTCACGCGCGGATGTTCGATTTGCGGCGGATTCAGATCGACGGAAATTACGCGCATCTCCGGCGCCAGGTCGGCGAACCACAACGCGCTGCCGCCGCTGAACGAACCGATCTCGATCAGCGTTCGGGGCCTGGTGCGCTCGAGCAACATCGGATAGAGCGCGAGATCGAACGGATTCTTCAGCAGCGGTACGCCGCCGCGCCGGTAGTCCATCGTTCCCTGCTGAATCTTCATCAGCAGCTCGTACGGAAGCTCGCTCACGACGCCTGAAGCATCTCCAGGAAGTGCGCTTTCGCTGCGAGCATCACGTCGCGTTTATTGCCGTGAAAGCGGTTCGCCGCTCGTTCCATCAGCTCGCTCTTTTCGTCGATCGTGAGACTCTCGACCGTGTTTCGGCGCAGCACCGAGTCCGGGATTTTCTTCGTGTTCAGGAACACGACCGAGTTGACGTCGGTGTCGCACACGTACTCGAAGTAATCGGCGTAGAACTCCATCGTCACGTGCAGCCACGCGACCCAGTGGTGGTAGAGGTAATCCTGCTGCACGACGAGCGAGCGGCCCGGAATGAGATGCGGGAAAAACTCGGCGGTGACGTGATCGCAGACGCTCCAGTGTTTGGCGACGTCGATGAAGAGGATCTCGATCGGTGCGCCGTTCCAGCGTTCGGCGCAGACGTCGCCGTCGTGCACTTCGATCAGCTCCGCGTAGGGCGCGATGTTCGCGTCGAACTGCGCGCGGAAGTTCGCGCCGGCCGGCGTTTCCGCAGGAAAGAAGACGCCGCGCGTCCACTGCTCGACTTCGAAGCGATCGAAGGAGTGAATCACTTTGCCCGGCGGGCGTTTCGGATTGCGGCGCACGCCGTCGGCCAGCGCAACGGTCGAGCCGCCGAGGAAGGAGCCGGCGTCGACGATGAGTCCTGCGCCGCTGTAGTAGCTCGCGGCCAGATGATTGAGCAGGCGCAGCTCGTCGGGCACGAGCATCGTCGGCACCGATGCATTCGCGGCAGGCACCTCGCGATGTCGCCACGACGTGCCGATCACGGTCGCTTCGGCGCTGTCGGGAACACGAAACACCGCCTGAAACGTGTTCGCGTTTTTGACGACGGTGCGATCGGTGCGGCTGCTGAAGCGCGTGACGAGATACGCGATCGCGTACGCCATCGCGCGGCGCACGCGCCACTGTTTCTCCGACGCCCATTCCCACAGCAGCCAGCCGAACGTCTGCGCGAACGAATGGACGGGCAGCACTTCGATGACTTCGAGTCCGGCGTTGCGTCCGAGCTGCGCGAGACCGTCGGCGGTGTAACGACGAAAATCTCCGGGCGCTCC
>Ga0070701_10000296_pt1 | contig 16273 bp, 15 predicted proteins | sample KBSK5102metaG_FD_65451 | JGI IMG/M metagenome (GOLD analysis project Ga0070701, IMG submission 65451) | Corn, switchgrass and miscanthus rhizosphere microbial communities from Kellogg Biological Station, Michigan, USA - KBS K5-10-2 metaG | ecosystem: Host-associated > Plants > Roots >... | reverse complement strand
GCGCAGAGCGCGAACTATCCGTTCTGCACGATCGAGCCGAACGTCGGCATCGTGCCCGTCGTCGATTCGCGCCTCGACAAACTCGCGGAGCTGGCGAGCAGCAAACAAACGATCTACACCGATCTGAAGATCGTCGACATCGCCGGCCTCGTGCGCGGCGCGTCGAAAGGCGAGGGACTCGGCAACCAGTTCCTCGCGAACATCCGCGAGACGGAAGCGATCCTTCACGTCGTCCGCTGCTTCGAAGACCCGAACGTCATTCACGTCGAGAACAGCGTCGATCCGGAGCGCGACATCGAGATCATCGAGACCGAGCTGCTGCTCTCCGATCTCGACGCACTGCAGAAGCGGATCGATCGCGTGAGTCGTCTCGCGCGTGCCGGACAGAAGGACGCGATCGCGCAGATGGAGGCGTACACGAAAGCATCGCAGGCGGTCGAAAAAGGGACGCCGCTGCGCGCGATCGAGTTCACCGAGGAAGAACAAAAATCGATCGACGAGCTGAATCTCATCACGTCGAAGCCGGTGCTCTTCGTTGCGAACGTTGCCGAGGATGATCTCGGCGGCGACAGTCCGCTGGTTGCGAAAGTGAAGGAAGTCGCGGCCGCGAAGGGCGGCGAAGTCGTCGTCATCTGCGGCGAGCTCGAAGCGCAGATCTCGCAGCTGCCGCCCGGCGAGCGCAAAGACTTTCTCGCGGAGATGGGACTGCCGGAAGCGGGACTCGACGTGCTCGTGCGCGCCGCGTATCACCTGCTCGATCTCGAAACGTTTTTCACCGCGGGACCGAAAGAAGCGCGTGCGTGGACGATTCATCGCGGCTCGAAAGCGCCGCAGGCGGCGGGAAAGATTCACAGCGATTTCGAGCGCGGATTCATTCGCGCGGAGACGATCGCGTACGACGATTACGTTTCGTGCGGCAGCGAACAGGCTGCGCGCGCGGCAGGGAAGTTGCGAAGTGAGGGGAAGGAGTACGTCGTGCAGGACGGCGACGTGATCCTGTTCCGCTTCAACGTCTGATGTCATTCACGATTCAGTCGGCAGAAGGCCTTCCGATTCGCGGCGAGCTGGATGTGCCGCCGAAGCCGCGCGCGCTCGCGGTCATCGTGCACGGCTTCAAGGGATTCAAGGACTGGGGCTTCTTTCCGTGGCTGGCCGAGGCGTTGTGTCAGCACCGGATTGCGGTGTGCCGGTTCAACATGTCGCGCAGCGGCATGGGTGAAAGTCCGGAGACGTTCGATCGCCTCGATCTGTTCAGGGACGACACGTATTCGACGCAGGTCGCCGATCTGATGGACGTCGTCGCATTCGCGCGCCGTCAGGTGCGCGCGCCGCTCTTCCTCCTCGGCCATTCACGCGGCGGAGGTGTCGCGCTCCTGGCCGCGCCGCAGCTGCGCGATCTGAAAGGGCTCGTGGCGTGGAGCGCGATCGCGCGCGTGGATCGATGGGATGACGCGACGAAGAAGCAGTGGCGCCGCGATGGCTTCCAGGACGTCGTGAACGCGCGGACGAATCAGGTGATGCGGATGTCGACGCGCATGCTCGACGACTACGAGCAGCATCACGAACGTCTCGACATCCTCGGCGCCGCATCCCGCGTTACGGTTCCGACCGTCGTCGTGCACGGCGGGCGCGATGAAAGTGTCCCGGTCGCGGAGTCGTACGAGATCGCCTCACGCGTTGCGGATGGCGCACATGTCGTGATCGGCAACGCAACCCACACGTACAACGCAATTCATCCGCTTGTGCACGTGCCGAAGGAGCTGCGTTACGCGGCCGCGGTCAGCGCGCAGTTCATCGTCGTCCACTCGTAAATTTTGTCCCTGTGCAAACAGGGAAAAGAGGCACCACGATGACCTCACACATTAAGTGAGGAGATCGTGAAAAACGCAGCGCTTCGATTGAGCGACGGGCGAGTTCCCATGGTTCCGTCCATCCCGAACGGCGTAGTAACATACCCGGTCGAGAGTGGGTCTGCTCTCCCTCACGACAATATGGAGCTCATCGGAAGCCGGTTCGGCCACATCCGGATCGTCGACATCCTCGGCCAGGGCGGGATGGGCGATGTCTATGCCGGTTACGACGAAACGCTCCAGCGGCGCGTTGCACTGAAAGCGATCCGGCGTGAGCAGCGACTCGATGCCGAGGCGCGCAGCCGGCTGATTCGCGAGGCGCGCACGCTGTCGCAGCTCGAGCATCCGAACATCTGCCGGATCTACGAGTACATCGAAGGAAACGAAGTCGATCTGCTCGTCCTCGAGCTGATCGAAGGAAAGACGCTCGAAGAAGAGCTGCGCCACGGCATCTCGCCGGCGCAGAAGCTGCGCATCGCCGACGCGATTGCGCGCGTGCTCGTCGCCGCTCACCGCGCGGGAATCATTCATCGCGATCTCAAACCGGAGAACGTGATGCTGACGCCGGCGGGCGAGGTGAAGGTGCTCGATTTCGGGCTCGCGCGCTGGGCGGAGAAACCGCAGAGCCCGAGCGGCGAAGCGCCGTCGGTCATGCCGGCGGAGTCGCTGCGCTCTCAACTGCTGCTCGTAGCGGAGAAAAAGAAGGACGAATGGCTGCCGCTCGAAGATAGCTCGGCGACGCTCGTCGTGCCGACCGTAATGGTGATGCCGACGCCGGATAAAAAGCGTGACCGCGGTCTGCTCACGGCCGCCGGCGTGACGATGGGCACGCCGCTGTACATGAGTCCGGAACAGGCGCGCGGCGAGACTTTGACGCCGGCGAGCGACATGTACTCGTTCGGCCTCCTCCTGCAGACGCTCTTCACCGGCCGCGAACCGTACGACTCATCGATGAGCGGCCGCGAAGTGATGCTCGCCGCAAGCCGCGGCGAGTCGCTGCCGGTGACGGACGCCAGCCGCGACATCACCGCGCTGATCGAGCGCCTGAAGCAGCTGGCGCCGACCGATCGTCCGACGGCAGTCGAAGCGCTCGATCGTCTCCGCTGGATCGCGGATCGACCGAAGCGTCTCGTGCGCGAGCTCACGGCTGCGCTCGTGTTATCGGTGGTCGTTCTGTCCGCGTGGAAGTACGTGACCGATCTGCGCCGCGAGCGCGCGGCTGCAGTCGCGGCAGAGACGGAGGCGCGTGCGCGGAGAGCGCAGGCGGAAGATCTCATCGGCTTCATGCTCGGCGATCTGCGAAAGAAGCTCGAACCTGTCGGCCGGCTCGAAGTGCTCAACGACGTCGCCGCAAAAGCGCTCCAGTACGTCGGTTCGAAGAGCAAAGAGTCGCTTTCGGTGCGCGAGCTGATCGATCACTCGAAGGCGCTCAACCAGCTCGGCGAGGTCCGGATGGCTCAGGGCGACATGAGGGCGGCGATGCCGCTGTTCGATCGTTCGCTCGATCTGTCGCGTACCGCAAGTCAGCGCGTGCCTCATGACAGTGAAGCGAGTTTCGCTCTTGCGCTCAGCCACTTCTGGGTCGGTAATGATTTTCGCGTCCTGAACGACGTCGAGCACGCACTGCCGCACATCCGCGCGTACCTCGCGATCGTCGACAGGCTCGCTCGGCAGAATCCCGACAATGACACGTACGAGCGCGAAGTCGCATACGCACATACGAACCTCGGCCTGTTGCTCGAGGCGAAGAAAAACTTCGTCGACGCGCTGACTGAATATCGCGTCGCTCTCGCAATCAAGCAGGCCGTCGCGGCGCGCGCTCCCGGCGACGCGGCGTTGCAGGATGACGTAGCCCGAGCGATCAACAAGATTGCGTACGTGCTGCAGCGAGCGGGCGACCTCGCGGGCGCGCGCCGGCAGTTCGAAACCGAAGTCGAAATGCGTGAAAGGCTGGCGCGGCTCGATCCGAAGCAGATGCGCTGGAAGCAGGACCTGGCGATCAGTCACAGCATGCTTTCCGGACTGCTCGAGAGCATGGGCGACAGCGCGGCAGCGCTCGAGCATCGCCGCGCAGACGTCGCGCTCCATGCCGAACTGTGCGCGTTCGATCCGACCAACGTTTCGTGGCGCCGCAACTGGGCGATAGGACGCGCCTGGCTGGCCGGCCTCCTGGCGGCGGACCACAAACCGGACGAAGCGTTGAAGGAGATCGCGGCAGCGGAAACAGTGCTGCGTGCGCTGTCGGCTGGCGGCACGGAGCGCGCGACGAGCGACCTCGTCGCGATCGAAACGACGTACGCGCACATCCTCACGGTGAGCGGCGATCCACGCGCCGCACGCAGCAAAGCTCTCGAGGCGATTCGTCTTGCCGAGCGGTCCGCGACGAAATCGCCATACCGCGTCGCGGCCGCGCTTCTTCAGTTGGGCAACGCCGAGCTTTCAGCAGGCCATCCCGGCGCTGCTGCCGACGCGTGGCTCCTCGCACGCACCACGCTTCAGCCGGACGCTCCCGCGCTGGAATTGCGCCAGCTGGAGACGTGGGCCCGGATACTGATTTCCGTGGGAGATCGGCGCGCCGCCGATCCGATCGTGAGACGAACGCGCGAGCTCGGATATCGGAACATCGAATTCCAGGAGTTTTGCCAGCTTCACGGCTACTGAGTGGTGAAGTAGAGGAGGAGAGAAAATGGCTACCGTATTGATCAGGTTCAAGCTCGATTCATCAGGAAATCCGGAGTGGCATGTGAACCCGCCGACGCTGCACATTCCGCACGATCCGCGCGCGCGTGTGACGATCGACTGGCGCCTCGAGATGTCGCCGAACACGTCGTTCGCCAGCGGGAACGGCATCGCGTTCGACAAAGGCCCGCCGGCGTGGGTCGGCACGACCCCGAGCGGCGGGGCGACCCATTACTCGTCCGAGGAAACGAATGACAACCCCGGACCCAACGCGAATGTGTACTCGTACAGCATTCGGGTCGTCCACAAAGAAAAGACGTACGAGCTCGACCCGGACGTCAGCAACGATCCGCCTCCTCCGGGCGGTGGCGGCGAAGAAGGGGACGACGGCAATGTTCATCGCGGTCCGCGACCCAAAAATCCGGCCGGCGGCGATCACGGCGAACGTCGCTGATCCTCGCGTGCATTGACCCAAAACGGGGCGGCCACGGCCGCCCCGTTTCGCTTCCCCCCATGCGCGGCACGTCCTTCGCAATTTCCTCCGCGCATGAGCAAACACAACAACGTCAATCCGAACTTCTATAACATCGGCGGCCGCGAGCATACGGAGGGCGCCGACAAGGGCGACGTCCGCGACGACGCGAAAGCGCAGCTCGCAAATTCGAAGAAGGACACGGCGCCCAACGCGCCCGAAGTGCCGGGTAACCGGCAGTCGAAAAAGAAATGACCGTAACGGAACCCGGCATCGAAGCGCAGCGGCTCGCGCTTTCGCGGCGGGCGCTTGCGATGCCGGCTTCGCCGATTCGCAAGCTCGCACCGCTCGCGGAAGCTGCGAAATCGCGCGGCACGCGCGTATACCACCTCAACATCGGCCAGCCCGACATCGAGACGCCCGCGTGCATGCGCGACCGGCTGCATCAGCTCGAAGACAAAGTCCTCGAATACTCGCCGTCCACCGGCACGCCCGCATTCCTCGACTCGCTCCAGCACTACTACCAGCGCCGCCTCGGCGTCACGCTGCACGTCCGCGAAATCCTCGCGACGACCGGCGGCAGCGAAGCGATCCTCTTCGCGTTCATGGCCTGCGCGGATGAAGGCGACGACATCCTCGTCGTCGAGCCGTTCTACGCGAACTATCTCGCATTCGCGACGATGGCAGGACTCAACGTCGTGCCGGTCACCGCACGCGGTCGCGATGGCTTTCATCTGCCGCCGCGCGAAGTCTTCGAGCGCTCGGTCACGCCGCGCACGCGCGCGATCATCATCTGCAATCCGAACAATCCGACCGGCACCGTTTACTCGCGCGAAGAGCTCGAGATGATCGCGGACTTCTGCCGCGATCGCGGTCTCTATCTGATCTCGGACGAGGTCTATCGCGAGTTCGTCTACGACGGACGAAAAGCATTCAGCGCGCTGGAGCTCGAAGGTGCGCGCGACTTTGCGATCGTCGTCGACAGTCTCTCCAAACGCTACAGCGCCTGCGGCATCCGCCTCGGCGCCCTCGTCACGCGCAACGGCGACGTGTACGACGCCTGTCTGCGGATGGCGCAGGGCCGTCTTTCACCTCCCGGCATCGCGCAGTTCATCGCGGTGGGCGCTGAGTCACTCGGCGACGAGTACACGCGCGGGATTACGACCGAATATCAGCTGCGCCGCGACGTGCTGTACGAAGGGCTGACGTCGATTGCGGGCGTCGAGCTGGCGAAGCCGGAAGGCGCGTTCTACTGCGTGGCGAAGCTGCCGGTCGAAAGCGCGGAAGATTTCGCGGTCTGGCTGCTGACCGATTTCGAGCATGAAGGCGGAACGGTGATGGTGGCGCCGGCGAACGGCTTCTATGCGACGCCGGGACTCGGCGCGACGGAAGTGCGCATCGCGTATGTGCTGAAGGAAGACGATCTCCGGACGTCGATCGAGTTGCTGCGCATCGCGCTCGAGCGGTACCGCGCGCTGCCGGAAAACGCGGCACTGTAAGATTCGCCGCGTCATGTCCACACGAGGCAAATCCGCAACGCGCCCATCATCTGCCACGAAGTCGTCCGCCGAGGCTTCGCCAACCAGCGCAGCGGCCCGTGGCCGCCGCTGGTTGATGAAGTGTGAGCCTGCGGCGTACACGATTGACGATCTCGAGCGCGACGGAACGACGAGCTGGGAAGGTGTGCGCAACTATCAGGCGCGTAACTTCATGCGCGACATGAAGCTCGGCGATCGCGTGCTGTTCTATGCGTCGAACGCGGATCCGTCAGGCGTCACCGGCATCGCGGAGATCAGCAAAGAAGCGTTTCCCGATCCGTTCGCGCTGAAGAAAGGTCACGCGTACTACGACGAAAAATCGACGAAAGAAGATCCGATCTGGGTCTCCGTCGAGATTCGTTTCGTCGAGAAATTCGACGACATCGTGTCGCTCGAAACGCTGAAGAACACCAAAGGTCTCGAAGAGATGATGGTCACGAAGAAAGGCTCGCGGCTTTCGATTCAGCCGGTGACGGACAGCGAGTTCGCCATCGTCGAAAAACTGGGGCGGCGGTAACGGATGCCGATTCAGGTTCTGCGCGGCGACATCACCACGCTCCAGGTCGACGCGATCGTCAACGCGGCGAACGAGTCGCTGCAGGGCGGCGGCGGAGTCGATGGCGCGATTCATCGCGCGGCGGGACCGGAACTGCTCGAAGAGTGTAAGAAGATCGGCGGCTGTCCGACGGGCGAGGCGCGCATCACGCGCGGTTATCGGCTGCCGGCGAAATTCGTCATTCACACCGTCGGTCCGGTGTGGCGCGGCGGCACGCGAAACGAGCCGGCGCTCCTCGCGTCGTGCTATCGCAACAGCCTCGCGCTTGCGGTCGAGAATGGCATCCACACGATTGCGTTTCCGGCGATCAGCTGCGGCGTCTACGGCTATCCGGTGCCTGAAGCGGCGGCGATTGCGGTGTCTGAAGTCGTGCGCGTGATTCGCGAGGGCAAAGGGATCGATCGCGTCGTTTTCGTCTGTTTCAGCGACGAAGTCGAAGAGGCCTATCGCCGCGCGCTGGAACGCCTCTTGCCCGATTCGGGCTTCTGATGATTGCTCCGAGTTGTCCCGCGCTCGTCATTCATGACGACGATGCCTTTCGCAAATCGCTGATCGCCGCGCTCGATCAGCGTCACTTCACCGTCACGTTCTCGCCGGATGGTGACGGCGCACTGGAACTGCTGCGCGAGCGCAACTTTCGGATCGTCCTGCTCGGCGTCGACATGAAATCGAAAAAGGGTTTGTCGGCGCTCGAAGCGCTGCGCAATCGCGATCGCAAAGCGGTGTCGGTGATCATCGTCGGCGAGCCGGATCCGGAACTGCGCTCGTACGGATTGGTCGCGGATGAAACGCTGCTGAAACCGGTCGACGCCGCGTATGTCGCGGATCGCGCGCGTGTCTACTGTATGTAGCCGGCGGGACGCACGTCGTCGTCCGCCGGCTCGAGCGGTCCCTGCTTCAAATCCTCGCGAATGATGAGGTCGAGGAAGAACTCGCGCACGCCGTCGCGGCCGCGCTCTTTGTAGATGCGTCGCACTTCCGACGGCTGCAGTTTGATGCCAGTCATCGTCTCGAGGTACTGGCAGAAAACGACCGCGCGCGAGCGGAACGAGACGACGAGAATCAGCAGCAGCACGATCGCGAAAGCGACCGGCATCGCAGTCGACAGCGACTCGATCTGAAACAGGGAGCTCAGCGCATTCATCGGTGGAGGAAGACCCGCCGCGATGCTACCGCAAAAGGCATCGATCGTGTAATGGCAGAACTCGGAGGAAACGCGATGTCGAACGATCATTACGAACCGGTGTCCTGCGACTATCACGATCAGCTGGAAGCGGCTGCGATGCACAAGACGAGAGTGGAGCTCGAGTTCGAGCTTGAGGGGGTGACGCAGCGCGAGCGCGGGCGGATCGCCGACGTTTACACCGCGGACGGCGCGGAGTTCGTGAAGTTCGAAGCGCCGCAGGGCGCGGTCGACATTCGCCTCGATCAGATCATCTCGATGCGCGAAGCGACCGAGTAGTACCATTGCTCTGATGCCGCGAATCCTTTTCTACGCCGGCACGGCGTTCTTTCTCTTCCTCGCGCTCTCCGCGGCGACCGACGCCGTGCAGCAGCTGCAGGGAGGGAGCATCGCGTTCGTCGCGGTGCAGGGCGCGAGCATCTCGACGAGTCCGACCGCCGGCTGGGCGATCGTTTTCGCGCTGCTGGCCGGCGTTGCGTGCACGGCGCTGCTCGTGCGAATGGCAGCGCTGCTCGCCGCGCGAAATCTGTTCGGCGCGTTTCTCGCGCTGTTCTCCGTCGGCGCGGCGGTGACGTCGCTCGTATGGCTGCTGTTTCTGCAGGCGCGCATGCTGATGCAGGCGCGTCACGGCGCGCCCGCCGGAGCTGCGGGCGAGCTCCATTTCGCGGCGTGCATGATGCTCGGGTATTTCGTATCGATCAGCCTGCTCGCGCTGCGGCCGTACTTTCACATTCAGGCGAGCCGCGTGCTGTCGGCGCTGGTGTTCTTTCCGCTGCCGCTGTTTCTGCTGATCGTGACGCAGGAGTTGTTCGTCGGATCGACGTCCGCCGCGCTGCCGGCGCGCAGCCCCGCGTCGCTCGTTTTCTTCGGCGTACTGGCGATGCTCTTCTTCGCGATCGCCGTGCACTGCATCCGCCATCGCCACATGTTCCTCGAGCTGACGAATCTCCGCGAGCTGCTCGATGCGCGCATCGATCCTGCATCGCGTCCGGCCGGCGGCCGTCCCGTGCGCATCGCGTTCGATTCGTAACCTGCGCGCGCGACGTCCGTCGCATACGGCATGAGACCCGTCACGTTCTTCGCGCTGTTCGCTCTCGCTGCAGCTTCGCTCTTCGCCGATGAGATCTCCGGCCGCGTCGTTGCAGCGGACGGCAAGCCGCTCGCCGCCGCGCACGTCTACGTTTACCAGGCGCTGCCACGCACCGGATACAACACGTTGTGTCCCGCGTGCTATCGCGATTGCGGCAAGCACGAAGCGCTCGGTGCCGACGGCGCATTCACGATTCGCGACCTCGATCCGAAGCTCCGCTTTCAGCTGCTCGCCGTCGCGAGCGGATACGAGCCGCAGTTCTCCGATTACACGCCGGGCGGAACGCCGGTCACGCTGACGCTGAAGCCGCGCGCGGTTACCGATGTGACGCATCTCGTGTGCGGCAACGTGATCGATCTCAAAGGTAAGCCGGTCGTCGGCGCAGTCGTCGAGCCGGCCGGAGTGCACATGCCGCGCGGTGTCGGATACGGCGCGATTCCGGGCACGGACAGACTCTCGATCACCGATGCGAACGGCGAGTTCGCGCTGCGCGTGCCGGACGTTGCATCGGCGCTGGACGTTCGCGTTCGCGCACGCAACTTCGCGCCGATCATTCATCGACTGTTGAAACCGGGCGAAGCGCGCACCGTGCAGGTAACTCCGGGCGCAGCCCTTTCCGGTCGCGTGGTAGGCGCCGATGGCAAGCCGCTCGCCGGCGCCATCGTCAAAATCGATCAATGGTTTTCCTTCAGCATGGTCTATCTCGGCAGCGACCGCATCGCCACCGACGAAAACGGCCGCTTCCTCCTCGGCCCGCTCGGACCGAACGAGGCTTACAAGCTGTCCGTGATCACGGATGCGACGGTGCCGCAAACGCTCGCCACGAAGCTCGTCGAAGTCGGCGGCGACATGACGAGCGCGGATGCCGGCACGATCGCGCTGAAATCAGTGTCGCGCTGACGGCTGACATTTGACAGCCAGCGCCGCGAGCTCGCCGCGCCGCGTTTCGATCGCATCGTGTGCTCGTGCACGCGACGCGTTCCACGAACGCCAGTCGCCGCGTTCGGCGTCCGCGTTGAGCAGCCGTCGCGCGGCGCACGGCGGCAGGTTCGGCAGCGTGGAGATGAGCGACGGCACCGCGTCAGCGCTGAGCGACGTCGCGTACGTCATGTCGATGGCGCGTTTACCGGCGGCGGCGCGCTCTAGATTCGTTCGAACGATGCGCTCATCAGGATTGATGAAGTGCAGCGCGACGATGATCGCAACGCCGCTCGCGAGCGCGCCGATGAAGAAACGCTCGCGATTTCCGGTGAGCACCGTCGCGACGAACCAGAGCAGCAGTGCCGCGATCCAGATCATGAACGCAGTCGTGTAAAGACGCAGCTCGGTGAGTCCGAACTCATCGACATACAGCTGCATCCGGCGCCACGCGGAGATCAGCATCACGCCGACGCACAGCACCTGAATCAACGCGAGCACGCGGAACGTCGCGATGCCGCGCTCGTCGATGATCCAGCTCGCGAAGAGGAGGATCGGCACGACGAGCGCTGCGACGACGACCAGCTCGAAGAAGCCGTGTCGCGCGTATTCGGCATACGTCAGTTTCGGCGCGACGCGCACGAGATCCGCGCCGCCGAAAAAGTAGCGGAACTGCACCGCGACGAAGGCGGCGAACATCACGTCAACGAGTCCGATCGCGATGTTCGTTTCGGGGGCGCCGAGTCGCAGGAACGCGGGGCGATCGACGTTCGGGAGCGCTGGTCCCCACAACGTCGCGCGCAGGAATCCGGCGGCGAGAAACGTGAGCACGATCGTTCGAAGAATGTGTCCGACGAGCTCCGGGATGTCGAAGCTGAAGATGTCCGCGAGCAGCGCTGAAAATGCCGCGTCAGCCGACGAAAGCAAGCCGCCGAAAATCAGGAGCATCGGCACCGCGATGGCGATGCCGCGCAGCACGACGAGCGTGCGCCGGCCGACTCCGCCGGGCCGCAGCGCGCGCCATTCGATGTCGGAGAGCAGCAGCCGGAACATACCGGGCAACGCGAGCACCGCGGTGAACCCGAGTGCCGCGCCGATGCGCGCGATTCCGGCGCGCGCGATCTCGACGCCTCGCGCACCGAGAGAGAGAAAGAGGAGGAAGAGGATGGTGAGCAGAACGTCGAGCACTGAGAGCACGGCGGAGTCGCGCCACGCGACGAACGCGGCCGCGAGTAACGCGCCCGCTGATGCAAAGACGATCGTGCCAATTGGCTGCGGCCGCTCGCGCCACATGAGAAACACGACGCCGGCGATCAGCAGCGCCGTGCCGATCAGCACGTTCACGCCCCACGGCGTCGCACGGATCAGCAGATCGCCGGCGAAACCGAGCGCGAATGCGATCGCGGCAGCAGGCAGCGGGCGGGCGGGTTGGGAGGGCTCGGCGGGTTCTGCAGGTTCAGCAAATTCGCTCATAGCAAGAACTTTATATCACAAAGTATGCCGTTCGAATCTGTTTGTGCTGCTCTACAATGTCCCCGACTTCAAGACCCCGAGGCCCGATGTCCTTCGTTCACCTTCATCTGCATACCGAATACTCCCTGCTCGACGGCGCCAGCCGCCCCGAGGAGCTCGCGAAAAGAGTAGCGCAGCTCGGCATGCCGGCATGCGCTATCACCGACCACGGCAACATGTTCGGCGCGGTCGAGTTTTACAACGCGATGAAGAAGGAGAAGGTCAAGCCGATCATCGGTTGTGAGATGTACGTCGCGTACGGATCGCGGCACGACAAAGCGGGCGTCGAAGACGGACAGGCGGACGCCGGCGCGAACAACCATCTCATCGTTCTCGCGCAGAACAACGAAGGCTACAAAAACCTCGTCAAGCTCGTCTCGGCCGGGTACACCGAGGGGTTTTATTACAAGCCGCGGATCGACAAAGAGCTGCTGCGCGAACATCGCGAAGGACTGATCGTCCTTTCGTCGTGTCTCAAAGGCGAGGTGTCGCAAAGCCTCGCGAACGGCAACGTCACCAAAGCCAAAGAAGCCGCTCTTCAGTACAAAGAAATCCTCGGCGTCGACAACTTCTTTCTCGAGATCCAGGATCACGGCATTCCCGATCAGCAGAAGATCGTGCCGATGATGGCGCGGCTCGCCGACGACGTCGGACTGCGCATGGTCGCGACGAACGACTCGCACTACCTCTCGAAAGACGATGCGTTCGCGCACGAAGTGCTGCTCTGCATCGGCACCGGCAAAACGCTCGGCGACGAGAAACGGATGAAGTTCTACTCCGACGACTTCTACGTCAAAGGTCCCGACGAGATGGCCCGCATTTTCAAGGGCTATCCCGAAGCGATCGCGAACACCGTTGCCATCGCCGATCGCATCAACATGTCGCTCGACGTCAGCGGCTATCACCTCCCGAAGTTCCCGGTGCCGGAAGGAACGGACATCGGGACGCACTTCGCGAAAATCGCGCGCGCCGGTCTCGAAAAACGCCTGCAGTCGATGGCGCATCTCTTCGTCGCGAAGCGCAAGAAGCACGAGACGCAGGCGTACTGGGAACGGCTCGAGCGCGAGATCGAGATCATCAAGACGATGGGGTTCCCGGGTTACTTCCTCGTCGTCTGGGACTTCATCAAATACGCGAAAGACAACGGCATTCCGGTCGGTCCCGGCCGCGGTTCGGCGGCGGGCTCGCTCGTCGCGTATTCGCTTGGAATCACCGACGTCGATCCGCTCGAGTACGACCTCCTCTTCGAGCGCTTTCTCAATCCTGAGCGCATCTCGATGCCGGATATCGACATCGACTTCTGCATGAACAATCGCGGCCGCGTGATCGAGTACGTGCGGCAGAAGTACGGGAAGGAAAACGTCGCGCAGATCATCACGTTCGGAACGATGGCCGCGAAGTCGGTCGTGCGCGACGTCGGTCGCGTGCTCGGACTTCCGTACGGGCTCGTCGACAAAGTCGCGAAGACGATTCCGACCGGTCCCGACGTCAGCCTGCCGATGGCGGCCAAAGAATCGCCGGCGCTGCAGGAAGCGATGAAGAACGACAAGGAAGTCGCGCGCATCATCGAGATCGGCACGCGGCTCGAAGGCCTCGCGCGTCACGCCGGCATGCACGCCGCGGGAGTCGTCATCACGCCCGAGCCGGTCACGAATTACGTGCCGCTCTATCGCACGAACCGCGATGAAATCGTGACGCAGTTCGACATGCGCGTCGTCGAAAAAATGGGCCTGCTGAAGATGGACTTCCTCGGCCTGCGCACGCTGACGGTGATCGACGACGCGATCAAATCGGCGAAAGCGGTCGACGGCGCGGACATCGACATCGAGAACATTCCTCTCGACGATCCGCAGGTCTTTCGTCTCTTCCAGGAAGGGCGGACGAAAGGCGTGTTCCAGTTCGAGTCGGGCGGCATGGTCGAGCTGCTGCGCAAAGCGCGGCCGACGCAGTTCGAAGACCTCGCTGCACTCAACGCGCTCTATCGTCCCGGCGCGCTCGACGCAGGCATGGTCGACGAGTATGTGAAGCGCAAGAACGGCACGTCGAAAGCGAAGTACCTCGTGCCGGCGATGAAGGAAATCCTGGAGGAGACGTACGGCGTCATCGTCTACCAGGAGCAGGTCATGCAGATCGCGCAGAGCGTCGCCGCATATTCGCTCGGACAGGCCGATCTGCTGCGCAAAGCGATGGGCAAGAAGGACGCGGCGGTTATGGCGGCCGAGCGCGGCAAGTTCGTCGACGGCGCCGTCGCGAACGGTTACGAGAAGAAGAAAGCGAACGACATCTTCGACTACATCGAGCCGTTCGCGCGCTACGGCTTCAACAAGTCGCACTCGGTCGCGTACGCGCTCGTCGCGTATCAGACGGCGTGGCTGAAAGTGCATCACGCGCGGCACTTCATGGCGGCGCTGATGTCGAGCGAAATGGACAAGACCGACAGCGTCGTGAAGTTCATTCACGAAGCGAAGTCGATGGGCATCGAAGTGATGCCGCCGGACGTGAACGAATCGAACATGTTCTTCACCGTCGTCGGGCCGAACATTCGCTTCGGACTCGGCGCCGTGAAAGGCGTCGGCGAAAGCGCGATCGAATCGATTCTCAACGCGCGGCGCGAGAAGGGACGCTTCTCGTCGCTGCATGAATTCTGTGAAGTCGTCGACCTCCGCGCGTGCAACAAGAAAGTCATCGAAGCGCTGATCAAATCGGGCTCGTTCGATTTCATCGGCACGCCGCGCAAGGTGCTGTTCGATTCACTCGAGACGACGGCCGATTCAGCGGCGCGCGCGAAAGAAGAGAAGGAGCGCGGACAGAACTCTTTGTTTGGTGCGTTCGCGAGCGCGGCGCCTGCAAAGAGCAACGCGCCGGCGCCGATGAAAGGCGCCGAATGGGAAGACGAAGAGAAGCTGCGCGCGGAGAAGGAAACGCTCGGCTTCTACATCACCGGACATCCGCTGAACAAATATGCGGACGATCTGAAGCAGTTCGCGCCCGGCGTCAGCACGGAGACGCTTTATCGCTTCGTCGATCAGCAGGTGAACATCGGCGGAATCGTCTCGCAGATGAAGCGCTCGAAAATCAAAAAGGGTCCGAACGAAGGGAAGCTGATGGCGAAGTTCGTCCTCGAGGATCAGTACGGATCCGTCGAGGTCGTGGTCTTCAGCGATCTCTTTTCAAAGTACGCGAAGTGGCTCGACAACGGGGTCGCGGTGCTGCTGACCGCGATGGTGAAAGACACCGGCGGCATGACCGCGGGACGCAGCGCATCGCTGCAGTCGGCGGAGCAGAACGCGCATCAGATCGACGACGAATACGGCGGTCATCCGGAGTCCCGCGGCGCGGTGCGCATCTCGGCGTATGAGATTCGCGACGACACGAATCTCGACGATGAAGATCGCGATCCGAAAGAAGTCGAGCGCGAGCGAGTCGGCGCTGACGTCGACAAATTCAATCTCGGTTTGTTCGGCGGCGGAGCTCCGGCGCCCATCGAGCCGATTGCCGATGAGCCGTCGGACATCGACGCGTTCAACGATGCGGTCGCCGCCGTTGCCGATGCGCCGGACGCCGGCTTCGCATCACACGCCGCGTCATTTCACGAAGCGCCGATTACTCCCGAGCTCAACGCACTCGAGATCATTCCGCTCGACGGCATCCGCGATCGCAAAGTGCGCGAGATCGCACTCGAAGTTCCGTATCCGCGAATGAGCGACGACACCGTCCGCCGCATCCGCGAAATCGTCGAAGAGCACCTCGGCGAAATCCCGTTGTCCGTGACGCTCGTCGAGCTGCCGGCCGATTTCGGACGGCCCGAGCTGCGGCTGAAAATCAATCATCACTTCAAAGTCCAGCCCGGCCCCGCCCTCAACGCGAAGCTCGAAGAGGTTCACGCGAAACCGCGCTACGTGTTTTGATACGCGGCATGGCTGAACAGACTTACGCGACGCATCGGCGGATGCATCCGCTGTTTCACTACATCATCTTTCCGATTCTCGCGATCAACTCCCTGGTCGCGTTGTGGACGGCGATCAAACATCCGAGCGGCGGGACGATCTGGGCGTTCATCGTTGCGCTGACCCTCGCGGCGCTTTCCGTGCTCGTGCGGCTTTACGCGCTGCGCGTGCAGGATCGGCTGATTCGACTCGAAGAACAGGTGCGTTTACGACGGCTGCTGCCTGACGAATTGCAGAGCCGCATCGGCGACTTTCGCACGTCGCAGCTGGTGGCGATGCGCTTCTGTCACGACGACGAATTGTGCGAGCTGGCGCGCGCGATTCTCGACGGCGAAGTGAAGACTACCGACGAGATCAAGCGCCGCATCAGGACGTGGCGAGCGGACTGGCTGCGGGTCTGAGCGTAGTTTCGAACGCGGCTTCGAACGCATCGACGTCATCGGGCAGCAGAGCGATCGCATCGATCGTCTTCGTGATGCCGGCGAGTCCGTGCGCGACGATCGGTTCGCGCAGCGTGATGAGCAATCG
>Ga0070701_10000294_pt1 | contig 16289 bp, 18 predicted proteins | sample KBSK5102metaG_FD_65451 | JGI IMG/M metagenome (GOLD analysis project Ga0070701, IMG submission 65451) | Corn, switchgrass and miscanthus rhizosphere microbial communities from Kellogg Biological Station, Michigan, USA - KBS K5-10-2 metaG | ecosystem: Host-associated > Plants > Roots >... | reverse complement strand
GCGGCATCCGCGGCCTCCGGCTTCCTCTTCTTCCTGCTCGAAGTGATCTGGATCCACCTCATCGCGATCGTCATCGGCAACAGCGTCTACGCCTTCGCGATCGGCGTCGGCTGCGTCCTCTTCGGCCTCCTCCTCGGCAGCGTCGCCACGTACCGTTTCCACGAATCGTCCGTCGGTACCGTCCTCGTCGCTGGCGCGATCGCACTCGCGGTCACGACGCTGCGCTGGCCGTACATCCCGCATGCGTTCGTCACGTGGGGCGGCAATCTCGAATCATTCGCGGCCGGCGAAACTCTGCGATGGCTGCAGGCCGCAATCGTGATCGTCGCGCCGTCCGCACTCTTCGGCGTCGCGTATCCGTTACTTCTGCGCCACGCCGGCAGCGCACAACTCGCGGGACGCATGAACGCGGCGAATGCGCTCGCGTCGATCGGCGGCGCGCTCGCCGCAAACTACATCCTCATTCCGCGAGTCGGCGCCGAGCGCAGCCTCATCGCCATCGCGCTCGCATACGCCGCGATCGGCACCCTCCTCGGCAAACGCAAACAACAGCTCGCGTACGCCGTCGTCGCGCTCGCGCTGTTCGCGCTCATCCGTCCGACGTGGCCGATTCTCAAACTCACGTCCGGCGAGCACGTCTACTTCGGCACGCACGTCGTGAAACCATCGACGCGCCTCGTGTTCGCGCAGGAAGACGCCGACGGCGGCATGACGACCGTCGTGCAAACGCCGCAGGATCGCGAGCTCGTCACGACCGTCATGACGAACGGCAAGTTCCAGGGCGACGACGCGCAGCAGCGCGCCGCCCAGCGCGGATTCGCGAGCGTTCCCGCGCAGTTCGTGCAGCATCGCGAGAACGCGCTCGTCATCGGACTCGGCACCGGTGAAACGGTGAACGTCGCGCGCCAGCTCGGCTTCAGCGTCGACGTCGCCGAGCTCGCGCCCGCGATGGTCACCGCCGCGCGCCGCTACTTCAAACATGTGAATGGCGGCGTCCTCGACGCGCCCGGCACGCGCGTCATCATCGAAGACGGCCGCAACGTGCTCTTCCGCCACGACAAGAGATACGACCTCGTCACGATCGAGCTCACCAGCGTCTGGTTTTCCGGCGCGACGAATCTCTACAGCGCCGATTTCTATCGCCTCGTCAACGATCGGCTCACCGACGGCGGCGTCGTGCAGCAGTGGATTCAGCTGCATCACATCGGCTTCGCCGAGCTCGCATCGACGATCGTCACGATGCGCAGCGTCTTTCCGTACGTCAGCTTCTGGTCCGTCGGCGGACAGGGCATCATCGTCGGCTCGCGCCATCCGCAAATCGTCAGCGACCCGCGGCTCCTCGCCGAACGTTTGCTCGCGCCCGACGACGTGACGCGACTCGCGCGCGAGCCGTTCGTCATCAACACCGATGCGAACCGCTACCTCGAGTACCACACGCCGCGTTACGCGCTGGCACTCGGCGACCTCGCGCATCGCAACACCGTCGCGCTCAAACGGCGCGTTTGTTGCTCGTAATCGACCCTCGTGGTCGCATTCGAAAAAGCGCCGCCCGAAGCGCGGCAGCTCCTCCCCGTTCCGATTCGCGAGCTCGGCCTTCGTCTCGAGCAGTCGCCGGTCGCGGAGTACGTCCATCGACTCTACGAAGAGCTCGAAGCGGCGGGACTCCATCACTACCGTCCGCTCTGCTATTTGTCCGATGAGTGGGGATGTCCGTCCGAGGAGCCGGTGATTGGGATTCCGTTCTATTTGGGGGATCGGCGCGTGTCGCACATCGAGGCGGCCGTGAACGACATCGAAGACGAGCGCGAGATCATGATGTATCTGCGCCACGAAGCCGGCCACGCCTTCAACTACGCGTACGAGTTCTATCGCACCGACGACTGGCACGAGCTCTTCGGCTCATTTCGCAGACCGTATCGCGATGACTATCCGTTCGTTCCCTTCTCGCGCGACTACGTGCGCCACATCGCCGGCTGGTACGCACAGAAACATCCCGATGAAGATTTCGCCGAGACCTTCGCGGTCTGGCTCGACCCCGAGTCGAACTGGCGGCAGCGCTACGCCGGCTGGGGCGCGATGCGCAAGCTTCTCTACATGGAGCGGATTGCGCGCGCGGTCGGCGATCTCCCGCCGAAACACGCCACAGGCGAAACCGACGTCACCGTCGACGAGATGGAGCAAACCGTCGAAGAGTTCTACCGCGAGTATCACTCCGACGAATCGGAGCTCATCGCCGGGCTGGCGCTCGATTCCGATCTGAGCGACATCTTCGTCGAACCGTCGCGGCGTCGCGGTGGTGATGACGAGTATCGCGATGCAGCCGAGTTGCTCAACGAGCATCGCCGCGACATCGTCGATAAGGTCAACTACTGGACTGGTGTGCGGCGCACGCTCGTGCGCGCGCTCGTCGTCGCCATCGAGCAACGTCTCCGCGATTTGCACCTCGTCGCGCCGCGCGAGCGAAGCCGCTCGGCGATGGTCGAGCTGACGGTTTACATCACGGCGCTGGCGACGACGTTCCTGACCGGCGACAAACCGCTGCGCCATCGGAAACCGCGATGAAGGTCGGCATTCTCGTCGGGCAGTTCGAAGGCTACGAGGAGTATCCGGGCGCGGACATCGAAGCGACGCTGCCGAAGAAATCGAAGCGCCGCAAAAAGACCGACGTCGAAGCGATCGGCGATGCGCTGCGCGAGCTCGGACACGAGCCGTCGATCGTCACGATCGACGGCCGTCCGCAAACGCTCGCGTCGCTCGCGCGATCCGACGTCGATCTCTTCTTCAATCTCATCGAGTCGTACAACGGCGACGACACGATGGAGATGCATTTCGCCGCGTACCTCGATCTCATCGGCCGCCATTACACCGGCGCCGGACCGCAGGGCTCGTATCTCGCGATGGACAAAGTCGTCGCGAAAATGATCGTGAAGCAGTACGGGCTCTTCACGCCGTACGCCGCGGTCGTCGACAAAGGGCGCGTCGATTTCGCGCAGGACATTCGCTTCCCCGTCATCGTCAAACCGGCGGCGGAAGATGCGTCGAAAGGAATCGACGCGAACTCCGTCGTCTCGTCGATCAAAGAGCTGTTCGAGCGCATCACGTACATCCACGATGAGTTCGCATCGCCGGCGCTCGTCGAGGAGTACATCGAAGGCCGCGAAATCTACGCCGCGGTCCTCGGCAACGATCCGCCGGAAGCGCTCCCGCTCGTCGAGCTCGACCTCTCGCAGTTGCCGGAAGGGATGCGTATCGCCGGGTACGAAGTGAAGTTCGACGTGCGAAGCGACGCGTACAAAAAAACGAAATCGAGCGCGGCGAAGGATCTCGACGAGGAAGTCGTCGCGAACATCCAGCGTGCGGCCGTCACCGCGTTCCGCGCGCTGAAGCTGCGCGATTACGCGCGCATCGATCTGCGGCTCGCGGAGAACGGGCGCATCTACATGATCGAGGCGAATCCGAATCCGTGGCTCGATCCGATTGCGGAGTTTGCGATGGCCGCGAAGGAATCGGGCCGCAATTACACGGAGATGATCGGCGCGATCGTCGACGCCGCGATGAAGCGGAAGGCGGACTGATCGTCCGCCCTCCGTGTCAACTTTCTACTCCCCGCAGACCGTTTCCATCAGGATCGCGCAAACCTGATACGGATCCATGTTCGCGGCCGGACGGCGATCCTCGAAGTAACCCTTGCCCGTGTTCGCCGTCGCCATCGGAATGCGCACCGACGCCCCGCGATCGCTCGTGCCGTAGCGGAACGAATGAATCGGCGCCGTCTCGTGGAGACCCGTCAGCCGCTCTTCGTTGTGCGCGCCGTACACCTTCATGTGCTCGTCGTGGCGGCGCTCGAGCTTCTTCATCGCCGCTTCGATGACGCGCATGCCGCCGTCTTCGCGCATCGACTTCGTCGAAAAGTTCGTATGCGCACCAGCGCCGTTCCAGTCACCCTTGACCGGCTTCGGATAGAGCGTCGCGCTGACGCCGAAGTCTTCGCCGATGCGATACAGCAGCCAGCGTGCGAGCCAGAGCTCGTCCGCGACTTCCAGCGGTCCGAGCGCACCGATCTGGAACTCCCACTGTGCCGGCATGACTTCCGCGTTCGTTCCGACGATGCCGATCCCCGCGCGCATGCACGCTTCCGCATGCGCTTCGACGACGTCGCGGCCGAACACTTCATCGCTGCCGACGCCGCAGTAGTAACCGCCCTGCGGCGCGGGGAAGCCGTGATCCGGCCAGCCCATCGGACGGTTGCCTTCGAACAGCGTGTACTCCTGCTCGATGCCGAACCACGCATCGTGCTCGGCGTACTTTTCGGCGACCTGGCGCAGATGCGCGCGCGTGTTGCTCCAGTGCACGGAGCCGTCCGGATTCAGCACTTCGCAAAGCACGAGAACGTCGTGCTCGCGATGCAGCGGATCGGGAACGATGCGCACCGGACGAAGCAGCAGATCGCTGAAATGCCCGGTTGCCTGCGCGGTCGACGAACCGTCGTAGCCCCACTCCGGAATGTCTTCTACTTTCTTGACAGGGCCGTCGAGAATCTTCGTTTTCGAACGAAGCTTCGCCGTCGGCTTCTGACCGTCGATCCAAATGTATTCAGCAGTGATCTTCGCCAATGCGTTACCTCCTGGTTGAGAGCGTGCGGATTCGCGGAAGATAGCAAAACGATCCGCGCCTGTGTAGGACTCGCGGCCGATGTGCGATCATCGGCAGAATGCGACGTGTCACCCTCGCGGTCGCGGTCGTCGCGGCGATCGCAGTCGTCCTGACCTTCGCACTCGTCGCGCCAACGCCGCAGGATCCCGCCTATCACCATTTCGCCGACCGGCGAACGATGCTCGGCATCCCCAACGCGCTCAACGTTCTGTCGAACATCGGCTTCCTGCTCGTCGGCATTCTCGGTCTGGTCACGATGCGCGGCGCGATCGCGAAAACGTTTTTCGCCGGCATGCTCGCGACGTCCATCGGCTCATCGATCTATCACCTCGCGCCGAGCGACACGACGCTCATCGTCGACCGCCTGCCGATGACGATCGCGTTCGCATCGTTCTTTCTGCTGCTGCTCGACGTCCGTTCCGTGCGCGCGCTGCTCGCGATGTGCGCGGTCGGCGTCGCGACGATCGTCTGGTGGTTGACCATCGACGATCTTCGTCCGTACGCGATCTTTCAGGCGCTCCCGATTCTCACGTTCGTCGTCACGCGCTTTTTCGCGAGGCGTCGCGATACGCCGCTGTGGTTCGTCACCGCCGGCTACATCGCGGCGAAATACTGCGAAACGTACGACCGGCAAATCTTCGAGCTGCTCGGCGGAACCGTCAGCGGTCACACGCTGAAGCACATCGTCGCGGCGCTTGCGACGTTCGCCGTCTGGCTGTGGTTCTACGACGACGCGCGGACGACAGCCGTCGCCGGCACCGGCTCTTCGCCCGGCCGGCTGATGACGACCTGATTCTTGCCGAGCGATTTCGCGCGGTACATCGCGGCATCGGCGCGGCGCAGCAGCTCGCTCTTCTCGATCTCGATCGGCTGTTCGTTCGCGCCGTCCGGGATGTGCTGCGCGACGCCGATCGACGCGGAAAGAATCCCGCGCAGATGCAGCGGCGGCATGCTGAAGCCCCACTCGCGATCGAGGAAGCTGGCCTGCTCGATCGTTTCGCGAATCTCTTCGCAAACCACGAGTCCCTGTTCGAGCGACGTGTTCGGCAGGATCAGCACGAACTCGTCGCCGCCGTAACGCGCGACGGTCGCATCGCCCTGCTGCACGATCCGCTTGAGCAGGAAACCGACTTCGCGCAACACCTGGCTGCCGGCGAGATGGCCGTGACAGTCGTTGATGGTCTTGAAGCGATCGAGATCCATGAACAGCAGCACGGCTTCTTTGCCGCTCTGCCGCGCATTCGCGAGCGTTTCCGTAAGCCGGACGTTGAACCAGCGATCGTTGTAAAGACCGGTGAGGTCGTCTTTCTTCGCCAGCTCGTGCGCGCGTTTCGCGTCGAGCGCGTTCTGCAGCGTGAACGACGTGTAGCCCGCGAAGATCTCGAGCAGCGTCATGTCGCGCGACGTGAATGGCTGTCCATCCAGGCGATTGATCAGCTCGAGCACGCCGCAAACGTGTTTGCCGATGTAGATCGGGACGCAGACGACGGACTCGGTCTTGTGGCCGAGCTGCTGGTCAATCTGCGCATAGAAATTCTCATCCGCCCCCACATCCTCGGATAAATACGGCGTCCCGCTTTGATAAACGCGGCCAACGATGCCGTGCTTTGCGGAGAGTCGCTGTCCGATCAGATCGCGGCTGGCGTGACCGAAGGTGGCGATGAAAACGAGCTCGTTTTCGCGTCGCGCCGCGACTTTGCGGAAAGGATCGTCGAGCAGGATCGAGCCCGACTCCGACGGCACGAACTCATACGCTTTCTGAAGAATCTGTCGGAGAACGAGATCGAGATCGACCTCGCTCTTCAGTGACAGGCCCGCCTTGTGACGCTCGAGAAAGCGTTCGAGCTGAGGGATTTCGAGCGAGTGGAACTGGATCATTTCCGATTGTGGCGGTCGGCAGGATTATACGTGCTCGCCGTTCTCTGCCGCGAGCGCTTCCCGCTCGAACGAGATCGCAGCGTACGCCTTCGACGATGAAAGTCCGCTGCGCCGAAGTTGCACGTACTCCGCAAGATAGCGCCAGAGGAAGCGAACGAAGCCGTGCTTCGCGAACTGCCGGACGTGCGCGAGCTCGTGGCGGATGAGCGGCGCGAGCTCGCGTTCATCGACGGATGGCGAGATCCACACGCGGCGGCCGATCGTGATGGCCACTACGTTCGCGAAGAGCACGGCACGCATCCACCACGGAAAGCCGAACCGCACCGTCGCGCGGGCGGCTGCAACCTCGTCATCGAGCTCCGCCGGAACGTTCATCTAGAATTCGATGTCATGCGTACCACGATCGTTGCCATTGCCGCTCTCTCGCTCGCCGCCGCCGCGTTCGCGCAGACGGACTACTCCAAGGTCGAGATCAAAGTCACGAAAGTCTCGGGCAACATCTACATGCTCGAAGGCGCCGGAGGAAACATCGGCGTCTCCGCCGGTGAAGACGGCATCGTCATCGTCGACGATCAGTTTGCGCCGCTCGCGCCGAAAATCCGCGCCGCGCTGAAAGGGATCGTCGACAAACCGATCAAATTCGTGCTCAACACGCACTATCACGGCGACCACACCGGCGGAAACGAAGACTTCGGCAAAGAGGGCACGATCATCGCGCAGACGAACGTGCGCAAACGGCTCGCCAGCGGCACGAGCGTCGCTGGCCGCACGACTCCGCCCGCTCCGAAAAGCGCGCTGCCGGTCGTGACGTTCGACGACAAAGTCTCGCTCCATTTCAACGGCGAAGAAATTCGCGCGGTGCATTTTCCGCACGGTCACACCGACGGCGACGCCGTCATCTACTTCACGAAATCGAACGTCGTGCACATGGGCGACGACTTCTTCAACGGCAACTATCCGTTCGTCGATCAGGCGAACGGCGGCAGCATCAAAGGGCTGACTGCTGATGTCGAGCAGGTGCTCGCGACGCTGCCCGACGATGTGAAAGTGATTCCGGGACACGGCAAGCTCGGCGACAAAGCGTCGCTGCGCGCGTTCCTCGACATGCTGAAAGGAACGACCGCCGCGGTGCAGAGCGCGATCGCTGCCGGCAAATCGCTCGATGAGATCAAAGCCGCGAACGTGCTCGCCGCGTGGGATTCATGGGGCACGGGATTCATCAAGCCGGAGCGCTGGCTGACGATGCTGCACGCGGAGCTGACCGCGAAGTAGCTACTTCGATTTCTTCAGCGACAGCGTCAGCGCGAACGTGGCCACCGGCTCGTCGCCGAGCTTCTTCGGCACGCGCGCGGTGACATGCACTGTCGCTTCCTCGCGCTCGCCGCTCGCGAGCGTGCGCTCCATCAGCTCCGTGATCAGCGCGCCGTCTTCACACGAAAAATGCACGTCGTCTTCCGGCCGCTTCAGAAACGACGCCTGAATGTCCTTGAACACGAACGCGACGCGCGCCTTCTTCTGCTGCATCAGATGAAACGCGATCAATCCGCCGGCGACGTCCGCGCCGATGCAGAGCGCGCCGAAGTACATCGAGCGCAAATGGTTCTTCGTCTTCCAGTTCAGAGGAATGACGACCTCGCAGCGGCGCTCGTTCACTTCCAGCACCTTCGGCCCCACGAGCCAGAGCAGGAACACGTTCTTCAGCGCCCACAGACGGATCTGCCACGTCTTCATCGCTTCACTTTACCAGGATCGATGCGCCGCTTCGCATACGGCCGCAGCGCGATGTCGTAAATCGCGTTCGGCAGCAGCCGCACCGTGCGCATGACGAGCGACATCGGCCGCGGAAACTCGATCTCGCGCGCGCCGCGCTCGAGGCCGTCCGCGATGATTCGCGCCGCGTCGTCAGCCTTCACGAGAAACGGAACCGCTCCTTTGTATTTCTCGATGATCGGCGTGTCGACCCAGCCGGGATTCACGATCGTGACGCCGACGCCGAGCGGCGTCAGCTCGACGCGGCTCGCTTCGAGGAACGCCTGCATCGCCGCCTTCGACGCCGAGTAAACCGACGCCGACGGCAGCCCGCGCAATCCCGCGATCGAGGCGATGCCGGCGAAACGTCCCGTGCCGCGCGCCACCATCGACGGCACCACGGCGTCGAACAGATAGAACGTCCCGAACACGTTCACGCGCATCACGCGCTCCGCGTCGTCGACCTTGAAGTTCGCCGCCCACGTCGGAATGCTGATCCCGGCATTCGCAACCGCGAGATCGAACGGACCGCCGAGCTCCGCTTCCGCGCGTGCAATCGCGGCGCGAACGGCCGCGAGATCGGAGACGTCGCACGCAACCGCCGACGCCGCAACGCCGCGCGCACGCACTTCCGTCGCAAGCGTTTCGAGCAGCTCCGCGCGCCGCGCGAGCAGCGCCAGCGACCAGCCGCGCGACGCGAGCTCACGCGCCAGCGCGTGACCGATGCCCGATGAAGCGCCGGTGATGACCGCTCGTTTCGCGACGTCCGTCACTCGCGTTTTACTCCCAGGAAATCGGCTGCTTGTCCGGCACGCGCACCGTGTACTCGACGCCGTCGAGGCTGAAGCCGATGATCGCCGTCGGCACCGCCTCGTCCTTCAGCACCTTCGAGCTGGTGATCTCGAACTTCGTGAAGCCCTTGTTGTAGAGCTCCTTTTCGCGGCGCCACTTGTCGAACTTGTCGGATGCGATGCCGTACTCGACGTTGTCCATCTGCTTCACGTTGCGGGACCAGAGGCTGATCGCGAACTGCATCTCCGCGCCGTTGCCCGACTTCATCTCGTCGAGGATGTGATGAACGCGCGCGCGCGCCACTTTCTCGTACGACGGCGGCTGCAGCATCACCATCAGCATCACAACGGCGCCGACGACGCTGCCCCAGACGATGATCTTGCCGATGATGCCGGACGACTTTTTCGCCGATATCGGCGCCGCTTTCGATTGCGCGAGCACGGCCTGACCGAGGCGATTCGTCTCCGTGCGAGCGGTCTGTTCATCGGCGACGTCGAGCTCGAAATCGTCTTTGTCGCGCCGCACGACATACGACCAGCCGGCAACGCTGATGTACCGCTCGTTCTCATCCGCATTCAGCGGCTTCGCGGCGACGCGGCCGTCGACGCGGATGACATCCTTCCCTGCTTCGCTGCGCTCGACGGTGATCGCGTGCGTCGCGCCGTCGAGCTCGATCTCCCAGGAGTTGGGCATGGAGCTACCTCTTCGATTGTGGAGTGGTGAAGGCGCGATCGTAGCAGATCGCCTACTCCAGTTTCGGCAGCCGCGCTTTCTCGCGGAACACCGCTTCGAAGAGATCGCCGACTTTTGCGAGGCGATTCGGCATCGTCTTCAGGTTGTACTTCAGCGGGTCGAGCTTCTTCGTCACCTCGCTCCACTTCAGCGGCGCCGAGACCGGCGCACCGTCGATCGCGCGCAGCGAATACGGCGCGACCATCGTCTTGCCGTAACCGTTCTGCATGCAGTCGAGATAGAGGCGCCCCTTTCGTTTTTCGAGACTGCGCTCGACCGTCATGTACGGAACTTCGCGACTCACGGCCGCCGCGATCGAGCACGCGAAATTCGCAGCGTCTTCGTGCGAATAGCCCGACTGCAGCGGCACGAAGACGTGAATGCCGCGCTTCCCGGAAGTCTTCGGCACGCTCGGCAGCTCGAGATTTTCGAGCAGCCCGCGCATGACGATCGCAGCGTCGATGGCCTGATCGATTCCCTTTCCCTTCGCGGGGTCGAGATCGAACACGAGCCAGTCCGGCTCCTCGAGACTCTCGCCGCGCGACGACCACATGTGAATCGTCAGCACCGACATCTGCGCCAGCCACTGCAGCGTTTCCGGTTTGTCGGCGACGAGATGCCGCACGGTTTTGCGGCTCGCGACGCGCGTCGGCGTCTCGATGACATTCACCCATGCCGGCGCTTCGCGTCCGACATTCTGATGAAACCATGACGGCTGATCGATGCCGGCGTTCCAGTGCTCGAGCGCGAGCGGGCGATCCTTCAGCGTGTGAATCATCGCGTCTGCAACCGCCGCGTAGTAATCGGCAACGTGTTGCTTCGTGATGCCGTCTTTCGGATAGAGCAAACGCTCGGGATGACTGAGCTTCACCTCCGGCGATCTGGACACAGTCTTCTTTTTCGCGGGCGCTTTCTTCTTCGACGTCGTCGCAGCAGCGGGCTCCGGTCGTTCGCGCACGGTCTCCTCCGGCGACTTGTCGTCGCGCAATCCGAGAAATGAGGGATGACGAAGTTTGTTGTCGGACGTCCATTCCGTGAACGCCACCTGCGCGACGAGGCGCGGCTTCACCCACGTCGCCACGCGCATCCGCGGCGCGCCTTTCACCGGCGTCTTCTCGATCACGTCTTTCGAGAGCTCGTCTTTCAGCCAGACGCGCAGCTTGTACGAAAAGCCGGTGCCGACTTTTCCTGCGTAGTGCAGCTCGCCGTCATCGCCGACGAACGCGAGATGCAGCGATCCGATCTCCCGCTCCGAGTGCGTCGACGGATTGAAGCCGACGATCGCCAGCTCCTGCATGTTCAGCGCTTTCAGCTTCAGCCACGCCTTCGAGCGCCGCGTCTCATAGATCGAATCGTTGCGCTTCGCGATCAGCCCTTCCCACCCTTCGCGCGCCGCGGCCGCGAGCGCTTCCGCCGCCGATCCTTCGACGACGTGTGACAGCTCGATCGCCGCCGGCGAGCGCGCCACGAGTTTCTCGAGCAGCGCGCGGCGTTCGAGATACGGCAGTCCGCGCACGTCTTTCCCGTTCATCCACAGCACGTCGAAGAGGACGTATCGTTCGCGCACGTTTCCCTGCTGGAGCAGCTCGAACTTCGGCACGCCTTCGACGTTCAGCGCGACGATCTCGCCGTCGACGACGATCTCGTCGGCCTTCCACTTCTCCAGCGCTTCGACGATCTTCGGAAAACGTTTGCCGAGGTCGAGCTCGTTGCGGGACCAGAGGGCCATGGCTCCGCCGGTTTTGGCGCACACGCCGCGGAAGCCGTCGTACTTCAGTTCGTACGTCCAGTTCGAGGCGTCGCCGGGCGGCGCGTCGGTGAGCGTGGCCAGCATCGGCGGGAACAGTTTGCGGAGCAGCGTTTGCGGGTTCATTCGCCGGACGAGTCTGCAAGCGGAGTGCACTGAATCACATGCACCTCGTCGAATCCTTCCTCGACGCTCGGCCGCACCAGCCGTTTCGCCGTCGTAAAAATCGCCACCTCGGGTACCTTCGCTTTCCCCTCGCGATTTCGGTTGCGCATGATGCACGCGCGAATCGGACACTCGAAAAAATACGCGATGACGCGCGCGCCGTGCCGCCGGCCGATCGCGATGAGCGGCGCGCGCACGGCGACGCTCGGATTCGTGTTGTCGACGACGACCGATTGTCCGGCCTTCAGCGCCTGCTCGACGAGCCGCTGCTGCTTCTCATCGCGCCGCGCCGCGTTCGGCATCAGGTCTTTGCTCACGTGCACGTGCGTCGCGGCGAAAAGCTCGCGGTAGTACGTCGACTTTCCGGCGGCCGGCAGGCCGGTGAAGATGACCAGCTCCACGCGTAACATGATGCCCGTGTCGCGCTACATCCGAAACGTCGCGCGCGTTGCCGCGTCGCTTGGGCCGACGGAGGAACGCGGATTCCGCGTTTGGGTCGGCTACGATATCGAAGGAGTCGACGACGATCTCAGTGAGCATGGATTGATCAACGTCGAAGGCTGGTCGGACGAGCAGTTGGCCGAGCGCGGCGTCACGTCATTCACGCCGATCGATCTCGAGAAGCTCGGTGTACGGAGGAGTTCATGAGCGAGTTGAAACAGTCCGCGGCAGAAGTCGCCGCGGCGATGCAGAGCGGCGAGCTGTCACCCGCGGTCCGCGCGCAGTTCATCGCGGTGCGCGACGCGCTGTACCGTCGTGGAGTTTACGATCCGGTGCTGGTGCGATTCGACAGCGCGACGGCGCCGCGCGCGAGCGTGGCGGAAGTCGCGCAGCAGCTGGCGACGATCGCGGAGTCCCTGTAGCGACGCGCGACTACGCCATCCGCCCGCGAATCCGCAGATAGCACTCGTCGCTCAGCACCACATCGACCGCGCCTGCCCGTTCCCACTCGCGGAAGCGCTCGACCACGCGCGGATGCAGCAGCGGTCCGTCGCCGCCAAGCACGCCGCTGAGCAGCGACTTCGGCACGTCCGTCACGCCGCGCGAACGGAAGCGTTCCATCCCGACCTGCAGCGCGTCGAGACGGAACTCCACATCTTCGTCGAGGCGCGCGCGCGAATCGCCGCTCGCTGCGGTGATGCCGAGGAAGCTTTCGAAGGGCATCGGGAGGAACTCGCGGACGCCGCGCGCCTGCAACTCCTCCTCGGCCACCTCATCGGCGAGAGTCAGGCCGGGCACTTCGGTGCCGACGCCGTCGACTTCCCAGCCGATCCAGCGTTCTTTGCCGAGGAGTGCGATTTTCTGGATGTAGCGCGCCATTGCTGACGGATTTGTTATCGCTCCGCCCGCGCGATTTGCACGTGATCGCACTCACGGTCAGCAAAATCTTCGATTCGTTCACTGTTTCGTAACAGGATTATCCGAAATCGATTGCTCCAACCTCACGGGAACCGATTCGAACGGGCTGCGACCTTATCCCCCGCGGTTTGGTTCGAACGAGGGACGCGGTTCCCGGCAACGGCGGGCGGAAGCTCGCCGTTTGTCTTTTTCGCCGGACACGCCAATAACGAAAACTCGCCCGCGTCTCCTGACGAATATAAGAAGAATGAGCCTTCTCCGCCGGATTCAGCGTTCCGTTGGGGGGAAGTTCTTTGTAGCATGTCGCCGGATGTCCCGCCGCCCGATACCAAAAACACCCGGTCCCCTTAATGTTTGAGACTGTTCGACCCACGTCCGCGACGCGGAATCGATGGCTGCGTTTCGAGACGCTGCCGGTGTCGATTGCGGTTCACGTACTGGCGATCGGAACGGCGATCATCGTCGCGCACAGCGAAGTCGAGTTTCCGACCCATTCGCCGCGGATGAATGCGACGTATCTGCTCTCGTCGCCGCCTCCTCCTCCGCCCCCGCCGCCACCGCCCGCCACTGCGAAAGTCGTCCCGGCGACCGTCGTGCCGCGCGTCGTCACCGCTCCGACGATCATCCCTGATGCGATTCCGGTCGTCGCCGCGACCGAGCCGACCGTCGATCCGGGCGTGCAGGGCGGTGAAGTTGGCGGCGTCGAAGGCGGAATCATCGGCGGCATCGTCGGCGGAAAGATCGATCCCGCGATTCCACCGCCGCCTCCACCCCCGCCGCCGCCTCCTCCGCCTCCGCAGCCGACCGACGGACGCGTGCACATCGAGCGCGACAAGCCGCTGCCGATGTTCCCGCTCTCTCAGACGTATCCCGCGTATCCCGAGGATCAGCGCGTCGCGCGGCACGAAGACAGTCTGCTCGTGCGCTACATCATCGGAAAAGACGGCCGCGTGAAGCAGGTCGAGATCCTGGCGCACGCGCAGTACAAAAAGTTCGACGACGCGGCGATGAAGGCGATTCGCTTCTGGCGCTTCCGGCCGATGATCAAAGACGGCCAGCCCGTCGAAGTCGTGCATGAACTCACGGTGAACTTCAAGCTCGACGCGGAGTGACGCGGCCGCGCGGCTGGTACATTGCCGATACACCGCGCATGTTCGAGACCGTCGCCACCGCATCTGTGTCACGCAGCCGGCGGCTGCTTTACGAAACGCTGCCGGTGTCGATTGCGCTTCACGTCGCGGCGGCGGCGATCGCGGTCGGCGTGTCGCTGTGGAAGGTGGAGTTTCCGCTGCAGTCGCCGCGATACGTGACGGCATACAGCCTGATCGCGATTCCCGATCCACCACCTCCGCCGCCACCTCCACCGCCGCCGCAGCCTGTGACGGCGGCGCAGCCTCCGCCATCGACGCAATCGGTTGCCGTCACCGCGCCGCCGGTGCCGGTCGAGGAGATCGTCGCGCCGACCGTCATCCCCGACACGATTCCGATCGTGACCAATTCACTGACGCAGCTCGCGACGACCGCGATCGCCGCGCCGGGAGTTGCGTCCGGCGTTCCGGGCGGAAGCAAAGAAGGCCAGCCGGGAGGCGAGATCGGCGGCAAGCTGCACGGCATTACCGGCGGCATTCAGTTTCCGGACGACGGACGCGTTTACATCGAACGAGGCCAGCCGCTGCCGCTGCTCGCGCTGACGCAGGAGTATCCGGCGTATCCGGCGGAGATGAAGAAGAAGCGCGTCGAAGACAGCGTGATCGTGCGCTACGTCATCGGCACCGACGGCCGCATCAAAGAAGTGACGGTCATCGATCCGGCGAAGGAGCCGATCTTCAACGAAGTCACCGTCAACGCGATTCGCCGCTGGCGCTTCCGTCCGATGAAGAAGGACGGGAAGCCGGCCGAAGTCGTACACGAACTGCTCGTGAACTTCGAGATCGTCGGCGGCCGCTAAAGCGCCGCCCGCAGCGCATCGCACTCGTCGCGCGTCAGCAGTCGCTGCTCGCCCGCGCGGAGGTTCTCGCGAAGATGTTCGATGTTCGCCGTCGCAGGAATCACGCACGTGACTTCTTCGTGCGCGATGATCCAGCGCAGGAACAGCTCACCCCACGACTCGATCCCGAGCTCGCGCGCGATCGGCGACAGCGCGCCGCGACGAAACAGCGAGCCACCTTCGAACGGACGATTGACGATCACTGCGATGCGGCGCTCCGCCGCGAGCGGCAGCAGACGGCGCTCGGCATCCGGCAGCGTGATCGACATCGGCAGCTGCACGAAATCAATCTGCTCGCTGCGCATGATCGACGCGAGATCGTCGAAGGCGGACTTCACGTAATGCGTGATGCCGATGTAGCGGACGCGACCTTCATCTTTCAGGCGCCGCAGTGTGCCGAGGTGCGTGCGCCAGTCGAGGAGGTTGTGAATCTGGATGAGGTCGATCGGATCCGCGCGCATCAGCCGCATCGATCGCTCGATCTCGCGCTCTCCTTCTTCGCGGCCGCGCGTCCAGACTTTCGTCGCGACGAACGCATTCGGCAGGTGACCGCGCAATCGTCCGGCGACCTCTTCCGCACGGCCGTACATCGGCGACGAATCGATCAGCCGTCCGCCTGCTGCTGCGAACGCATCGACGACCGGCGCGAGTCGCTGCGCATCGCTCGGCGCGACGTCGAACGTCTGCCACGTTCCCATGCCGATGACGGGAAGTTCTTCGCCGGATGAAGGGATCGCGCGAGCGTGCATCGTGTCGAGCACTCCGTTTGCAATCGTCATCCCCATACAGATGGCGGTCACTCACGACGAACGTTTCCCCTACACCTCAGAGCTCGAGTTGCCGGTCATCGGCCTCGAAGCCGAATTCAAAGTTTTTGTCGACGAAGTCGAAGTAATCCCCGAAGAGAAATGGCGGACGCCCGCGGCGTTCATCGACCGGCCGCTCGTCAGGCGCTCGAACAAATCGCTGCAGCTGCCGACCGGCGGCGCTCTCTATTTCGACGGCGGCGTGATCGAAGTCGTCACCCCGGTCATCGAAGTCGCTCCGCAATGCACGGCTCGCGTCGTGCGCAGTTTGTGGGAGCAGATCGGCTTCGCGCGCGAGCAGTTCGATCGCTGCGAGCTGCGCAGCGGCGAGCGCGTCCGGCTGCAGGCGTTCAGCTGCCACGTGAACATTTCGTTCGAGCTGGAGCGCGACGAGCGCGGCGCCGATCGCACCGTACAGAAA